>ERZ1066138.57-NODE-57-length-34976-cov-10.305690_pt1 | contig 34976 bp, 28 predicted proteins | sample MGYA00382785_ERZ1066138 | MGnify/ENA primary metagenome ERZ1066138 (study PRJEB33369, sample SAMEA5778368) | biofilm metagenome | biome: Industrial cooling water; feature: Water cooling tower basin; material: Biofilm | place: United Arab Emirates | collected... | reverse complement strand
GCGCGGCTCGAAAGGGCCATGAAGCAGCGCTTCAAAGGCGAACTCGAGTCGATCGAATCCGGCCTGCCGTTTCTGGCCACCATCGGTTCCGCCGCTCCGTTCATCGGTCTGTTCGGAACCGTTTGGGGCATCATGAACAGCTTCACCGCCATCGCCGCGCGGCAGGACACGAGCCTTGCTACCGTGGCGCCGGGTATCGCCGAAGCGCTGTTCGCGACGGCACTCGGCCTCGTCGCCGCCATCCCGGCGGTGATGGCTTACAACCATTATGCCGTGAAGCTCGGACGCTCCAGTCAACGTGGAAACGCGGCCATCTCTGAGATCGCAAAGCAGATTTCGCGCCCGCACGGTGACGCCGCGGGGCGCGTCGAACCGCTGCGCGCTGGAAAGGCCTACTGATGGGTATGAGCGCGAACGTCTCGTCAGGAGACGGCGAGGACAGCAGCTATCGCCCGATGGCGGAGATCAACATCACACCCATGGTGGACGTGATGCTGGTGCTCTTGATCATTTTCATGGTGGCGGCTCCCCTCATGGTTACGGGCGTGCCGATCGATTTGCCGAAGACCACGGCCGCGAAGCTTGGCCAGTCGAAGAAGCCGATGGTGGTGACCTTGACGGCCGACGGGAAGCTGCAGATTCGCAACGACTTCGTGACGCGCGACGCGCTCGTCGGCAAGTTGCGCGAGATACGAGCGGCGGAAGGCGATGCCGTCGTGTACGTTCGCGCGGACAAGAAGAACCCTTATGGCGAGGTCATGGATCTGCTGGGACAAGTGGGCCAGAGCGGCTTCAGCCGCGTCTCGCTCCTTTCGCAACAGCCTGGCGCCGGGGCTGCCGCTTCTTCGGGATCAGCTTCACCGGCTCCCGCTCCCGCTCCCAACCCATCCCCGGCACCGTGACCTGAAGGACCCAGCGACCTCGCATGCTTCTCAAGCCCGCCACATGGTTTCTGTCTTTTGCCGCTCATGCCGCTTTCGCGGCATGGCTGCTGGTGTTGCCCGGCGGGGCAGCGCTCGATTCGGGCGAAGGCGACGACCAGTTCATCGTGGAGCAAGGTATCGCCATCGAGGGCCTCGATATGTGGGGCCAGGATGACACGACGGTGCAGGCGGTCGAAGCCGAGCCCATGGAGGCCAGCGAAGCGCGGCCAGCGGTCGAGGAAGTGAAGGAGCTTGAGGAAGTGGAGGAGACGAAGGTCATCGCTTCCGAGACGGGACCCGAGCAGGAGATCGAAGAGGTCAAGCCTGAACCGGTCAAAGAGCCCGTGCCGCCGCAAGTCGCTACGCTCGAGCAGGCTGCACAGATCGCAGTCGAGGAAAAGCGCGCCACCAGCGTCGTCAAATCGGGCGGCGAGGCCACCTCGCACAGCAAGTATCTGGGTAAGTTACGCACGCACCTGGAGAAGCGTAAGGTCAACCCGCGCACCCGTCAAATCGGAACGGCCGTTGTTCGCTTCACCGTCGATTCATCCGGTCAGCTCCTGACGCGGGAGATTGCGACCAGTTCGGGCAACCAGCAACTCGATGACGCGGCCATCGCCTCGGTTGAAAAGGCAGCACCTTTCCCGGCAATGCCTGAAGATCTGAACAGGGAACCGCTGGTGGTTTCGGTACCGTTCCGCTTCACAGTTCGTTAATTGGCCCGTGGCCGTTGCGGCTGTCAGTTAACCCGGTCTTATCCATTCGCCGATAGGCTCAGATCGATTATCTGATCATCGGCACATGCATGATACGTGGGTCCATCAATAGACAAAAGGGCGGCTCGCTCATGGGGGATTACGCTTCTCTCGTGGGAGAAGCGATCCTCCGGCAGCGTACGCGCGAGGCGGAACATGCCGCCCGAATCGAGGCCGAGCTCGCCGATCGCGTAAAGAGCGAATTCCTCGCGAACATGAGCCATGAGTTGCGCACGCCGCTCAACACCATGATCGGTTTTTCCAAGATCCTGTCCGAGCACGATAAGCGGCGGATCGCCGACACCGACATTGTCGAGTACGCCAAGCTGATCAACGCCGCAGCCGGGCACCTTCTGTCGGTCATCAACGACATCCTCGACATCTCCAAAATGCAAAGCGGGCGCTACACGCTCGATGCAGGCGAGGTCAATATCGACGACGTTCTGCAAGCGACATACCAGGCCAACCGCGCGGCCGCACGCGAGGCGGGAGTGAGCCTCGATCTCGAGGTGGCAGACCCGCTTCCGCTGGTTCGTGGTGACTCCACCAAGCTCCAGCAGGTGTTCAGCAATATCGTATCCAACGCGATCAAGTTTACGCTTCGCGACGGTGCGGTGAAGATCGAAGGCGTTCGGCTTGCCGATGGTGGGGTCGGCGTCATGATCCGTGACACGGGCGTCGGGATGTCGGCTCAGGAGTTGAAGCTGGCGACGACGCCGTTCGGTCAGGTCGACGGCAGTCGGTCGCGGTGGCGCGAAGGCACGGGGCTCGGTCTGCCGATCGCGCGATCCCTGGTCGAGCTGCACGGTGGACACATCAGGATCGACAGCGAAAAAGGCCGCGGAACCGAAGTCGGAATTTTTCTGCCCTGTGCGACGACACTCAACATCCGTGAGGCACGTGATGTGGTCCTCGGCAGCGGCGGCGGGGCGTAAGTGCTGGGAACTCACTGGACATGGAATTTGTCATGCAAAGTCTAATTTCGACGGGCTCGGGCAAGGTGCTCTCGAGAATTGACGGTTCGATCGGCCGCATCGTGTCTGTGACCGGTTCAAAGGCCATTGTTCTTCTCGATACGCCAAAAGACGGCTCCATCCGAAACATTCAGGATCGGCCGGAAATGGGCACTTTGCTCGCGATCGATACCGCCAACACGGTTGTTCTGGCGATCGTCTCAGCATTGAGCGTTCCGGTTCCTGCACATCGCGATGGTGATAACGAAATCTGGATCGCAGAGCTTGGCCTCGTGGGCGAACTTTGGCGCAACGTCTCCGGCGACGCGGCCACTTTCAATCGAGGCGTCACCGTGTATCCTGGATTGGGTGACCGGGTGCGCGTTGCGACAAAGGCCGAACTCACTCTTGCGTTTTGCGGTAACGATGCTCGATCAGTGCGTGTCGGTTGCATCCGGCAGGACGCCACGATCGATGCCCGCGTGCGGGTCGACGACCTTCTCGGCAAACACTTTGCCATCCTGGGCACCACGGGCACGGGCAAGTCGTGCACCACGGCGCTCATCCTGCGATCAATCCTCGATCAGCATCCGGCGGCGCACATCGTGCTGCTGGACCCGCACAACGAATACGCTACCGCCTTCGGCGAACTGGCTGAAGTGATCAGCCCGTGGAACATGCAGCTGCCGTTGTGGCTCTTGAACTTCGAGGAGGCGACGGAGGTTCTGGTCGGTGATCCGGAACGGAAGCAAGAGATCGAAATCCTGCAAGAGCTGATCCCGATGGCGAAGAGCCGCTATGCGGCCGGTCGCGCGGCAGAGAACCAGAAGCTGCGCCGCGGCATCGTCGATCACGGACGCTTCACCGTCGATACGCCGGTTCCTTACCGCATTTCGGACCTGACCGGTCTCATAGACGAACGGATGGGCAAGCTCGAAAACAAGCGCGATCTTGCTCCCTATCGTAACCTGAAGTCACGCATCGACACGATTTCGCAGGATGCGCGCTACGCATTCATGTTCGGGTCGCTGACGGTTTACGATGGCATGACGCAGATTCTGTCGCGCATTTTCCGCGTGCCGGTGCAGGGCAAGCCGATCACCATTCTCGAACTCACTGGCATTCCGACGGAAATCGTCAACGTGGTCGTCTCGGTTCTGTGCCGCATGACGTTCGACTTCGCGCTGTGGAGCGAGGGGAAAGTGCCCGTCACGCTCGTATGTGAAGAAGCCCACCGGTATGTTCCGCTCAATCCGAACGCGGGCTTCGAACCATGCAAACGTGCCATCGCGAAAATCGCCAAGGAAGGCCGCAAGTACGGCGCCTCGCTATGCATCGTGACCCAGCGTCCGGCGGAAATCGATCCTACGATCCTGTCTCAATGCAACACCGTGTTCGCGCTCCGCATGTCGAACGACCGTGACCAGGCGATCGTACAGTCGGCGATATCCGATACGGGATCGGGTCTGTTGGAGTTTCTTCCCGCGCTCGGACAGCGTGAGGCACTTGCCTTCGGGGACGGTGTGCTAGGTGTTCTCAGAACAAGTCCGCTGCATCTGCGAGAAGGGGCTGCTTGCGATCCTTGTCCGACAGGATCGCGGCGCTGTCCGTGACGCCCCATGCAATGCCAAGTGCTGGATCGTTCCAGCGGATGCCGCGGTCGAGAGCGGGGGCATAGGCATTTGTCACCTTATAGATCACCTCGGTGTGCTCCTCGAGTGTGACGTAGCCGTGCGCGAAGCCTGGTGGCACCCATATCTGGCGCCAATTCTCCGCCGATAAGAGCACCGCAATGTGCTTGCCGAAGGTGGGGGAGGCGCGCCGGATGTCGACCGCCACGTCAAGGATGGCGCCGCGCGTCACACGGACGAGCTTGCCCTGAGCCGACGGCGGCAACTGGAAATGCAGTCCGCGCACGACACCCTTTTCCGCCGAGTAGGCGTGATTGTCCTGCACGAAATGCGCGTCGATGCCGGCGTCGCGCCAGTTTCGTTCGTTAAACGTCTCAGAGAAGAATCCGCGCGCGTCGGCGAACCGGTGTGGCGTCAGGATCTTCACATCGGGGATGGCCAGCGCCTCGATCTGCAATCCAGGTTGCGTCCTTCAGCGCTTGGGCTCTGCTGGACGCAGGTCCACGACGCGACCAGGATCGGCCGGGGACGTTGCGGAGACCGCCGAGGGCTGCCCTTGAGTGGCCGTGTCGGACGGAGCCTGTCCCTCGCGCTCCTTGGCGACGAAGCGGCGCCAACTCAGCGGGATGACGGCGAGGTAGGCGAGCGATGCGATCGCCAGGGTTTCATAGGGAAACGTGAGCAGGCACGCGACGAGGCCAATGGCGAGAATGAAGATCGGCAGCACGTATTCGCGGCGAATACGTTCTCCCAGTAGCTTGCCGGAGTAGGTCGGGATGGTCGAGACCATCATCACTGCGATGAGCACCGTATAGACGAGGACGACGCCCATAGCGATGCGGCTCGCGTTGGCGTCGAGGCCGAGCTTGGCGAGATAGAACGGAAGAAGCACGACGATGGCCGCGGCCGGCGTCGGCATACCGGTGAAGAAGTTCGACTGCCACTTGGGCTTTTCTTCATCGACGGCGACGTTGAAGCGCGCAAGACGAAGCGCGGAGGCGAGCGCGAACATCATCACGCAAATCCAGCCCACGCTCTTGATATCCACCAGTCCCCACGTGAACAACAGAATTGCTGGCGCGACGCCGAAGTTGACGAAGTCGGCGAGACTGTCCAATTCGGCGCCGAAGCGAGAGGAGGCTTTCAAAAGTCGCGCGACGCGGCCGTCAATGCCATCGAGCATGGCGGCGAACACGATCGCTGCGAGGGCCACGTCCCAGCGGCCCTCGATCGACATGCGGATCGAGGTCAGCCCAGCGCAGAGTCCGAGCAGCGTGAAGAAGTTGGGCACGAGCATGCGGACAGGGACGCGCGAGTGCGAGAACAGGCGGCGGCGGCGCCGGCGGGTGATCTCTTTCTCGATATGCGGCATTTCGGGATCCATGCTCGCCTCCATTCCGCCGGACACTGATCGCTCACACTCGGCAGGCCGGTGTGAGATCCTCTTCGCTCACACTCGGCAGGCCGGTGTGAGGCACTAGACCCGCCGTGCTTCGCGCTCGGGTTCGGTGGACTTCAGATCAGCCAACACCGTTTCGCCGGCAATCGCCCTCTGTCCAACCGACACCAGAGGACCATGCCCTGGCGGCAGGAACGTGTCGACGCGCGAGCCGAATCGAATGAGCCCGAAACGCTGGCCGACGCCAATAGTATCGCCCTCCTGCGAGAAGGTGACAATGCGGCGGGCGACGAGGCCGGCGATCTGTACGACACCGATCTCCTGGGCGGCCGGCGTTTCAATCACAATGGCGCGGCGCTCGTTGTCTTCGCTTGCCTTATCGAGGGCGGCGTTGAGGAAAGCGCCTGGAATGTAGATCGAGCGCTTGATGCGTCCGGCGACGGGGGCGCGATTGATGTGCACGTCGAACACCGAAAGAAAGACGGAAATGCGGACGCGTTCCTGGTCTCCCAGGCCAAGTTCTGATGGGGGACGCACTTTTTCAATGAGCGAGACGCGGCCGTCGGCCGGCGAGATGACAAGTCCTTCGCGAAGCGGGGTCACGCGGTCGGGATCACGGAAGAAGTAGCAAATCCAAGCGGTGATGCCGGCTGCAATCCATCCGATGGGATCCCAGATGAAAAAGCCCAACAGCGTCATGAGGAGGCCGATGGCGATAAATTTGTGCCCGTCCTGGTGGATCGGCACGAAAATGTCGAGAATGGTATCGAGCAGACTGTGATTGCGGTCGGACAAGGGCTCTTTGCTCCCCGGTGTTTTCTACAATGCCTGGCTGTTTAGACCCTGGTGGCGATGGTGCATAGGTGAGTCTTTTAATTGTGCCCGGCACCGCCCTGTGGGGAGCCGGCCGCCGGGCATGGAATGGCTGTAATTGTGCCCGGCGACTCCCCTGTGGGGAGCCGGCCGCCGGGCATGGAACGGCTTTAATTGTGCCCGGCACCGCCCTGAGGAGAGCCGGCCGCCGGGCATGGAATGGCTTCGATTGTGCCCGGCGACTCCCCTGAGGGGAGCCGGCCGCCGGGCATGGAACGGCTTTAATTGTGCCCGGCGACTCCCATGCGGAGAGCCGGCCGCCGGGCATGGAACGGCTGTAATTGTGCCCGGCACCGCCCTGAGGGGAGCCGGCCGCCGGGCACAATTTAGAGGGGCAGGGCCACGAAGCGCGTGTCACCTTTGGAATCCTCGACCAGCATCAGCACTTGCCGGCCGTTGGCCTTTTTCACTTTTTCCAAAGCGGCGTTCAAGTCTTCAACGGTCGCGATCGGGTTCTGCTGCGCTTCAACGATTACGTCGCCGAGCTTCAGGTTCTTTCCGGCCGCCGGGCTGTCGGGGTCAATTGCCGTGACAAGCAGCCCTTTCACTTTCTTGTCGAAACCCAATTGCGTCCGCAGTTCATCGGTGAGCGGCGTGACGGAAAGGCCGAGCACGGTCTCGGGCTTGGCCTGTTCCTCGTCCTTTTTCTCCGGTTCATTGAGGTCCGCTTCGACGTCTTCTTCTTCGAGCCTGCCGACGATGACCTGAACCGTTTTCTTTTCGCCGCCCCGCAGCAGTTCCATATCGACCGATTTGCCGATCGGCGCCTGGGCTACAAGGCGCGGCAGGCCACGCATGGTCGACACGTCCTTGCCGTCGAACTTCAAGATCAGGTCACCGGGCTGCAGCCCCGCCTTGGCTGCCGGACTGTCCGGTGTCACAGCCGACACGAGTGCGCCCGTGTTTTCCGCGACGCCAAGGCTTTCGGCGATATCTTCCGAAACAGTTTGAATTTTCACGCCCAGCCAGCCGCGGCGGACTTCACCAAATTCTTTTAGCTGCTGCACGACGGCCTGCACCGTATCGGAAGGCACCGCGAAGCCGATGCCGATGGACCCGCCGGTCGGGGAAATGATGGCCGTGTTCACGCCGATCACCTCGCCGTCCATGTTGAACAGCGGACCACCTGAGTTGCCACGGTTGATAGCGGCGTCCGTTTGAATGAAATCGTCGTAAGGCCCAGCGTTGATGTCACGCTGCTTTGCGGAAATGATGCCTGCCGTCACCGTGCCGCCGAGGCCGAACGGATTTCCGATGGCCATTACCCAATCGCCGACCTTCATGTTGCTCGAGGAGCCGAAGGGCACTGCCTTGAGTGGCGTCTTCGGCGTGACCTTCAACAGTGCGATGTCGGCCTTGCTGTCCTTGCCGAGAACCTTGTCGACCTTCAGTTTGCTGCCGTCATGGAAGTTGATGATGATTTCATCCGCCCCTTCGATGACATGGTTGTTCGTGACGATGAGCCCTTCGACGCCATCGACGACGAACCCGGAACCGAGTGACGAAACCTTGCGGTCCTGAGGGCCGCTCTTGCCGCCGCGCTTATTGAAGAACTCTTCGAAAAAATCCTCGAAGGGCGATCCCTTCGGAACCTTGGGCAGGGGCACGCCGTCGGGAGACTTCGCGATCTGCGTCGTCGAGATGTTCACCACCGCGCCCGAGAGCTTCTCAGCCAGGGGCGCCACCGACTGCGGGCCATCGCGGAAGGCTGCGACGGGGAGCGATGCCAGCGCAACGGCTCCGAGCGCCGCCAGTGAAAGCAGAGCCTTGCGCGGCCAAATCGTCAGTCGCATTCGTGTCTCCCAATTTCCCTGTCGCTGCCGGCCTTGTGCCCGAGCCGCATCGGCTTGTCCGCATTGTGGACCGCCAAGCTACCAAGTCAACGCGGCGTCTTTCCGAGACATAACCAACTTTTGTAATGATCCGGCTGCGGCATCCGTCAGTGTACTTTGGAGTGCGGCTAAGTAGCCAATGCATGCCCAGCACGTGATCAGCCGCGCACCAGCCAGACGAGGGCGAGGCCAGCGGCCATGGCGATCCAACCGGACGTGCGCAGCGTGGCGGGAGCGGTTTCGCTCGCGATTTCGAGGAGCCGGCGCGCCATGTCTGGTGCAAACGCCCACAGCATGCCTTCTAGAACGAGAACGAGACCGAACCCGACAATGAGATCACTCATGGGCAGGTCCGATCCCGTTCAGCGTTTCGTCTTCGAAACACGTCAAGGCTTTGCCGCCGTCCCCGCCGGGTCGTTGAAGTACTTGAAGAACGGACTATCAGGCGACAACACAAGACGGGTATCTCCCGCTTTCATCGCCGTTTCGTACGCCTGCATGGAGCGATAGAAGGCGAAGAAGTCCGCGTCCTGACTATAGGCCTCAGCGAAGATGCGGTTGCGTTCCGCGTCACCCTGGCCGCGCAGCTCTTCGCCCTTTCGGGTCGCGTCTGCCTTGATGATAGTTGCTTCACGATCGGCTGTTGCGCGGATGCGATTGGCTTCGGCTGCGCCCTGCGAGCGGAACTCGGCGGCTTCTCGTTCACGCTCGGCCTTCATTTGGTCGAACACGGTGCGTGCATTCTGCTCAGGCAGGTCCGCGCGCTTGATCCGCACATCGACGACTTCAAGACCCAGAGGTTTCGCCTGCTGATTTACCTGCTGGGCGATGCGGCCCATCAGTTCTTCGCGTTTGTCGCGGACGATGTCTGACAACGTCACGCTGCCGAGTACCCCGCGAAGCGCAGATTCCAGGATCGGTCCAAGGCGCGAACTGACGGCACCTTCGTAACGCAGCGTCTGGTAGAACTGCAGCGGGTCCACGATTCGGTAGCGCGCAAAGGCGTCCACGACGAGGCGCTTGGGATCAAGCGTCGTCACTTCCTGCGGAGAGGCATCAAGATCGAGGATGCGCTTGTCGAAGATATCGACTGTATCGACGACGGGAATCTTCCAATTCAGCCCCGGCTTGTTGATCACGTTCACCGGCTTACCAAAGCGCAGGACGAGCGCTTGCTCGTTCTGGTGCACGATGAATGCCGAGCTGTAGAGCGCGGCGAGGCCGGTCAGTAGCAGAACGAAGAGGAATGCGAGGAAGGTTCGCATGTCAGTTGCCTCCCGTCGTCGAGCCAGCAGGCGGCGTTCGCTTCTGAAGCTGATCGAGCGGCAAGTAGGGAATGACACCCTGTCCGCCCTGCTTGTTGTCGAGAATGATCTTGTCCGTACCGCCCATCACACGTTCCATCGTCTCGAGGAAAAGGCGCTGACGCGTCACGTCGGGGGCCTTCTTGTACTCCTCGTACACCTGCAGGAAGCGCGCGGTCTGGCCAGCAGCTTCGGCCACCGTCTGCTGCTTGTAAGCTTCGGCCGCCTGAAGAATGCGCTCAGCGTCACCCTTGGCTTCGTTGACAACGCGGTTGGCATAACCGTCGGCCTGGTTCTTCAACGTCACCTTCTCGTTTGCTGCGTCCTGAACGGCCAGGAACGCCTCACGTACTTCCGGCGGCGGAGTTGCATTCAAGAGCTGAACCTCGCGCACCTGGATGCCTGATTTGTAGCGATCGAGCGTTGCCTGGAGCAGTCGCTGGACTTCATTGGCGATTTGCTGGCGCTGCGCAGTGAGGATGGGCTGAATTTTCGCCCTGCCGACAAGTTCGCGCATGGCGCTCTCGGCCACTTCCTTGACCGTGTTCTCGGGGTTCTGGATATTGAAGAGATATTCCGCTGCATCGCGGATCGTCCACTGCACGACGAAATCGATGTCGACGATGTTTTCATCACCCGTCAGCATCAGGCTTTCTTCGCGGACATCGGAGGCCGTCGAGAGCGTTCGGCCTTCGCCAGCCGACCGAAAGCCGACCTGCGTGGAGCGCAGGAGCGTCACTTTCGGCAAGGAAACTTCCTCGATCGGATAAGGGAGCCGGAAGTGCAGGCCGGGCGGTTCCTGGCGAACGAATTCACCGAAGCGCATCACCACTCCAAGTTCATCGGGATTGACGCGGAAGAAGAACGCATTCCACGCGACAACGGCGATCGCTACGGCGCTTGCCAAAAACAGCAACGGACCGGGGACGCCACCGCCACCACCCATCGCTTGCTTCATCTTGTCTTGGCCGCGCTTCAAGATCTCTTCCAGGTCGGGGGGCTGTCCGCCGCCACCGCCACTGCCGCGCGGGCCTTGCCCCCACGGTCCACCGCCTCCGGAGCCGCCTTTCCAGCCGCCACCACCACTCTGATTGCTCCAGGGCATTTCTTCTTCAGCCTTTCGCTTTGTCTTCAGGATTTTCGTTCGAAACTTCAATGAACTTAGTTGAACGCTCGCTGCGGGCGCAGCAGATCAAGTTGCATCGGCACGGGACTGCCTGAGAAAGGTCGACTGCTTATAGGCGAGGCCCCCGGCTGACGCAAACGCGCTCCCGGCATGTGGGCGTTCCGGCGTGCCGATCAAGGCGCGCGGAGACCTGAATATTCCGCCTGCAACCGCTCATGGGCCAGTCAGGATCAGGCGGGGGCGCGCTCATAGATCCTCAATACAGCATCGTATTCGTCTCGCGGACCGCGATTGATCGGCTCGGACGAGACCTCGTGCCATGCGGCGGGATCGAGTGCAGGGAAGTGCACGTCTCCTTCTGGTTCCCCGGCAATTTCCGTCCAATAAACGCGCTGTGTGTCGGGAAGGGTGGCAGCGAAGATGTCCGCGCCGCCGATGACCATGACTTCGTCGCTGCCGTTCGTTCGGGCCAGGGCGCGGGCAAGCACGAGAGCCTCAGCCACATTGTTGAACACGGAGACCCCATCGGCCTCGAAGTCAGGATTGCGCGTGACGACGATATTGTCGCGCCCGTCCAGTGGGCGCCCGATGGATTCGAACGTCTTTCGACCCATGACGATGGGTTTGCCCATGGTGAGCCGGCGGAACGTTTTCAGGTCCGAAGGCATGCGCCACGGCAGCTGGCCTTGGCGGCCGATGACGCCGTTCCGCGCGACCGCGACAATGAGAGATGTGGTGACGCTCATGCTTGATCTGTCGTCCGTTCCTAGACCGCGACGGGGGCGGGGATGTGGGGATGCGGGTCGTAGCCGGAGAGGGTAAAGTCCTCGTAGCGGAAGGCGAAGATGTCTTTTGCGTGCGGATTGATTGTCATCACCGGCCGTGGACGCGGCGTGCGTGAAAGCTGCAAATCTGCTTGTTCCAGGTGGTTCAGGTAGAGGTGTGCGTCTCCGAAGGTGTGTACGAATTCACCGGGTTGCAGACCCGTGACCTGCGCCATCATCATCGTGAGCAGCGCATAACTCGCAATGTTGAATGGCACGCCGAGAAAGATATCCGCCGAACGCTGATAGAGCTGGCAGGAAAGCCGGCCGTCGGCGACGTAGAACTGGAACAGGCAGTGGCACGGCGCCAACGCCATGTCGGGGAGATCCGCTGGGTTCCAGGCCGTGACGATCATACGGCGGCTGTCGGGATTGGTTTTTAGTGTGTGGACGACCTCGGCGATCTGGTCGATCGTGCGCCCATCGGGCGTCGCCCAGGAGCGCCACTGCTTGCCGTACACAGGGCCGAGGTTGCCGTCGGCATCGGCCCATTCATCCCAGATGCGCACGCCGTTGCGGGTCAGATAACCGGTGTTGGTGTCGCCGGCGAGAAACCAGATCAGCTCGTGGATGATCGACTTCACGTGCAGCTTCTTGGTCGTCACCAGCGGAAATCCCTGCGCCAGATCAAACCGCATCTGGTGGCCGAACACACTCAGCGTGCCCGTACCGGTGCGGTCGGTTTTCTTGGTGCCCGTGGTGCGGACCCGGCGCAAGAGGTCGAGATACTGATCCATGTGGCGGTTCTAGAGCGATTCCCTCAGGCCGGGATCGGCAGCGAGGGCGGGGCGAGGCCGTAGGTGAAGGCGAGGGCGAAGATATTGCCTATGGCATGGGTGACGATGGCGGGCTTGATGGAGCCTGTTCGCCAGACAAGCCAGGACAGGATCAGGCCGGCAAGAAAGACGCTTGCGACACCGGCCCAGGAGTAGGTCGCATGCAACGATGTCCACAGGATGTTTGCGACAATCGCTCCACCCCAGAAGCCGATGGGCGTGTTTGCCAGCGCTGACAGCAGGAAACCCCGGAATGTGAGTTCCTCCCACAAGGGCGCCAGGACAACGGCGATAATGAAGGTGCCCATGGCTGCCGGCGAGTAAAGACCTTCGCGCAGCCAGGCCGTATCTGCAAAAATATCAATGGCAAACGACTTGTAGAGGAGCAGCTCCAATAGCCCCGTGGCACCAATCAGGAGCCCGGCGGCGGCGACGTAGAAGCCCAGGGAAAACTTCTCACCTGTCATGCGCAGCACCGTGGCGCGTTGTCCGCCTTTACCGGCGAAGAGCCATACCAGGATCAGCGACATCATCTGAATGGCTGCGGCAAAGGCCACGCCTTTGAAGGTCCCCAGCGACAGGAATGACTGTCCGCCATCGGCTTGATGGGGAATAACAGTCACGGCATAGGACAGCGCCGCCACCGCCAGAAGTCCAGGACCCAGCGAGATCAGGCCCGTGGCGGCGAGTGCCCCAAGGCTCGACCATGGGGTCTGCGGCTGGTAGCGCGGCGGGCCCTCGGTCAGGACTTCCGTTCCCACCGTCATGCGCGTCATCCTTCATCTGCGGCAAAAGTGTTCATCATGCTTCGAAAAGCCGGTGCATCGCATTGCAATGCCCGCCTTTCCATCGTCGATCGCACCGCCTATATACATGGGGCCGGATTCGTCCGGCTATGGCGATAAACGCGGTCGTAATAAGCCATTCGGACCCGGGGGCAGTACCCGGCGCCTCCACCATTTAGTGGGCCTTGCGACTCCCCTGCCGGGGAGCCGGCCGCAAGACCCGCATATACGGGGGCGAACTAGGATCGACGAGGGTGTAAAGGGCTCAGCTTTCGCTCGGCATGATACCACCGTTATCGGGTCATTCAGAATAGTTGCCAATGACAACTATGCTGAGGCTGCAGTCGCTGCGTAATGCGGTGCCTAAAGCCTAAACTCTGAAGCCCTTGCCCCTAGCCGGGTAAGGCGCGGTCCGGAGGGCACCGGGCAACAGAAGCCCTCCACTTCATCACGGCCACCGGCCGGCGCGAGGGAACGTGCGCGGTAAGGCAGGCAAACGGGGACGATACGCGGCAGCATGACCACCGGCTCTTCCTCCATCGATTACGAAGCCTTGCAGAGCGAAGCCATGCGCGGCGTCGTGCGCGCGGTGCTTGCCCGAACGGCCAAATCCGGCCTTCCCGGCGACCATCACTTTTACATTTCCTTCGATACCACCATTCCGGGAGTCAGCCTTTCAAAGCGGCTGAAGGAAAAGTACCCGGCGGAAATGACCATCGTGCTTCAGCACCGGTTCTGGGACCTCATCGTTACGGAAGAACGGTTCGAGGTGAAGCTGACATTCGACGGGATTCCGGAGCGACTCGTGGTGCCATTCGCGGCGTTGAAGGTGTTTTTCGATCCGTCCGTCCGCTACGGTTTGCAATTCGAAGATTCTGAACTGTCGATGCGGTCGCAGTCCATCGCCTCCAACGCCTACGACGACGATCCTGCAACCCCCAGCTCCGGTCGGTCCCCAACCAAGAAACCGCGCGCGCCGCGTAAAGCAAAGTCCGAGCGAGAGCCTGCCGGAAACGCCGCGGCGGAAAACATTTCGGAAGTGCCGCGCGTTCCGGCTGCGTCTCCGCCAAAGTCGCACAAGCCCGCGACCGCTCCCCAATCCGAGGTCCCGGCTGCCACTTCGGCGTCGGCTTCCGACGACCCGAACTCCGAAAGTTCCAGCGGCGCGCAGATCCTGAGCCTCGATCAGTTCCGCAAGAAGTAAGCGCGCCACTTGGGTGTTTTAGCCCGTGTTGCGCGGGTTTGACGTCATCGGCCTTTCGAGGGACGGCATCTGCGCGTTGCTGTCTTGTTCGTAGGGGCGGAATTCCAATTCCAGCCGCCCATTCGACAATTCCGAGCATTCGACGCTGGCCACGTATGGGTCGGCGGCTTCAAGGTCGGCGGCGGCACGGCATTGGGCCGCTGTCTGCATAGGCTTGACCTGCACGGTTGCGTCGCCATTGGGCATGGCAAGTGTTACGATCATGACGATGACGGGAGTTCCCATGGGCGTGATCCTTCGTTGGGAATGAAAGCCTGAGATCGAGCCCGCCCGCCCGTTCCACCTCTTTGGACTCAACGCCACTGACACGCGGTCTTTGACCCGCACAGGCACTAGCCGCTCGCGCCTCCCGCCCGGAATCGCTACACGACCAGGGCCTAACGTGGCCTTCAAAAAGTGGCGGCAAAAAGAGCGGGATAGATCTCTTGGGACGATAACCTGTCAGCAGAGACGCTTCGTCTGGTGACCTTCTGTTTGGAGGCGTGCTATCGGCACAAGTCATGAGGGGAGTGCACGCTCTCCATGGCTCCAACGACCGCAGGCCCGCTGATGAACACGAAGAGCACGCGCACCGAGACGGATACATTTGGGCCCATCGAGGTCGCCGACGACCGGTATTGGGGCGCGCAGGCGGAGCGCTCGCTCGGCAACTTCAAGATCGGCGGGGAAAAGCAGCCCAAGCCCATCGTCCGCGCGCTCGGCATCGTGAAGCAGGCGGCTGCCATCACCAACATGGCGCTCGGAAAACTTGATCCGAAGCTTGGCGAGGTGATCGTCAAAGCCTCGCAAGAGGTGATCGATGGCGATCTCGACGATCATTTCCCGCTGGTCGTCTGGCAAACGGGCTCGGGCACGCAATCGAACATGAATGCGAACGAGGTGATCTCCAACCGCTCCATTGAAATGCTGGGCGGCACGGTCGGCTCTAAGAAACCGGTGCATCCGAACGATCACGTCAACATGAGCCAATCGTCGAACGACACGTTTCCAACGGCGATGCACGTGGCTTGCGCGGAAGAGGTGGTGCACCGGCTGATCCCGGCGCTCGAGCATCTGCACACAGCGCTCGATGCCAAAGCCAAGGCTTGGGCTCACATCATCAAGATCGGGCGCACGCATACGCAGGACGCGACGCCGGTGACGCTGGGGCAGGAATTCTCCGGCTATGCCAAGCAGATCGAGAACGGCATCGCGCGCATCAAGCTGACGCTGCCGTCCCTCATGGAATTGGCGCAAGGCGGGACGGCGGTGGGAACAGGGCTTGCCTCACCTGTCGGATTTGCCGAGCGCGTCGCCACCGAGATCGCCAAGCTCACCGGCCTGCCGTTCACGTCGGCGCCGAATAAATTCGAGGCGCTGGCCGCGCACGACGCGATGGTGATGACGCACGGTGCCATCACGACCGTGGCAATGAGCTGCTTCAAGATCGCCAACGACATTCGCTTTCTCGGATCGGGGCCACGATCGGGTTTGGGCGAACTGGCATTGCCCGAGAATGAACCGGGGTCATCGATCATGCCCGGGAAAGTAAACCCCACGCAGTGCGAGGCGCTGACACAGGTGGCCGCACACATCCACGGCAACAACGCGGCGATCGGATTTGCAGGCAGCCAGGGCCACTTCGAACTGAACGTCTTCAATCCGATGATGGCGTACAATTTCCTGCAATCGACGCGGCTGCTCGCAGATGCGGCGATCTCGTTCACAGACAACTGCGTCGCGGGTATTGAACCGCGCCTCGACAACATCGAGAAGGGCTTGTCCAATTCGCTGATGCTCGTCACGCCGCTGAAGGAAAAGTACGGCTACGACCGCGCCGCGAAGATCGCCAAGACCGCCCACAAGAACGGGACCACGCTGCGCGAGGAAGCCATCAAGGACGGCATCCCGGCGGAGGATTTCGACCACATCGTTCGGCCGGAGAAAATGATCGGCCCGGATCCGGTGTGATTGTTCGAAGATTTCTCAAACCGGACGCGATCGCGGCGCGTAGTTGCTTCGAGGTAGCGATCTGATCCACACTGAGGCAACTCGTCACCAGTATGAGCAATGACGGGAGTGCCATTATCCAGGCACTGGAATTGCTCTTTACTGGCATCTGAGGACGCACATGACCGCCGAGATCATCAATCTCAACAAGGTGCGAAAAGCGAAGGAGCGTGCCGAGAAGGAGCGTTTGGCGGAGGAAAACCGCATTCGGCACGGGCGCACCAAGGCCGAGCGCGAGCAACAGGATGCTCAGCGGACCATCGACGAGGCGCATCTTGAAGGTTCGCGACGCGAAGTGGCTGGTGACGGCTACAAGCGCAGCGGAGAGACCGAGGAGGATCTCGATCCCGGCAGCGTGTCGTGACACGGCCGGTGAAGCGGTCGTTTTCGCTGCGCGGCCATCAGACGTCGATCTCGCTCGAACAACCGTTCTGGGATGCGCTGAAGGAAGCCGCTGAGAAGGAAGGTAAGACCACGGCTGCCATCGTCGCCGAGATCGATGAAAAGCGCGGTAATTCGGGACTATCGAGTGCGGTGAGGATGTGGATCCTCGCCTATTTTCGCGGCCGCCATGCGGTGCTGAGCTATGACGGCGGCAACCGCGACTGAACGTTCGACGCCGAACCTACTGGTAGGGCGAGATCTGAAAAGGCTGCCAGCTGTTGGCTGGCTTCTTCTTAGGCTGCGGCTGGACTTGCACGCGCGGCTTGGCTTCAGGCGGTGGTTCTGCGGCCGGCGTGGCCTCTGCTGCTGCGGCCGCTTTCGGATCGATGGCCGCCGCGCCGTCAACAGGGACGGGAACTGGTTGGGCCGCGGACTGCGGCGGCTGTGCGGACGTCCCAGGGAGCAGTTTCTGCTCCAATTCGCGCTGGCGCCTCTGGCGTTCGGCTTCGGCCGCCTGCTGGCGTTCGCGCTCCTTACGCGCGCGCTCTTCATCAAGGCGGCGCAGGCGCTCCAGTTCGTCAACGTCGCGTTCCATGCGGCGAACGGTGAGTTCGCGTTCCAGCGCTTCGGTTTGGATCGTGGGAGCGAGCGTTCCCAGATCGGCGAGGCGCCCCGTGTAGACGACGGCGACCGGCGGCAGCAACGTGCGGGAGACGGGGACAGGAGCCGGGGCCGAGGCTGTGGCTGACTTGCCCGCCGTCGCCGCGCCGGCGACGCTTGGCTCGGCGCGTGTTCGCCCCTTGCCCTCGATCTTCCAGACGCTGTCGAGAACGAACGTCTGCAGATCGAGCACAGTGTCAAACGTGGCGCGGCCCTCCGCGGTATCGACCTGCACGCGATCGAGCTTCAGGAGGCCGTCTGCGACGTTCACCGGCACCGTGACCTTGCCGAGCTTCAATTGGGTGGCTTTGAGAGCGGATCGAACAGCATTTTGCAACGGTTCGCCGGTCATGACGCCTTTGGCCTGAAGCGCCTGATCAGCGACTTCGGTCACGGCGCGCGGGGCCACGCCCGACAGCGTCACGTCGCCAAGCTGCAAAGTGCCTTTGCCGGTCAACGACGAGATCATTGCTGCAGGCGAGAGCGCGCGGCCGTCGAAGTTGACATCCAAGGAGGCCACGTCGCCGTCGATGGCGTCGTCAGCGCCGCTTTCCGCGCTGCCCTTGCTGGAAATCGAAATTCCGAGCCTGCCCGCGATCGTGGCGCCGGCGGGCAACTTCTCGAGGGTGAACGCCGCGACGGCCTTGCCACCAAGCATGGCCCCTTCCAGGCGTTCAACGTTCAGTTTGCCCGGCTTGAACACCACGTCGAAGCGGGCGTCCTTCATAGCTAGACCAGGTTCCAGAGACAGCGATCTCACGCCAGCTTTGAGCGTGCCGGTGACGTCATCGAGCGGGCTGAAATCAAAGGCTGCCTCGGGCCAGATCTTGGCGGGTATCGTGGCGACAACGGGGGCATCAGATTCGCCGCGGCGGCGGCGGGCGGGGGCAGCGGGCAATTCGATCGGGGCTTCGGCTTTTGGGGGAGCTGCGGACAACGCCGTCAAAAGCCCAGGAAGCGAGGCTTTATCGGCGGACAGATCGGCTTCGACCGTCGCCGGCGCATCGGCGTCGGCGGCCGCAGCATAGGTCAGCACGCCCGACACTGCTGCGTCGCCAATCTTCAAGGCAGGACTGGCGAGTGTCAGCTTGGCACCGTCATGCGCGGCGGCGATCGTGCCCGAGACCGGCAGGCTTCCAGCGCCGGGCCCGATCGAAAGGCCGGCAAGCATCAGGACGCGGCCGAAATCCTGAGCTGCGACGCGGATATCGCCCTTGGCCGTCGTGAGCCCCGTGTCGGGGACCCTGACGCGGCCGTTGAACTCGAGTTCGACCGTTTCCGCGCTGAGCTCCGCGACGGCAACCAATCCATCGGCGGCCGTACCGGCTGCCTTGACGAAGACTTTGCCCGGGCGGGCGTCTCCTGTCTTGCTCTTCGTGCCGGAGACCTGATCGAGGAAGCCGTACACATCGGGCGTCTCGATTTGCGCTGTGATGTCCGCCGGCGCTGTTCGCCATTCGCCGCGCGCCGCATCGATGCGGGCTTCGGCCACCACGCGTCCGCCGCGCAATGTTCCGTCGAGCGTCACATCGACGGCTGCCTCTTTGCGCTCTCCGAATGAGAACGTGGTCGCGACACGCCACGGCGTCAGCCCCGACCATCGGTTGAGCTTGGCGTCGATATCGGGCGGCAGGTCGACAAGATCGGACAGCGTTGCCATGGCCTCAGCCGAAGGCGCTTCGATGACGCCGCGCAAGCTGCCGCTCGTTTTGTCGGGCACGTCGGCGGCAGCGCCTTCCAAATCAACAGCCAGACCACCTTTGGAGACAAATCTGAGTTTGGGTACGGTCAGTGCGCCCTTCTGCAGCGACACGTCGAGATGCACGTTTTCCAGCTTGCGCTCACCGTCGATCAGTTGACCGGCCTTGATGTCGAAGGACACGTCAGACCCGAAGAGGCCGTCACCGGATTTGGCTTCTGCATCACGTTCGGCCGCATTGCCGTCACCGGTGAGAAGCCGGCGCAGGCCGCGCAGCCCGGGATTTCCGGGCCAGAGATCTTCCAGATCGATCTTCTCGCCCTCGAGAGCCACGGCGAGACGGCGCGGCTCGGTGAGACCAAGCCGCACTTCGCCAATGACGGGCGTGCCCGAAACTTCCGCCGAGGCGTCAGTCAATTCGATCGCTTTGTCGTCAAGCTTGAGATTACCGGCAATGGCGAACGGACCGTCGCTGCGTGAGCGACTGAAGGGATTATCGCCAAAGCCCCAGGTGGCGAACCGCGTGAGACTTTGGCCCGACAGGGCCATGGTGCCGGTGAATGAGCGCGCGCCTTGCGCTCCATCCAGAACGCCGTCGAGGGCGAGGTTGGTTCCCCCCGGCAAGCTGGCGCGAACATCCTTCAATTCCAGCGGACCGCCGTTGCGCGACGCCTTAAGCTCCAGGCCGCTCACTGACTGCTTGCCAAGGCTGACTTGATCGACCGCGATCGCAATGTCGGTACCGGCCGAGGCCGGCAGTTGATCGACGAGGCGATCGAACAGCGTATGGGCAAGCTCCAGCGGAATGGCGCCTGAGGCAGCGGACTCACTCGCCGTCAGCTGGTCGAGATCGAGCCATTTGGAACTGAGTTCCAAATCGACCTTCATCTGATCTGTCCAAGTGATGGACGATCGTCCAGAGATCAGCTGCGGCAGGCCGCCACCCTGCTCCAAGGAGATGGCAATGTCGTCGAGCTTCACGCGGCCGGCTTCGGAGGCCACTTTCGCCGTCACGTCAAAAAAGGCATTCGGTTTGGCGGGTGTGACTATTGGTTGGGTCGACTGGGCGCCGGCTTCAGCCACGGGGCTCACGGCAAAGCCGGCGGTGGAAATGCGCGCGGCCAAGTTTCCTTCGATCGTCACGGCGTCCGCCAAATCACGTGCCGTACCTTCGAGGGTGTAGCTGTTGGCGGTGGCGGGAACCGTGATGTTGGTTTTGAAGCGAAGATCGCCGTTGGGGTCGCGAGGAGCCGTATTTAACCGCACCTCACGCTCTTCGCCGTGCCAAAGCGCCGTGCCGCGATACCGAAATGGCCCTTCGGCCGTATCAGCGGAAACTTCGCCGTTGATGCCTTCGATACGGGCCAGTTCGACGCCGTTGGGGCCGGAGAGACCAAGGCTGCCATCGGTGATCGCAACAGAGCGAAACGTGATATCTTGTGGGACGAAGGAGAACCGGCCCGGCGCCACCTTGAGTGAGGCGAGCGTCGACCTGCCCTGGGCATCGATCGCCAGCTCCAGGACTGGCTTCACGATCTGCGCGTCACGTGCTTCGACGATGCCTTTGAGCAGCGGGGGCACGGACAGCCACATCGTGAAGCCGTCGGCGCGGAACAGCGGGCGGCCCGTCTCTTCGCCGATCGCCCCGCCGATGCGCAGTTTTTCGGCGTGAACATAGGGTGAGGGAAGTAACCGCAGGCTGACGTTGCCTTGCACGCGCACTTCGCGGCCGAGCATCCGCGAGGCTTCCTCCTCGAAAACGCCGCGATAGCCGTTCCAGTCGATCACATAGGGCAAGCCGAACAGCGCCGCGAGCACGACGATCAAAAAGCCACCGATATAAACCAACAGGTTGTTCATGTGTTCGGTCTTGTCTGCACCAGGCCTTCAACATCGGGTGCGGGCACGCAGCACCGAATCACAAACCGCCCGTGGGCGCAACGAAACGCCTCGTCGCCGTCAGCTTGGCCCCGCCTGGATTGTGCCCACGCAAGCGTGCCGGAACTGAGACCAAAAGCGGACGTTGCGAGGCGGTGCGCGACCATACCCGAAACATCCCTCATTCTGAACTGAAAAGCCTAGCATATCCCTCGAAACAGGGGGGGCGGGTCCCCATATCCGACGGGTGCGCGGCGGTTTGCGGCCGCAAGGACATGTGGAGAACGCTGAGGGCCCATTCTGGCCACTCGCTGCGTGGTATACGGGCTCTATGACACATCCTTCCCATCCGCGCCGTGAGCCCCAGCCGGGCACAGGACCCGCGGACGGCGATGATCCGCCGTTCGATCTCCCCGAGGCGCCCGCCGCGAAGCGGCCGTCGATTTCCGCACGTGCCCTGGCGCGTGCCGATGCGCCATACCTGTCCGCGCTTAATCCTGAACAGCGTGCGGCGGTCGAAGCCCTCGATGGTCCCGTTCTTGTGCTCGCCGGTGCCGGTACGGGTAAGACACGTGTGCTCACCACCCGCATTTCTCACATTCTATCCACGGGACGCGCGTACCCGTCGCAGATCCTCGCCGTGACGTTCACCAACAAGGCCGCGCGAGAGATGAAGGAGCGTATCGGCCACCTGGTCGGCGGCACCGTGGAGGGCATGCCTTGGCTCGGCACGTTTCACTCGATCGGCGTCAAGATTCTTCGGCGGCACGCCGAACTGGTCGGACTGAAATCTCAGTTCACAATTCTCGATACCGACGATCAGCTACGCCTGATGAAGCAGGTGATTGAAGCCGAGGGGCTTGATAAAGACCGGTGGCCGGCTCGCCAGCTCGCCAACCTCATCGACAGCTGGAAAAACCGCGGGCTGACGCCCGACAAGGTTCCGCAGGGTGAAGGGTTTGCCTTCGCCGCCGGCAAGGGTGCGAAGCTGTATGCGGCCTATCAGCAGCGGCTGAAGGACCTCAACGCCTGCGACTTCGGCGATCTATTGTTGGAGAATTTGCGGCTCTTTCGCGAGCATCCGGACGTGCTGGCCGATTATCATCGGCGCTTCCGCTTTATTTTGGTGGACGAGTATCAAGATACCAACATCGCGCAGTACCTTTGGCTGCGGATGCTAGCGCAGGGCTGTCCGAACGTCTGCTGCGTCGGCGACGACGATCAGTCGATCTACGGTTGGCGCGGCGCGGAGGTCGACAACATCCTGCGGTTCGAACTCGATTTCCCCGGCGCAACAGTCATCCGGCTGGAGCGCAACTATCGCTCGACGGGGCATATCCTGGGCGCGGCTGCCGGGCTCATTGCGCAGAACAAGGGCCGGCTCGGCAAGACGCTCTTCACGGACGACGCTCTGGGTAATCTCGTCACGGTCACCGGTGTGTGGGACGACGAGGAAGAAGCGCGCTCGGTCACCGACGAGATCGAGCGGCTGCGCAAGAACGGCCATTCGCTCAATCAGATCGCCGTTCTCGTGCGGGCTTCTGCGCAGATGCGCGCGATGGAAGACCGTTTCATCACGGTCGGGCTCCCTTATCGCGTGATCGGAGGTCCGCGCTTCTATGAGCGGCAGGAAATCAAGGATGCGATCGCGTATCTGGAAGTCACTGCGAACCCGTCGAACGACTTGAAATTCGAGCGCATCGTCAACGTACCCAAGCGCGGCCTTGGCGATACTTCTGTCAAACGCGTGCATGAGCTGGCGCGTGCGACCGGCGTGTCGATGTTCGATGCGGCGCGCGAGATCATCACCACGGAAGAGTTGCCGGGCAAGGCGCGCAAGGCGCTGACCGACCTCATCCGCTCGTTCGAGCGGTGGCGCGGCCAGATCGATGGTTTGAAGCACACCGAGCTGGCCGAACTGATCCTCGACGAGAGCGGCTACACGGCCATGTGGCAGGCGGACAAGAGCCCGCAGGCCCAGAGCCGGCTCGATAACTTAAAGGAACTCGTGCGCTTCATGCACGATTTCGAGAATCTATCCGGATTCCTCGAGCACGTTTCGCTGGTCATGGATGCGGACAAATCCAATGACGGCGATCGCGTCTCCATCATGACACTGCACGCGGCGAAGGGGCTCGAATTCGACACCGTGTTTCTCACCGGCTGGGAAGAGGGGTTGTTTCCGCATCAGCGGGCGCTGGATGAGCAGGGAGCGGCGGGACTGGAGGAAGAGCGGCGGCTCGCCTACGTCGGCATCACGCGGGCGCGCAAGCAGGCGCATGTTTCATTCGCGCAGAACCGTCGTTTGCGCGGGCTGTTCCAGGCCGCTACGCCGTCGCGTTTCGTCGATGAATTGCCGGAAGCGCACGTGGAAGTGCGGGAAGCAAAAAGCCCGTTCGGCGGTGCATACGCCAATCCGGCGAGCCTCTATGGCAACCCTTATGGACGCTCGCGCTTCGACGATGCACAGCCGCAATTCCGTTCGTCCTATTCGACGCCGGGATGGCAGCGGGCTCAAACGGCGCGAGGACAGCCACAGCCTTCTTCACCGTCGCAGCGGGCGCCGCTGACGATCGAGGGACAACTCGTGGCGTCGTCGACGGCGGAGGGGGCCGGGTACAAGACGGGCGACCGGGTGTTCCATTCCAAGTTCGGCGAGGGTCGTGTGGCCGAGGTCGATGGCAACAAGCTCACCATCGAGTTCAAGACAGCGGGCCGCAAACGGGTCGTGGACAGCTTCGTGAGACCGATCTGAGAACCAAAGCAGAAGCTCACGGGCGGCTGCAGGAAGAAATTGGTCATGCACCAACGCGCCAGCTTTTCGTCCGCGCGAGCAGAACTTACGTGCTGCGCAAGTCATAATTCGACCACGCAGCCGCTGCATTGCTTTCCATCGGGGCACGTCTCGGGTTCACGGAGTGGGAGCGTCACATGGTATTTCATCGCAAGTCCGAACCGGCTGCGCCGCCGGCCAAAGCAACGGTCGTGCCGGCTGGGCAAAAACCAGTAGCCCAGCATCTGGCGGCACAAAACATGGCCTCGCAAATGAGTGGGTCACCGGCTTTCGGTTCGGGGCCGGGCCACAACTACGGACTGATGGAGGAATCGCTCATCGGGAGCGATCTCAGCATAGAGGGACAATCGATCACCATCCGCTGCAAGGGGACTTTGCGCGTCAACGGGAATATCCAGGCGGACCTGCATTCGCGCCAACTCGATGTGGGACGCGAGGCGATCGTGACCGGCTCGATCACGGCGGAGGCGGTCGAAGTCCATGGACGAGTGAACGGAGCCATTCTCTCAAACAAGGTCGTGCTGCATGCGACCGCCGAAGTCGAGGGCGACATTGCGGCTGAGTTTTTGGCTATCGAGCAAGGGGCGAGCTTTGATGGCCGCTCGCGGCGGGTGCGCGATGCATCCGAAATCGTGCCACAGACTGAATCCGCAGCTGCCGTTCCGATCAGCAAGCCGTCCGCGAATGGGTATGGCGAGCATCTGAATGGATCGGCCGTGCCGGCTTCTCAGACATTCTCCTGATCTTCCGCCAGCGTCGACTCAAGACTCGAAAAGCCCGGCTCGATCTGACGATCTTGCCGGGCTTTTGCGTGCGCAAGAGGGTCTCACGAGGGTTGGCGTCGACCCGTGATCAGGTCGGAGGCGACATTGATCTGCTTGATGCGAGCCTCCCGATCGAGGCGATCTGCTTCAGTTTGAGCATGGTCGGGATGCGATGACATCCTGAGACTGTCGATCACGCGCTTGGCCATGACCTCCCCTTCGGCCGGATCGACACCGATCAACGTGTAGGCATCGGCGATCGTTGTCGGAATCGACATCGACTGGGCGTGGATGTTGAAGCTCTGCGACGCACTTTGCGTAATGCTTTGCACGCGATCGATATCGCGCGCGATCTGGCGGAATTGTGCCGCGAGTTTCATAACGGGGGTCGAGCCTCGCCTCGACGCCCGTTCGGCTTCGTCAATGCGGACTCGAATGGCTGCAAGTTCGGATTGCATCACCTCACGCACCACCGCAGTGCTGGAGAGCATTGCGACAGCGGCCTCCGTGCGCGCCAGCATCGCCTTCAACTGAAGCAGCGCGCTGGATAACGCCGGATCGGACACGACCGACTCGCGATCAGCCGCTTCATCAGGAGTGCTGGAGGAAACTAGGCGGAGTTGCAGATCGCCAAGCACATCCTGCGCGCGATCTTGCAATAGCTTCAGGTTGCGCCGGGCACTGGCGGCGGCTTCGCTCAGATCGGGGGCGGCGAACCGAAACTGCTGGCTGCGATAGGTGACCACTGCGGCCGCCAAACCCAGACAGCCAAGAAGGGCGATCCAAAGTGGAAAGGGCTGTGCGGGCGGATCGCCGGCCGCGTTCTTTGCTGGAGTGCCTTGCTCGGACAACGAGGCTACGACGAGTTCCGGGCGAGCCTCCTCAATGGTTTTGAACGACAGCGATGTGGTCCAGCCACCGGCATGTTCGTCCGTCGATGCGGTGGAGGACGGAGCCGCGGCGGGCTGGAGCGGCTCGAAGGCCTCGTCGGAGCCAGAATCCGGGGTCATTCGATACGGCCCGCTGCCTGGCAACGCGCTACTCAGCGACATCACATCGGCTGCGGCATAGGCGGACGGCGCCGTGCCGTCCACGAACCGTGCACCGACCTCGCGTAGGGGCGCGTATCCCTGCGGCAGAACGATTCGTTCGGTGGGCTTGCGGACCCTCCACGGCAAACATTCGCCATTGCCCGCGCTGTTCCCCTTGCGTTCGGAACAGCTCGGTGCGTGTCCAGAGGCCACACTCGCATCCCGCACGAGCACGAGGTGGCCCTTTGACACCGACGCATCACCGGCTGTGGTGCGTCCGATTGCGGCGACCACGCGGGTCCATGACACGCGGTCGACACCGCAGACGATCTCAAATTTGTGGACGGTGAGCGATCGGCAGTTGTTTGAAAACGGGGGGTCGCATGTTGTGAACAGGCGCTCCTCGCGGTTTCCGTTGACCGCAAAGACCCGTTCAGGCCCCGGCCGAACGACGAGAGCGCCTTGTTCGATTGCGCACGTATAGGGCATGGCCAGCCGGATGGGCCGATCCGCCGCTGCGGGTCCGTCCATGCTTGCAGCGGGCAGAGCTTGCAGCCCCACCCACGCAATAGCCCAAAGACGAATTCCCCACCGCACCAGCGATCCCTCCCGCACAACTACCTAGTACTCTAGTGTCCTGTTTCCCGATGGACAACGGCACCACTAAGGCAAAGCACGGCCCATTTGATATGCTCACAACATGTCCTAAGCTCACCAGATGTGGAGGGTCTACTGTCATTTGACTGCCATGATGAGGCGGCACGTGTGACGCTGGTCCCGGCTGGGATCATCTCGACAAGGGGCAACCTGCCCGGCCATTATGGCAGCCGGGATGGCCGCGCAGGCGATCGCACGCCACTGTTGGCAACGAAAAAGAAAGTAACAGGGGGTGTCTGTCGTGGCGCACACGATCGCTCAGAGCGAGGCGCAAGCTCAGCCGAAAAAGAGTGCGGCCGGTTCTCAGACCGCGACGGTGGCGCCTCTTCCGACCGAGCGCTTCATACCTCTGACGGCGCTGGCGCTGGTCGATCGGCTCACGGTGCCGTCGGCTTGGCCGAACGGCGACCACCAATCGGCTCGTCGTTTTTTTCGATATTTGGATTTCTGGAGACGCCAACAGCACAATCGGCGGTTGATGTCTCTGCTGCGCGCCTACGAACCGTTCGATCCCGACAGTGATCTATTGATCACGCGACAGTACACAACCGATGAAAAGAGGCGGCTCCAGAAACGCGCCGTGTCGGAAATAAAGCGGACTCTGGAGAGAGCCAATTACGTCGCGCTCGATCCGAAGTCCGTCGAAGTCATCTTGACGAAAGACAGCCACTACGGCCTGGACCTGCACGTCGATATGGGCGTGTTTGAAGAGTGTCTGCTCTACTACCGGGGTGCATCCAAAAAGCGTGACACGCGCACCAATTATCGCAAATTCCTGCGTAAGGAAGAATTCGACGTACCGATCTATCGTCGCCTCGTGCTGCTCTTCAAGCTGAAGCCGTTCGCCGTCCGGGTGAAGGAGGTGATGGCCGAGAAGAACATCAGCGAGAAGGAGGCTACAAAGATCGTCACGCGGATGCGCGGCAGTCTTCCGACCGAAGTGAAGGAAGGCAACATCTACATCAAGATGTTCAAGAACATTCCGCGTAACGACCTGGAGATGGTCTTCCCCAACACACGGGTGCGCTTCCGGCTGCTCGACAAGATCAAGCTGGGTGTCACGGGTGGCGGGGCGGTCGGAATGGGGCTCGTTGGAACGGCGGGCAAGCTCGCGGCCGGTGGTCTGACGGCGGCCAACCCCGTCGCGCTTCTGGGGGCTTTTGCCGGTCTGGGCGGCATAGCGTTTCGCCAGGGCGTCAACTTCATGAACCAGAAGCAGCGCTACATGGTCGTGATGGCGCAAAACCTCTACTTCCACGCCATGGCCGATAATCGCGGGGTGATGATCAAGCTGTCGGAGTGCGGCGCGGACGAGGATGTGAAGGAAGAAATCTTGCTTTACAGCGTGCTTGCAAAAGAACCGGCCAAGCGGTCGGATCTTGAGCTCATCGATGCCGCGATCGAGAAGTACCTGCGCACCACGTTTGATATTCAGGTCGACTTCGAGTTACCCGACGCTTTGGATCGGCTGATCGCCGATGGGATCGTGCGTGAAGATGCGGACGGAACGCTGCATACGCTACCGCCGCTCGAGGCGGCGCGGCACCTCGATGCGAAATGGGACCGGTTCCTCGACGATTTGCCAGACGGCGCGACCCAGGAAGGCCTGGAACTCGACGCTGAAGACTTCCCTCATCTCTAAAATTGGGCTAGGCCACCGAGCGATCCCACCTCGCGCCTGGCACGCCCGCCAGCGCCTTCCTTCTGATGGCAAATGATCGCCCGTAAACTTACCCTTGTCACCGCCGACCGGGATCTTGCGCACACGCTCGCCGGCGCGATGCAGGATTTCGTGGAGCCGCCGCCGGATGCACTGACGCTATTCGAGGCGCCCGAGGAAGGATGGCGTATCGAGGCCTACTTCACCGAATTGCCGGATGCAGACGAGTTGCAAACACTGCTCGCGAATGTGACCGGGGCCGACGTTCCTGCCCTCACAGTGGAGGACGTGCCGCCGCTGAATTGGGTGGCGATTTCACAGGCTGCTCTGCCGCCAGTCATCGCCGGGCGCTTTACTGTTCATGGGTCACATGATCTCGGCCGCGTGGCGCAGGGGCCGAATGCCATTCTCATCGATGCAGGCGAAGCGTTCGGCACGGCACATCACGCCACGACCTATGGGTGCTTGACCGCGATTGACCGGCTGACGCGGCGGCGGGCGTTCCACCGTGTCCTCGATTTAGGATGCGGGTCGGGCGTGCTCGCAATTGGAGCGGCGCGGGTGCTGCCCAAGGCGACCATCATCGCGACCGACATGGATCCGACATCGGTTGATGTGGCGCGGTCGAATATGGCGGCGAATACGGCGCCGTCCCGGATCGCGACGCATGTGGCCACGGGTCTCGCTCATCCGAAGCTGAGACGGACGGCAAGGTTCGATTTTGTTGTTGCCAACATTCTTGCGGACCCGCTGATGCGGCTGGCTCGCGATATTCGCCGGATCATGTTGCCGCGTGGGAAGCTCGTTCTCTCGGGCATCCTCATTCCGCAGGCGCCGGCGGTGATCGCAGCGTTCGTCGCGCAAGGTTTTGCCCTGGACCGGCACGATCGGGTGACGGGCTGGTCAACGCTGACACTGACCCGGCGCTGAGGCGTTTTGTTGCGAAATGCCCCATGGGCGCTTAAACAATCGACCATGTTCCAGACATTCACTGCTTCCGCCGATCCATCCATCGCCGCGCCGCGGGTTGCAACGCTCCGCGACTTCATGGCTGCGCAAAAGATCGATGCCTTTCTCGTTCCGCGCGCAGACGAGCACCAGGGCGAGTATGTGCCGCCGTCCGCTGAGCGGTTGCGTTGGCTGACGGGTTTCTCGGGTAGTGCGGGGCTTGCTGTCGTCACCACGAGGCAAGCCGCCCTCTTCGTCGATGGGCGCTATACGATTCAGGCGGCGCAGGAGTGTGATGCGGCACTGTTCGAGTTTCCCGGCATTGCGCGCGCAAAGCTCACGGAGTGGCTCACGGCACACTTGAGCAACGGTGCCATCATCGGGTTCGATCCATGGCTGCATACGGCGGGGGAAATCCGGCGGCTGGAGTCGCAACTGAGGCCGAAGGGACTGAAGCTCAAACCCGTGTCGCGTAATCTCGTCGACCGCGCATGGGGCAAAGAGCGGCCGGCTTCGCCGCAGAACCCTGTCGTTCTTCATCCGCTGAAAAAGGCCGGGCGTTCGGCGGATAAGAAAATCGCAGACGTGCAGAAACGTCTCGTCAGCGACGACCAAGCGCATGCGGTGCTGACGCTGCCGGACAGCATTTGCTGGCTGTTCAACATCCGCGGCTCGGATATCGCGCATAATCCCGTGGTGCTCGCCTTCGCCATTGTGCCGGCGAACGGCAAGCCGGAACTCTTCATAGACGGCGCAAAACTCTCAAAAGAGGTGCGTCGGGACCTGGAGACAATCGCAACGATAGCCGAGCCCGAGGACCTGAAGGCGCGGATTGCGGAGTTGAAGTCAGCTGGCAAGCCGGTTCGACTCGATCCAGAGACAGCGGCCTTCGCAATTGCCTGCGGGCTCGGATCACAAGTGGTCTCCGCGGGAGCTGACCCGTGCATTGCGCTGAAGGCGATCAAGAACGCGGCCGAAATCGCCGGTTCGCGGAAGGCGCACATTCGCGATGGTGCCGCGCTCGTTCGCTATCTCGCTTGGCTCGACGGTGCCGCATCCAGCGGGCGGCTCGACGAGATCACGGCCGTTCGAAAGCTCGAAGACTTCCGAAGGGCCACGAAGCAATTGCGGGAGATCTCGTTCGATACGATTTCAGGATCAGGACCGCACGGCGCCATCGTTCACTATCGCGTGTCGGAAGCGTCTAACCGGCTCCTCGGGAAAGGTGAATTATTCCTGCTCGATTCAGGTGCGCAGTACGATGACGGGACGACCGACGTCACGCGCACGATCGCCATCGGAGCGCCCTCGGCGGAAATGAAAGCGCGCGCGACGCTGGTGCTCAAGGGGCATATTGCGATCGCGACGGCGCGCTTTCCGAAGGGCACGCGCGGGGTCGACCTCGATCCTTTCGCGCGCCGTGCTCTCTGGCAGCACGGGCTCGATTATGATCACGGCACAGGCCATGGCGTCGGCAGCTATCTGTCGGTGCACGAGGGGCCGCAGTCGATCTCGCGGGCGGGGATGGTGCCTCTCGAGCCGGGCATGATCTGCTCGAACGAGCCCGGGTACTACAAGGCCGGCGCGTACGGTATTCGTATTGAGAACCTCGTGCTGGTGACGGAGCCCGAGACGCCCGAGGGCGGGGACCGACCGATGATGCGCTTTGAGACACTGACGCTCGTGCCGATCGACCGGCGGCTGGTGGCGAAGGATTTGCTCAGCAGGGATGAGCGCGAATGGCTCAACGCCTATCATGCCCGCGTGCGCGAAGTGATCGGTGCCGAAGTTGCCGGCGAGGACGACGTGTTGAAGTGGCTGCACACGGCAACGCAGCCGATCTAGTCCCTCCGGTCAGCTGCTGACGAGTGCCATCCATTCCTCTTCGGTGAGCACCGTGACGCCCAGTTCCTGTGCCTTGGTGAGCTTGGAGCCAGCCTCCGCGCCGGCGACCACGTAGTCGGTTTTCTTCGAAACGGAGCCTGCGACTTTCGCCCCGAGCCGTTCTGCCTGGGCCTTCGCTTCGTTTCGCGACAGGCGCTCCATCGTGCCGGTGAAGACGACTGTTTTGCCGGTGATGGGAGAGGCGATCGCAGCGATCCGTTGGTACGGCTGGACGTCGATCTCGGCCAAAAGGGCTTCGACGGCTTCGATGTTGTGCGGTTCGGAAAAAAAGTCGATCAGGGCGTCGACGACGGTCTCGCCAATGCCTTCGATGTTGTCGATGTCAGCGTAGGCCTCGCTGTCCTTGCCGCCCGCCACGGCCGCATCGACCGCCTTGCGGAACTCGGTGAGCGAACCGTAGGCCCTGGCGAGATCCTTCGCGGTCTGTTCGCCGATGTAGCGAATGCCGAGTGCGTAGAGAAAGCGTTCCAGTCCGATCTTGCGGCGTGCGTCGATCGCGGCGAACAGTTTATCGACAGACTTGGCGCCGAAGCCTTTACGTGTTTTGAGTGGCGCGTTGCTTTTGGCATCGCGCGCTTGCAGCGTGAAGATGTCGGCGGGCGTGCGCAGGAGGCCTTCGTCAAAAAAGAGTTCGATCTTTTCTTCGCCCAGACCTTCGATATCGAAGGCCAGGCGGGAGACGAAGTGTTTCAAGCGTTCCTTGGCCTGTGCCGGGCAGATCAGCCCTCCCGTGCAACGGCGGACGACCCCTTGTGATTGGGGACCGCGCTCGCCTTCGGCATCATCCGCCTCGCGCACGGCATGGCTGCCGCACACGGGACAGGCATGCGGCATGTGGAACGGCTTAGCGTTTGCCGGCCGCTTGTCTACGAGGACCGACACGACCTGCGGAATGACATCTCCCGCGCGTTGAACCACAACCGTATCACCGACGCGGATATCCTTGCGGGCGATCTCATCTTCGTTATGCAGCGTCGCGTTGGAGACCACCACGCCGCCGACGGTGACGGGCTCGAGCTTGGCGACGGGGGTCAGCGCGCCGGTGCGGCCGACTTGAATCTCGATCGCGCGGAGGATGGTCGTTGCCTGTTCAGCCGGGAACTTGTGGGCGATGGCCCAGCGCGGCGAACGGGAGACGAACCCCAGACGGTCGCGAAGGTCGAGCCGATCGACCTTATAGACGACGCCATCGATATCGTAGCCGAGGGTGGCGCGCTTCTCGCCCATGTCGCGGTAGAACGCGAGCAGGTCGTCGGTGGTCACGCAGCGGCGCGTCAGAGGATTGACGGGCAGCCCCCAGCGATGCATGGCGGCGATCATGCCGTGCTGCGTGTCGGCGGTGAATACCGACATCTCGCCCCAAGCGTAGGCGAAAAAGCGCAGCGGACGGGCGGCGGTGATGGTCGGATCGAGCTGGCGCAGGGAACCGGCAGCTGCGTTGCGCGGGTTCGCGAAGATCTTTCCGCCGGCTGCTGCTTGCGTTTCATTCAGCGCTTTGAAATCGGCGTGGCTCATGTAGATCTCGCCACGGATCTCGGCGATTTCGGGAACGTCCTTGCCATGCAGCTTGTGCGGGATTTCTTTAATCGTGCGAACATTGTCCGTGACGCGCTCGCCTTCTGCGCCGTCGCCGCGCGTTGCCGCCTCGACCAGCTTGCCTTTTTCATAGCGAATGGAAATCGAGAGCCCGTCGATCTTGGGTTCGGCCGTGAAGGCGACGGGATCACTTTCGCTCAATCCCAGGAAGCGGTGCACGCGGGCGGCGAAATCAATGACATCTTCGTCTTCGAAGGCATTGCCGAGCGAGAGCATCGGAACGCGATGGCGGACCTTGCCGAAGGCTCCGACTGCGGCAGCGCCGATGCGCCGTGACGGGCTGTCGTCGCGGATCAGTTCGGGAAAGCGCGATTCGATCGCGTCATTGCGGCGGCGCAATTCGTCATATTCGGCATCGGAAATTTCCGGCGCATCTGACTGATAGTAGAGACGGTCGTGATGGGCGATTTCGGTCGCGAGACGCTCGAGTTCGGTCGCCGCGTCTTCAAGCGTCAGATCGTCGACAGCTTTTGATGATTTTTTTCTGCTGGTCATGACGGAGCTCTGTCCCGGCGCGGGGACACCGCCCACTGCGCGTCAGGCAGCATATCAGCCGGAGTTGCCGGTGAGCGAAACGCTCTTCCAGGCCTTCGAGATCCAGGAGCCTGAGTCTTCACGCGGGGCGAGACCATCGGACTGCAGCAGCGCGTAACTGTCCTTGTACCACTTCGATTGCGGGAAGTTGTAGCCGAGGACGGCCGCTGCTGTCTGGGCTTCTTCCTTGACGCCGAGCGCCATGTACGACTCGGTGAGACGGGCGAGCGCTTCTTCCACGTGGTTGGTGGTCTGATAATCGGACACGACGGTCTTGAAGCGATTGATCGCGCCGATGTAGTTCTTCCGCTTGAGATAGTACCGGCCGACTTCCATCTCCTGCGCCGCAAGCGTGTCTTCGCAGATGCGAATTCGATTGTCCGCCATTTCAGCATATTTGCTGTCGGGATATCGCGTCTTCAGGATTTTGAACTGGTCAAGCGCTTTACGCGTCGCTCCCTGGTCGCGGTTAGCGCCCTTCATGTCGTCGAAGTAGGCAGAACCGATGATGTGATGCGCGAACGGGGCATCCTTGGTACCGGGGTGCATGACCGTGTAGCGCTCGGCGGACGCGATGGCTTCAGGAAATTTTCCGGCCTTGTAATAGGCGTACGCGGCGAGAACCATTGCGCGCCGGGCTTCCGGCGAATAGGGATGCGAGCGATCGAGTTCCTCAAATTTCGAGGCGGCTGCCTCAAACTTGCCGGCCGACATCATCGCATCCGCTTGGGAATACATTTTTTCGGGCGGATCGGAGTTGATCGCACTCGTGGCGTCGATCGACGACGCGCAGCCGCCGAGGAACGCGGCAGCGAACCCGAAGACCAAACCGGCCAGCAATCGGAAGCGTGTGCTCTTCTGCATTCTTTATCCGTGCTCTCGCCCCCGCCCCGCATGCGGGGCGCCGCGCACCCGAATCCACGGCCGCGTTGCTTTTCCAGATAGCACACGAGGTCTCGCCGCAGAACCGCTGAACGCATCCAGCCCACACGAGATCGTGACTTCTGATTATGTTGCTTGTGGGGCCAGAAAAGCAGAGGGGCCTGCAAGCCGATGCCGCAAGCCCCTCGAATGTTAACGATTTCTGCGTCGCTTACTCGCCGACGGCGAAAGCCTGCGGCACGTCGAAGATGCGCGGTGTGAATTCGCGAACGCGGGGCGACTGCACGATGGTCCAGGCTGACTTGTCTTCGAGCAGAGCCTTGAGGACTAGTGAGTTCAGGCGGTGGCCACCGCGAACCGACCGGTAAGCTCCGAGCAGAGGCAGACCGGAAAGGCTGAGATCGCCGACGGCATCCAGCATCTTGTGTCGCACGAACTCAAGCGGGTCCCGGAGACCCTCGCGGTTCATGATGCGATCATCGCCGATGGCGACAGTGTTGGTGAGATTGGCGCCGAGTGCGAGCCCGGCCTTCCAGAGGCGCTCGACATCGGACATGAAACCAAAGGTGCGGGCGCGGGCCAGTTCGTTGCGGAAGATACCGGGGCTCATCTCGAATGCGAGACGCTGGCGCCCGATGAGCGGCGTGTCGAAGTCGATTTCGACATCAAGATGGAAGCCGGAGTGCGGGGCGATCTCACCCCAGCAGCCGCCTTCTTCTACCCGGATCGGCTTGAGGACTTTGATAAAGCGGCGAGGCGCATTGAGTTCGCGCAGGCCAGCTTCATCGATGGCTTCGACGAACGGCACCGAGCTGCCGTCCATGATAGGAACTTCTTTGCTGTCGATTTCGATGATGCAGTTATCGACAGAGAGGCCGCGCAACGCCGCCAGCAAATGTTCGACTGTGGAGACCGTGACACCCGCTTCATCACCGATGACGGTGCAGAGGGTCAAATTTTTGACGTTGGAAACGTGGGCCGGTATTTCGGCGATGGTACGACCACGTTTTGTAACGACGAAGAGGAGCCCCGTATCGACTTCAGCGGGATGGAGCGTAACGGATACTGGTGCCCCACTGTGTACTCCTGTGCCCCTGAGTTCGATCTCGCGGGCGATCGTGGTTTGTCGAGCGCCGATAAATCGATTCGA
>ERZ1066138.56-NODE-56-length-34988-cov-9.635187_pt1 | contig 34988 bp, 25 predicted proteins | sample MGYA00382785_ERZ1066138 | MGnify/ENA primary metagenome ERZ1066138 (study PRJEB33369, sample SAMEA5778368) | biofilm metagenome | biome: Industrial cooling water; feature: Water cooling tower basin; material: Biofilm | place: United Arab Emirates | collected... | reverse complement strand
CCAGTCGCTGCATTCGGCCTGTCCGCGTCACCGACGGTGCGGTTCACTTCGTTCGCTGGCACCCTACTCAGCCGGTCACTCGAAGGTGCCGGCCACTGCATCGAACCGCACCGACGAGACGTGCCGCAGAAGTCTTGCAAGTTGCAGTTCGCCAGTTGGATGAGTTCTGGTGACCCTACTCAAACCCATTCGACGTCCCGCCGAGTGCGACCTGGATGACTGCGATGTTGTTGCTCAGGTCGAGGTCACCGAAGGCGTAGGGGGAGTCCAGGTAGAACAGACCGCGTCCGCCTGGGCCGCTGCGGGCTTGCTTGGGTTGGAATCCTGGGTCGTGGATTTCGTAGCGCAGGCGGATGCGCGCGCCGGGGCCGAGGTTTAGAAGCTGTTCGAGTGAGCTGCCGAACTCTGTCGGGCAGGCGCCGCTGCCCGCCAGCAGCTCGCAGCCGCGCAACTGCGCCTTGAGGCCGTCCTTGGTCGAGGCAAAACCGAGCTTGGCGCCACTGACAGACGCCAAGAAGCTGCTTTCGACCTCGACCCACACTTCAGTCGAGGGCCCGAGTGCGCGCAGCGGTTCTGCGTTGCCGATCTGGCGCAGGATCAGATCGCCGCGATCTGCCGACATGGCCGGCCAGCGCTGCAGTCGCGGCATGGCCAGACCGCGTGTGTCGACGTCGCGCGCCTCAACCAATGCGCTGCCATCGCTGCGGATGAAGCTCACTGGGGCCGGACCCGACGCGGGTGAGGCCAAGGGCGGATCGTAGGTCTGCGCGTATTGGTGTTCGGCTCCCACAGCACCTGTATCCATGTTGATGGTGGTCAGTGCGTAGCGCTCTTCCACGTCGCCAAAGCTGTCGCCGACGAAACGCAGACTGCGCGCCCATTGCTGCGGGCCCTCACCCGGTGTGGCGCGAACGGTCAGCCAGCGGTGGTTCTGCACAGAGGGCGTGTTCAGCCACTCGATGGCTCCGCTCGCGCCATCAATGCGCGCCAGCAACGGCCTGGAAATGCTGGTATCGGGCGGGCTGGTGATGCGCGAACTGAGCAGCAGATCGCCGTCGGCCAGACGACTCAGCACAGGACTGCGCACCGAAGTGGTGGGAGAGCCGGGTTCCAAGCTCCAACTGAGGCCACCACTGCTGCCCAGACGCTGTTCGACATGGGTGCGTTGCAGACCCTGGACCGAGGTCTGGCGCAGGACATGCAAATCCCCGTTCGCCGTCGGCAATGCAGTCAAGGTGAAGGACCCGGCTGGTGCGAGTTGTGACCAAAGGGTGCTGCCGGTCGCTGCGGCGTACAGGCTCAGCCCCAGGCTGTTGCCGCTTTGGTCGGTGATCAGGTCAGCACCGCGCACGCCGACCAGTTCCGATCCGACCGGAATGCCCCACAGAATCTCACCGCTCGCGGCACTCAGCCGGTACACGTGCGGCGCGTAACTGCCGCAATTGGGAGGATTGATGCAGATCGAGCTGCGCACATAGACGCTGCCATCGGCGCTCGACCTCGCTTGCGCGTCCAATCCACTTGGAGCAGAGGACAAACCCGCGCGCAGCATCGCGCGCTGCCACAGCAGGCTGCCACTGCTGCGGTCGATCGCCAGCAGCGCCTGACGCGGTTCCGGCAGAAATGGGCTGCGATCGATTTGGTAGTACACCACCGCGATCAGCCGACTCGCATTGCTGGCGACAATGCTGGCGCCGGTGACTGCGGCCGCTGGCTCCGCGAGTTGGAACTGCTGGGACCAGACGACGGCACCGCTGGCGGGATCCAGGCGCCGCACGCGCACACCAGAGAGATCATTGCCCAGGCCGGCGAGCACGGCGTAAGGCACAGCATCGACAAATTCGATGTCGGCCGGCTGCAGCGCGAGTCCTTCGGCCTCCGCCATCTGCGCATCGATCAAGACGCCGGTGTCGGCCGCACGACGTTGCAAGCGCAGTTCAGAGACGCCGTCGTCGAGAGACCACGCGAGATGCACGTGGCTGCCTTGGAAGCGCCAATCGACTGCGCGACCGGGGATGACGACCGACCACAGCGCGGCGCCATCAGTGGCGCGGCGGCGCTGCGCCACGGTCTCCAGACCATTGGGAAACTGCTGCTGCCAGGCCACCAGCAGCGCACCGTCGGGAGCTGCGCGCAGCTCGGCAGGCAGACCGCTGGGCAGTGTGCTGCGCCATTGCAATTCGCCCGCATGGTTCAGCGCGATCAGGGTGGACAGCGCGCCGCTGCGGCTGGAAAAAGCCACCAGATTGCTGGTAGCGAGCAGCTCGCAGGCTTCATCCTCCTGGGTGAACTCGACGGCCGCAATGCGGGTGGACCACTGCAAGGCGCCGGTGCTGCCACTGCGGCGCTCGATCACGGCATCCACCTGCGCGCTGCCGCGCTCCAGATACGCATGGACCTGGTCGGCACCGATCCTTACCGGTGCGCACGCCTCGGACACCTGCGAGCTGGAAGCGGTGCGCGTCAGCTCCCATTGCAGAGCCCCTGTGGCGCTGTCCAGCGACACCAGGACTGGATCGGGAAAGACCGGATTGCCGGCGGCGGTGAACTCTGCAAAGTGCAAGGACAAGGCGAGAGATGCGCCAGGCTCGACCGGCAGCTGAAACGCGACTGTGCCAGGATCTGGACGCAGTTCCAGCAGGTTGCGTACCCAGATGAGATCGCCATTGCTGCCCTTCAGACGCATCAGCTCGTTGCCGGCGGCCAGCAGCACATCGCCATTGGCGAAGAAGCGGGCCTGGCGGCCGAAACGTGGGCGCGCCCATTGCAATTGCCCGGCTTGATCGACCATGGCCACCAGCGCGCGTCGATTGTCCAGTTCAGTCATCGCCAGCAGCACCTGATTGCCACGCGTGGCCAGCACCATCTCCGGTGACAAGCGCCCACCGCCAGTCGGCTGGTGCCCGAACTGCCCGCGCGAGAAGTTGCCATTGGCCTGCAAGTGCAGCGTCCCGGCGAGCCCGCTGCGACTGGTCTCTGCCGCCACCATGAAGGCGCTGCCGTCGTCCATCAGCACATGCTCGGTACGCGCGTAGCTCGCGTCGAAGGCAATCACCTCGGACTCAGACGTCGACCAGATGGGCGTCACTTGCGCGCAAAGCGTGCCCGGGCCGGTGATGAGCAGGGCGAAAGCGGGGACGAGTCGACGCATGGGTTGATCGGCTTCCTTGAAAGAGTGGGGGACGATACGCGCCGAGAGTCATGCACGCTTCTGCGACTGTCCGCGCAACGAACAGTTCCATCATGGACTGCGAGGCTCAGCATCATGGGATCGTGCTGGCCATCGAGACGGAGGGGCGCTGCAGGAGCGGCGCCCTCCTTATCGCGCTTTCACGGCGTGTGCCGATCTGACCGCTGCGCCTGGAGTCGCTCGGGGCTGCGTCCGATCCGCAACTCAAGGCCCGTCGGATCCGCACTTGTCGGTGCTTGATCGGACTCCTGGCGCCTTGAGTGTCAGCGCAGCCCGCGCGTGCGAGCATTGCCACACCCAAGCCGAGGAGCATGTCATGCGCCGTCGCATCACCAAGGTTGATCTCATGTCCGCCGCCCGTGTGCTGGGCATCCTGGCCTTTGTGCAGGGCTTCGTGCTGGGACTGATCTCGTTGGGCTTGAAGGTCACCGGCATGGAACTGCCGCTGCCGATTCCGGCCTACCCGGGCGCCACCACCATCACCCTGTTGTTGTGGACGCCACTCAGCTTCGGTGCGCTGGGCGTGATCTCCGGTGCTGTGCTGGCGCTGATCTACAACTGGATCGCCAAGCGCTTCGGTGGCATCGAGTACGAGATGGAAAAGAGCGTCTGAGCTGAGCGCAGCCCATGGATCGCCAGAAACTGATCGAGTCGGTGTTCGGCGTTGCCGCGCTGAGCTTTCTTGCGGTCGGCTGTTTTCTGGTGCTGCGGCCCTTCCTCTCGGCGCTGATGTGGGCGGTGATCCTGTGCTACGCCAGCTGGCCGGTGTACACCTGGATCGCCACCCGCCTGGGTGGACGGCGCACGCTGTCGGCAGTGTTGATGACGCTGATCGTGGCGGTGATCGTGGTGCTGCCCTTCGTGGTGGTGGGTCTGACCCTGGCCGAGAATGTGACGGCGTGGACGCAGGCGATCAAGGCGCGTGCCGCGGAAGGCATTCCCGCACCGCCGGAGTGGCTGGCCGGCCTGCCCGTATTCGGCGCGGAAGTGGCGGCGCGCTGGACTGCGCTCGCACATGGCGAGGATCTGGCCGAGACCGCGCGCGACCTGCTCAATCCGCTGCGTGATGTGGCCTTGGCCTTCGGCGCCACGCTGGGCCGTGGCACGGTGGAGCTGGCCTTGAGCGTGTTCATCGCCTTCTTCGTGTTCCGCCGCGGCGTGGAGCTCGCAGCTGGCCTGCGCGCAGCCCTGACACGACTGATCGGGCCGCGTGCGCGGCAGTTCCTGGATGTGGCCGGCGGCACCATCCAGGGCGTGGTCTACGGCATCCTCGGCACCGCCATCGCGCAGGGCACGGTGGCCGGCATCGGCTTTTCGCTGGTGGCCATCCCGGGTGCGTTGTTCCTGGGCTTTCTGACCTTCTTCATGTCGCTGATCCCGATGGGTCCGCCCTTCGTGTGGGTACCCACGGTGCTGTGGCTGATTGGCGAAGAGCGCTATCTGGCCGCCGCCTTCATGGCCTTGTGGGGCTTTTTCATCATCAGCGGCATCGACAACATCATCCGCCCCTACCTGATCAGCCGTGGCACGCAATTGCCCTTCATCCTGATCTTCCTCGGCGTGGTCGGCGGCCTGATCGCCTTCGGCTTCCTCGGCCTCTTCCTCGGCCCGGTGCTACTGGCCGTGGGCTACACGCTGGTGCTGGCCTGGAATCGCGGCGAGCGCATCGACGGCGGTGTCAGCGGGCAGTTTCCCGCGGTGAAGCCAGACGTGAAATGAGGGAATGCGGTGGCGGCGTCGCGGCTGCATCGGGCCGCAAACGCCCTGAGCCCACCACAGGCTGGCACCGCGCTGCGGCTTCAACTCGGCGCATGGCCACCGCTGCCGGGCGCTTGTGAAGGCCGGAACGCTTTTTCGCTCGATCCGGACCGGTCTAGCCTGAGCACATGAACGCCATCGTCGCTCCTGCCCCGCGCACCGGCTCCGTGCCGCTCGGTTTCTGGCCGCTCCAGTTGATGGGCTGGACGGGCTATCTCGCCCTGCACTTTTCCAGTGGCATGGCGCACGGCAAGGAGATCGAATACCTGTCGGTCTCGGTCACCAGCGCGATCGCCGGCCTGGTGCTGACCATGCCGCTGCACTGGCTGTATCAGCGCATCTGGACCTTGCCGATGCCGGCCATGCTGCTGCGCGCGGTTCCGGTCTTCGTCGCCATCGTCGTCACCATGTCGGTGGTCTACGCATTCGCAGTGCAGACCTATTGCCCAGTCGAGTGCACGCCGAAGAGCGCGTTGGGTTACGTGGCCTTCAGCGGCTTCACCTCGTACATCATCCTGAGCTGGAGTGCCTTGTGGTTTGGGATCCGCAACTCGCGGGCCCTGAACGAGGCGCGCGAGCGCACACTGGCGGCGCAGAGCCAGGCCAATCTGGCGCAGCTCAAGATGCTGCGCTACCAGCTCAATCCGCACTTTCTGTTCAACACCTTGAATGCCATCTCCACGCTGGTGTTGGAGAAGGAAAACCCCACCGCCGAGCGCATGCTGGGCGCGCTGAGCCGCTTCCTGCGCTACACGCTGGATCAGGAGCCGCAGCAGAAGGTGTCGCTACAGCGCGAACTCGAAGTGTTGGACCTGTACCTCTCCATCGAGAAGATGCGCTTCCCGGAGCGCCTGCGCCTGGATTTCCAGATCGCGCCCGAGGCGCGCGCCGCGCTGGTGCCTAGCCTGTTCCTGCAACCGCTGGTGGAGAACGCGATCAAGTACGCGGTGGCCAAGCGCGAACAAGGCTGCACGCTGAGCCTGCGCGCACATGCTCACGAGGACTGGCTGGAGCTGGAGTTCTGCGACGATGGTCCGGGCAGCCCGGCCTTTGCGCCCGGCGCGCCCGAGCCGCGTGGTGTGGGCCTGCGCAACACGCGTGAGCGCCTCGCCACCTTGTACGCGCACCGCCAGCGCCTGAGCGTCGAGAATCGACCGGAAGGCGGTGTGCGTGTCAGGATCACGCTGCCCTTGGAGCTGGATCACCGCGCATGAGTCTTCGCTGTCTGATCGTCGACGACGAACCGCTGGCGCGTCGCGGCCTGCGTCACCGTCTGGCCTTGCTGGAAGGATTGGAAGTGGTGGCCGAAGCGAGCAACGGCCGCGAGGCGCTGGCGGCGATCGCCGAGCACGCGCCCGACCTCATGTTCCTCGACATCCAGATGCCCGGCGTGGATGGCTTCGGCCTGCTGCAATCCCTGCCGGTCAGCGAGTGGCCGATGGTGATCTTCGTCACCGCCTACGACCAGTACGCGCTCGAGGCCTTCCGCGTGCATGCCATCGACTATCTGCTGAAACCGGTGGAGGACGAGCGTCTGCGCGAAGCGGTGCAGCGCGCACGCCGCCTGAAGACGCAGGAGGACATGGAAGCCGAGCACGTGCGCCTGCTGGCCCTGATGGGCAAGGATCGGCTCCCGGCGCTGGGTGAGCATGCGGACGATCGCCTGACACTCAAGGACGGGACCCAGATCATTCGCGTGCCCTTGCAGGACATCCGCTGGATCGACGCCGCCGGCGATTACGTGGTGGTGCACACCGCCACCGAGAATCACGTCGCCCGCGCCACCTTGCGCGAACTCAGCGACCGCCTGCCGGCCGAGCGCTTCGTGCGCATCCATCGCTCCACCATCGTGCACACGCGCTACGTGTCCAAGCTCAAGCCGCACATCAACGGCGAGTACTTCGTGCTGCTCGACGGCGGCCAGGAACTCAAGCTCTCGCGCAGCTACCGCGAGCAGTTGGAGCGACTGCGCTAGAAGCGCGGAGCGGTGCGCTTCACAGGCCCGCCTCCGTGAGTGCCCTCAAGGACTTGTCCGCTTGTGCTGCCTGTTATCGTTCCGTGCAGGCATGGCGACAGGAGCGCGCATGTTCTTCGACGATCTGGCCCGCACGGCGATGTGGAGCTTTGCGCATCTCTTGACTGGCGTGCGCGGCATTGCCGGCGCGGCGCTGCCCGAGCAGCCCTGCGTGTACTTCGGCAATCACGTCAGCCACGGCGACTTCGCCCTGATCTGGGCGGTGTTGCCAGCCGCGGCGCGGGCGCGCACGCGACCGGTGGCCGGCGCCGACTACTGGGAGAAGGATCCGCTGCGGCGCTACATCGGTCGGCGTGTGGTGCGCGCGGTGCTGATCGAGCGCGAACGCGCCAAGCGCAACGAAGATCCGATCGCGCAAATGGCGGCAGTGCTGCAAGGCGGCGAGAGCCTGATCCTGTTTCCCGAAGGCACGCGCAACCAGAGCGAAGCGCCGCTGCTGCCCTTCAAGAGCGGGCTCTATCACCTGGGACGCACGCTGCCCGGCCTGCCGCTGGTGCCGGCATGGATCGACAACCTGCACCGGGTCTTGCCCAAGGGCGAACTGATCCCGGTTCCGCTGCTGTGCACGGTGCGCTTCGGAGCGCCGCTCTGCGTGCAGCCTGACGAGAGCAAGGATGCCTTTCTGGCACGCGCCAGCACCGCCCTGCTCGCCTTGCGCGGAGATCCGCCATGAGCCCGACGCTGACCCTGTTTCTGGGCATTTTCGCAGTACTCGTCAGCGCCACCAGCATCGCCCGCGTGCTGCGCTGGCGCATCGCACGCGGCCAGCCGCATGCGGTGATCGACAACCTCAACGACCGCATCAACGCCTGGTGGCTGATGGTGGCGCTGGTGGCGCTGGCCTTCGCCTTCGGCGAGGGCGGCGTGATCGTGCTCTTCGGCCTGCTCTCGGTGCTGGCGCTGCGCGAGTTCGTGACCCTGACCTACACCAAGCGCAGCGATCATCTAGCGCTGGCGCTCGCCTTCTATCTCGCCCTGCCACTGCAATACGCACTGATCTGGATCGAGTGGTATGGCCTGTATTCGATCTTCATCCCGGTCTACGGCTTTCTGTTCCTGCCGATCATCGCGGCGCTGCGCGCCGACACCGAACGCTTCCTCGAACGCATCGCCGAGGTGCAGTGGGGCCTGATGCTGGCGGTGTTCTGCCTCTCGCATGTGCCGGCGCTGGTGACCCTGGACATCCCCGGCTTCCATGGCCGCGAGATCCTGCTGATCGCCTTCCTGGTCATCGTGGTGCAATCCAGCGATGTGCTGCAGTACGTGTGGGGCAAACTCCTGGGCCGGCACAAGGTCGCGCCGGCGCTGTCGCCCTCAAAGACCTGGGAAGGTCTGATCGGCGGCGTGCTCAGCGCCACCCTGCTCGGCGCCGCGCTGTGGTGGATCACACCCTTCACGCCGCTGCAGGCGGCGGCGATCGCCTTCTCGGTCAACCTGATGGGCTTCTTCGGCGGCCTGGTGATGAGCGCGATCAAGCGCGACCGCGGCGTCAAGGATTGGGGCCACCTGATCGCCGGCCACGGCGGCGTGCTCGATCGCCTCGACTCCGTGCTGTTCTCCGCCCCGGTGTTCTTCCACATCGTGCGCTATTGGTACACGCCGTGAGGCCGGGCCTGGGTGGGAGCATTGAGCCGCGAAGGCGCGTCCTCTGATCGCGGGTGTGCCTGCGAGGAAAGGCGAGGCGCGATCTGCGCCTTGCGCTGGCGGCAGGCGATGCAAGCAGTCGGCGCAACGATCAGGCTTACGAATCCATCCGCTCGCGCCAGCATCTTTCCAGTTCCGGCGACCACCACACCTGCAGATTGGCATCGAGTGTGATCTGTCCGCGTTGCGCGCGCGCCCTCGCCACGTTCTTGGCGAACTCCATCGCCTCGCACAGCCAGTTCCAACGCTGCTCGACGCTGCTGCGCCGCGCGTCCAGCACATGATTAAGTGCCGCCTGCTCGAAGCTGCAGGAAATCTCGTCTTTCATTGCTTTAGCAGCGCGCTCAAGGCAGCGACGTCGCGGAGGTCATCGGGCCGACCCGCCGCTTCCTTCATGGTCAGGAGGTCTCTGATGCCGATGACGCGCACGGGGACACCAGAGATGATCTCCACCAGTGATTGCGCCCATGCGGCATCGAACTCCAGCGGGTTACGGACAAAAAGATCGACGCTGCAAAAGGGATCCTGGGTATCGACCATCTGGAATACAAGCATGTTGCGCCGTTCGAACCAATCATCCCGCTGGGCAGTATCGGCAAAGTCCGATGCGGCGACTGGAACGCGGGGAACCAACCCGCTGGCCTGCAGGGACTCGATGGCTCGACGAGCATTCTCCGGGTGTAGATCGAGGATCAGATCAAGGTCTTTGGTGAAGCGCGTGTAGCCGTGCAGATTGACCGCGATGCCGCCGACCACGAGGTAGCGGACTCCTGCGGACTCCAGCCCCTTGAGGATCTCGAGATAGCGTCGTCCCAGCATGGCTCAGGCCTGCAACTCCCTGATCAACCCTTGCGGCAGATGATGCCACCCGCCGACCGCGCGAGCGATCCGGCGGGTGGCTGCGGGCTCAGGGCGTGAGGAAGCCCAGGTTGTTGCTGCTGAAGTTGCCGAGCAGGGGGAAGATGGCGTTCAGCGCGGCGGTGTCGGTGACGCCCATCCAGCGCGCCAGCGTGGCGGCGACCTGGTCGATGGCGGTGGTTGGGATGTACTGGCCGCGACTGAAGCTCCAGTCCTGGTTGGCGTTGTCGTTGCTGTTGAGCACGAGGCGCGGGTAAGTGCCGTAGAGGCGATTGCCCTGCACCGCATCGCCCAGCACCATCATGTTGCCGCCCCAGGCGTGATCGGAGCCGTTGCCGTTGCCGCTCAGGGTGCGCGCGAACTCGCTCATGGTGAAGGTCACCACTTCATCGCTGGCACCGATTTCGTTGAGCGCTGTCCAGAAGGCGCCGAGCGCCTGATTCAGCGTGGTCAGCAGTGCGCCGTGGCCGGCGCTGGCCACCGGTTGATTGGCCACGAACATGCCATCGTGCAGATCGAAGCTGCCGTAGCGCACGTAGTAGACCTGCCGTTGCGCGCCCAGGCTCGCGCGGCTGATCTTGATCATGCGCGCCACCATGCGCAGCTGCTCCGCCAGCGTGTTGCCGGCCGGGAACACCGCCTGCACATTGCCGCTGCCATCGCCGGCTTCGAGCAGGCCGGAGATCGCCTCGCCCACGCTCAGGGAGCGGCCGACGATGCGCGCGTACTCGCGTGAGAAGGGGTGATCGTAGGCGTCGTCGAGCAGATCGTTGAGCACGGCGCGACGGGCGGCATCGAAGTTGGCGGTGCCGCCGCCGCTGGCGGCGTAGTTGTCGATCAGGTTCACGCCATTGCTGGACAACTGGTAGGGCATGATCTGATCGCCCACCAGGAAGCGCGCCGAACCGGCGATGGACAAGGTGGGCGAGAGGCCGTTCGGCAAGGGGCCGCCAGCGGTTTGCTTGGCCACGCGACCACCCCAGCCGAAGCGCGAGATGGCGTTGTTCGGTGCCGCCATGCCGATCTGCCACTGCAGTTCCTGATCGTTGTGGGCGAAGAGCTGCGGCGGACGCGGCGCGCCCGCCTCGTACTCGGCCTTGGTGATCGGCTGCACCAGCGTGCCCACATTGCAGAGGAAGGCGGCCTTGCCCTGGTTGAACAGGCTCTGCAGGCCCACATGCGGCTGCGAACTGGCGCCGTTGACGGCGGTGAAATCGGTGCAGGAGGGATGCAGACCGTAGCCGATGGCCTGGCCGATCGGGCTGACCGGGAGCAGATCGTTGAAGCCCAGCGCCAGGCCCGCGGTATTGCCGGCGCCGTACACGCCACCGCGTGAGTTGCGATAGGTGTCGTAGCGGCTGCCGCTGGCTTCCGAGTCACGCGGCACCAGCCAGTTGTAGGAGTCATTGGCGCCGGCCAGATAGACGCAGACCAGGGCGCGATAGCCGCTGCCCAGACCGGTGGCGTGCGCCGCACGCGGCATCAAAGCCAGTTGGGGCAGCAGGCCGGCCAGCGAACCCATCGCCAGCGTGCTCGACAGGCCGCGCAGGAAGTCGCGGCGAGATTTGGATGAATGGTGCGCCATGGTCTTCGCTCCTTCAGCGCTGCACCGCGAACTCGGGTGAGATCGCGATCAGATGGATCAGGTTGAGTGCCTTGCGCCGCGTGGTGCTGCCGGCATTACCGCTGTCCAGCAGCGCGATCAGCTTGCCCTGCATGGCCGGACTCATCGCGCCGTACATCAGGCGCACATTGAGCGCCTGCACCAGATCGGCATGGGCCGCCGGCAGGTTGTCGAGCTCGCTCGGTGGCAGATAGGCGGCGTTAGCCGGCACGGCAAAGTTGGTGGTGGTGGCATTGGGCGCGGAATAGCCGGCAAACAGACGCGCCCACAGCTGATCGGAGGTGGAGATGGAGGTGGACTCATCCAGGATCTGGAACTCCGGCGAGTACAGATTGGCGCTGGCGATCTCGCCGGGCTGCTGGTAGTCGGGCTCGTAGAAGTTGAACACCGAGGGCGCACCCAGCGGACGCTGCGCCAGGAAGCGCTCCGGTGCGACCAAGCCGTACTGGCCGTTGCTGCCCGGCTGCGCGGAGAAGGCGCGCCACAAGGCGGTGACCTTGAGCAGCGGCTCGCGCAGCTTGCCGAAGTTGGCGGCGGGCGGATTGCGCGCCTCGCTGTCGGTGAGGATGGCGCGCGCCACCGCGCCCAGATTGCCGCGCGCGCCGGTGCCATCGTTTTCGAAGACCGCCGCGACGCGATCGATGTAAGCCGGCGAGGGATTGCTGGTGGTCAGGCGCTGGATCAACTGGCGCGCCATGAAGGGCGCCGCATTGGGATGCATGAACAAGGTGGTGATCAGCGTCTCGATCTGATCGTTGCAATAGTTGATGCAAGTCTGCTGGTCAGCGCCCGGCGTGCCGCTATGGCAGGGCACGCTGCTGGGATTGACGGTGACGCCGCCGACCAGCGTCTTCTGGTTGTTCGGCGCCGGCAGCACAGCGTAGTTGTTGGCCGCGGTCTGGAAGCGCCCGGTGTCGGCATAGCGCGGGTAGCAGGCCATCGGCCGATAGCCATCGGGATGGATCAGGGCGGTGACGATGGGGGGCACCGCATAACGCGGCGGCTGGCCGAAGTAGACGGTGTTGTTGAAGTTGCAGGCGGTGCCCACGCAGTTGGCGCAGTTGCGCGTCAGCGTGATCGAGCCGAACTGCACCGGGCCGGCGTTGCAGGCGTAGGCCAGACCGGTCATGACCTTGGCCGTCTGGGTGATGGTGTCCTGGCTGTAGGTGGGCACCGGCTGCCCGCCCGCCAGAATCGGCGAGAAGTCGCGATTGCGCTCGATCAGGCCGATCGAGAACAGCTGCATGACTTCGCGGGCGTAGTTCTCATCCGGGGCGATCAGACCCGGCACCGGCTGGTTGTTGCCATCCAGCGTCCAGTCGGTCTTCTGGTTGCGGAAGGAGGACAGAAAGATGCCCATCATCGGGCTCAGCGTCACTTCGCGCAGCAGGTTGCGGTAGTTGCCGAGCGCGTTGCGCAGCAGGATGTCGTTGTACTCGGCCACGCCGATCGGATTGTTGTCCAGCGCGCCGATGTCGGAGATCACCAGGATCTGCGACAGCGCATAGGCCATGCGCTGGCGCAACTGATCGGGGGCATTGAGCGAGACCGCAAACCAGCGCTCCATGCGGAAGGCGCGATAGGCCTGCGCATTGCGCGGCGTCACCGCCACATCAGCGGCGACCTGTTGCTCCAGATCAGGGCGATGCAGGGTCGGATTGGCGCCGAACTGGGCGTCGATCCAGGCCTGATAGCCGATCGACTTGAGCTCGCCGATGTCGACCAGGTTGGGGCCGAAGGTGGCCTGGGTCAGGAAGCGCGCGGCCTCGGCATCGTTGGCCGGCGTCCCCGCCGGCGGGGTCTCGAAGCCACTCGCCCGCTGGCCAAAAATGATGTCGGTCGTTGCCTCCGGGATGCGCTGATCCAGGCGCACCCCCAGATCCTCCTGCGCCCACGCCGCGCCACTGGCCAGCGCCGCCGCCAGTACCCACCATCGAATGCTCATCGTGCCTCCCCGCGACGCCCGGCCGCTGCCTGTCCCTGTCGAGATCACGACGGCGCGCGTCCCTGCCCACCGTCGGATGCGGGCATAGAACGCACGATTGGGGGCTTGGTTGACATTGGGGTGGGAGGTGAAGCGGGGCTGGGGCGCGTTGCTGGCGGGGTTGGGGAACTATTCGCGTGCCAGTCGCCTTGAAGGACCGTCAGCGCACAAGGGGCAAGGGTCGCGGAGATCAGGAATGACGGAGGCCCTGCAGTAGGTGGCACAAGGCATCGTCCGTGCCGGCCATGCATCGCCAGCGCCGTCCTCAGCCCGCCTGCGAAAGCCCGTCCAAGCCGTCATTCCCGCGCAAGCGGGAATTCAGTCACACCAAATGGCTTGCGCCGCGCCAGTGGGAAAGGCCATGGATTCCCGCTTGCGCGGGAATGACGGGACTGGGCGGCACAGGCAAGACGCGATCCACGCTCAAATGATGGTGGGCCAGAGGTCCGCCCACTCCGGGTTGCTCGCTTCGATCAACTCGATCTTCCAGGCGCGCTTCCACTTCTTGATCTGCTTTTCGCGAGTGATCGCGCTGATCATGTCGTTGTGAAGCTCGTAGTAGACGAGCTGATGCACCCGATAGCGCTTGGTGAACCCATCGCTGACATTGTTGCGGTGCTGCCACACACGCTGAACCAGCGCGCTGGTGACACCCACGTACAAAGTGCCATTGCGCTTGCTGGCCAAGAGGTAGACGGCGGGCTGTCTTTGCATGACGCGCCCACCTTACCCCAACAGGCCCACCACCCAGGCCGTCAGGCAGGCGGCCAGCAACATGGCCACGTGGCCGGGCAGGACGCGCCAGAAAAAGGCGCTGCCGCCGTTGCGGGCGACGATGAGCTTGGTCAGCGTGTTGGTGGCAAAGGCCAGCAGCAGCGGGATGGTGGCCTCGCTGGCGCTGAGCTGCTCGCTGGCGACGAGTTGACCGGCGGACAGCGTGGCGGCGTGCACATCGGCGAAACCGGCGATGGCCAGGCCAATCCAGACACCTTCCGCACCCAGCCAGTGATTCAGCAGGGCGGCGAGCCACAGCACCAGGCCCAGGATCACCGCCAGCGCCACGGCGGCGCGCAGACTGAAGGCGCGGCCCGGCGTGTGTGCCTCGCCATCGGCCGGCGAGCGCAGGGTCAGCAGTACCGTACTCAGCACGGCGGTCAGCCCGGCCACGGCAATGATCGGCCACACCAGTTGCAACAGGCTGAGCGACACGCCAAAGAGCAGCACCGCCATCAACACGCAGGTGGCGATGCTGGAGGCCATCGCGGCAGCAGCCGAGGGCAGCATCGAGGCCGGCTCGCGTCTGGCGCGAGTGGCCATCGCGGCGATGGTGGCCGAGCTCGACACGAAGCCGCCAATGAAGCCGGTCAGCGGCAAGCCGTAGCGTCCGCCCATCGCGCGCAGCGCCACATGGCCGGCGGCGCCGATGGCCATGATCAGCACCACCAGCGACCACAGCTTGTGCACGTTGAGCACGCCCTGCGGATCGATGGCCTTCTCCGGGATCAGCGGCAGGATCACCAGCGCCGAGGCGGCGAGCAGCAGGCCATCGCGGATCTCGTCGGCGGTCAGGGTCTGTCGGATGAAGCCGTGCATGCGGCTCTTGGCCGCCAGCAGCACGGCCACGCAGACACCCAGCGCGGCGGCGATCTCGACATGGCTGACCGCCAGGGCGCCCAGCATGTAGGTGACCAGCATGGCGATTTCGCTGGTCAGACCCGGATCGTGTTCCACGCTGGCGCGATAGGCGGTGATCGCCAGCAGACCGACGAAGGCGCCGCCGACGATCAGCGCCCACACGCCGAGCAAGGCGCAGACCGCACCGAGCAGGGCGAACAAGGTGAAGCTGCGCACGCCCGCCGAGGGATGCTCGCTGTGCTCGCCCTTGTTGCGCTCGCGCTCGACGCCGATCAAGAGGCCGATGCCGGCCGCCGCCATCAGCGCAAAGATCGTGGGCTGCAGCTCGGCGTTCAACATCACCAACGCTCCAGGTAGGCGCGGCGTTCCGCCTCGATGCCCTGGCGCAGGGCCATGAAGCGCTCGGCGTACTCGGCGCGTTCGCGCTCGCCCGCGGTCATCGGCTCGAATACCGGCACCGCCAGCGGCGCGCCCGCCGCATCCACCGCCACGAAGATCACGATGCAGTGGCAGCAGCGCTGTGCGCGACTGGCGTCGTCCTTGGGATCGCGCGCGCGCACATCGACTCCGATGTGCATGCTGCTGCGGCCCGTCTTGAGCAGCCGCGCCTCCACTTCGACCAGCGCGCCGATCGGGATCGATGCCTCGAACTGGATGCCGCCCACATAGGCGGTGACCGCATAGCCGCCGCACCAGGCCGCGGCCAGCGCATAGGCGCCTTGGTCGATCCAGCCCATCACAGTCCCGCCAAAGACCTTGCCGCCGTAGTTCACATCCTTCGGCTGAGCCAGAAAGCGCAGGGTGAGTTCGCGTTGTTTGCCGGCCATGGCGGACCTGCGGCTGGGCGGGGAGACGAGTGTAGCCGGGCAGCGCGGAGGCGGGGCTGACGAATGTCAGTGCTGGGATGAAGCGGGGTCGGCGGCTGGGGCGCAAGTCCGACGGGCCGGGCTCGGCACCCACGCGCCGCGGTTGTTTGAAGCAACAGACGCAAGGCAGTGGGCAGCGCTGTCATGCTTGGCAGCGATGACGGTGCTCACGCTTCCCCGATCGCCCCAGTCCGCGTCCTTCCCAGCAAGCGGGAGTCCATGGCCTTTCCCAGCATCGCGGCACGACCCAAGTGACGCGACTGGATTCCCGCCTGCGCGGGAATCACGGCTGGCAGGAGCTTTCGCAGGCAGGGCCAGTGCGCGCGGGCTGTGCCTTGTTCCAGCCCTCAGCGTGGCACCCTGACTTCGTCGCGATAGGGCGGGATGTCGTAGAACTTGCCGGCGTTGAGTTCGCGTTGCATGGCGTGCCACCAGCGCACGGTGAAGATGTCGCCGTGGCGTTCGATGAGGGCGCGCTTGAGTTCGGGCTTGAGGCCGAGGAACTCGGTGAATTGCTCGGGGAAGACGTCGTTCTCGCCGACGTAGTACCAGTCCTGGCCGCGGGTGTCGTCTTCATCGTCACTGGGCTGGGGCATTTCGCGGAAGCGGCAGTCGGTGACCAGGGCCAGTTCGTCATAGTCATAGAAGATCACCCGGCCGTGGCGGGTGACGCCGAAGTTCTTCAGCAAGAGGTCGCCGGCGAAGACATTGCTCATCGCCAGATCCTTGATCGCCTGACCGTAGTCGAGGATGGCGCGCAGGGCCTGCTCGGGCTGGGTCTCGCGCAGGTACAGGTTCAAGGGGCGCAGGCGGCGTTCGAGGTAGAGGTGGGTGAGGATCAGGTGCTCGCCGTCTTCGATCAGGCTGCTGGTGCAGCTCTGCGTCAGTTCTTCCAGCACGGCGGGTTCGAAGCGGTCGCGGCGGAAACGCAGGAAGCGAAACTCCTGCGCGTCGATCAGGCGGCCGGCGCGATCGTGCTTGAACACGAACTGGTACTTGTCCATCACGTCCTGGCGGCTCATGCCCTTGGACGGCGCGAAGCGGTCGCGGATCACCTTGAACACCAGCGGATAGCTGGGCAGGGTGAACACCGCCATCACCATGCCGCGTTCGCCATCGGCGTGCACGAAGCGCTCCTGGCCCGCTTCCAGATGGTGGAAGAAATGGCGGTAACGCTCGGTCTTGCCCTGCTTGGCGCGGCCCAGCACGGTGTACAGCTCGTTGACCGGCTTGCGCGGCAGCAGGGTGCGCAAGAAGACCACCGCATCGCCCACGGTTTCGAGGTCGGCCTGGAAATAGCTGCGGGTGAAGCCGAACAGGATCGCCACATCGTCGCGCGAGGTCATCACCGCATCGGCGCGCAGTCCTTCGTCCTCATGCACCAGGGCGATGACCAAGGGCGCGTACTCGCGTTCGCCAAACAGACGTCCGACCAGATAGGCACGCCGTTCGCGATAGAACACGGTTTGCAGCATTTCCACCGCGCGCACACGCGGCTCGCCATCCCAATGCCCCAGCTGCTGCGCCACCAGCCGCGCGATGCGCTCGGCCGACAGCGCGACATCGGCGTAGGGCACCTCGAAGCGATAGCCCTCCAGCACGCGCTGATACAGCTCGGCCGGCGAGGCGGTGGCGTTGTAGCTGAGGCGTGGCACCGGATGGGTGATGCGATCGGTGGGCTCGATGTCCAGCGCGATGAACTCGATCGCCGCATCGACGCCGCGGATCCTGTGGAAGCGGCGCGCCAGGGTATTGAAGAAGGTCTTGTTGAGTTCCTGGTCGACCAGCGCTTGCGTCTCTTCCGCGTAGCAACGCTTGATCTCGGCCCACAGCGAGCGCTGTTCGGCCTGCGCGCCCAACAGATCGGCCAGGGTCTTGCTGGTTTCCGCCACCGAGCGATCGTAGAGCTCGATGCGCTCGATGGCATCCAGTCGCGCGGCGGTCCATTCGCGGCGCTCGAAACGACGCTTGGCGCGCTGGGTGATGTCGCGGAAACGTGCGTTGTAGTGGGCGAAGGCCTGGCGCAAGGTACGCGCCGCCTCGCGAGCCAGTTCGCGATCGGCGGCGGGCAGCGCTGGGGGATCGGTGTCGACGACGGCGTTCATGGGCGCTCCGGCGAAAGTGCTGCCGAGGATATTGCGCTTGCCGCCTTGACGCTTTGTTCGAGCACCGTCGCCTGCCCATGACCACGGAAGAGGAGTGATGCAGATCGAAACGCGCGGCGTGATCGAGCGCTACTGGCCCCGCACTCTGAAGCGCGGGCGACCACAAGGGTCGCCCCTACGGCCTTGATGCGGAGCAACGACTTCGGCGCCGTGGGCGCGGTGCTGAGTCCGGATTTCGAACTGTGCTGGCCGCGGTCGGGAGAACGCATCCGCGGGGCAGCAAACTACGCGGCGGTGAACCAGCACTACCCGGCCAGCGGTCGGTGGCGCTTCGAGCAGGTCGAGCTGTTGGTCGAGGGCGAGCGGGCCGTGAGCGTAATGGATGTGAGTGACGGCACGACCCAGGGCCGCGCAATCAGCTGCTTAGAGGTGGCTGCAGGCAGGATCCGGCGCATCGTCGAGTACTGGCCGGATCCTTTTCCTGCGCCAGACTGGCGACGGCGACATACTGTTGAAAAGCGCACATCCTGTGCGCTTATCGAGTCGCGAGTCCGGCACATGTCCGGACTCGCTCCCGCCTGATCAATCACTTGCCGTGATTGATCGGCGCTACGAGCCATCCCTGGCTCGCGTAGCAGGCTGCTCTTCAACAGCCTGCTACGTCGAGGACGCAGAGCCGTCGCCCTGACCGCGTTCAGTCGTAGACGCTGCGGGCGTGCGGCTTGAACAGGGCCGCATCCACGATCGACCACAGATGGATGATCCAGCCGAGCAAGATCAGCCACAGCGCGGCGGCAAGCACGAATTGGAAGGCGGCGCGGATCCAGCGGCCCTGCAGCAGCTGGCCCAGGCCGGGGATGAAGAAGCTCGCCAGAGCGGCCAGGACATTGCCCGCCGAACCTTGTCCGTTGCTCATCTTTCGCTCATTGCTCCTGTGCTGAAGGGTGAGCTCGGCAGCACGCCACTGGCGCAGCTGACCGAAGCCTGGGGGATTCTGCAAGAAATGCGCCGGGCGCTGAGCGCGGCGCGACCGAGCCGCGCGGACTTCCAGACGCCCGCCATCGCGTGCAAGGCTCGTGAAGATGGCGAAACACGCTGCAAGTTGGTGCACAAAGCCAGGGCCGCTGCCGCTTGCGCCGAAAGGCCTTGCCCTGGCTGCCGCAGGCGATCAATTCGACGCTATCGTTACTGCGTTTCACTCGCAGCGCAGCACCGTGGGCGACGGTGCCGATCAGGCAGGGGGTCAGTGTCACCATGACAAGTCAAGCCGAGTCCGACACGGCCAGCACCGCTCTGCCCGGTTGGTGGCAGAACGGCGGCGCGCGGCGCGACGCCGAAGGCGGTTTGTGGCTGGGTGGCTACGCAGCACAGGCCCTGGCCGCCGAGTACGGCACGCCGAGCTACGTGTACCTTGGCGAGCGCATCGAGGACAACGTGCGGCGTCTGCGCCAGGCGCTGAATGCGATCGGCTGTCGCACGCGGCTCTACTACGCGGTGAAGAGCAATCGTCATCCGGCAGTGCTGCGTCAGCTGCATGCGCTGGGCGTGGGGCTGGACGTGTGCTCGCCGGGCGAAGTGCGGCATGCGCTGGGCCTGGGCTACACCCTGGGCGACCTCAGTTTCACCGCCGGCTGCCTCAGCCGCGCCGATTACCAGGCCTTGGCCGAATGGCGCGAGATGTGGGTGAATGCCGACTCGCTCACCGCCCTGCGCCGCATCGCCGAGCTGAGCCCGGGGCGCGAGCTGGGCTTGCGCATCAATCCCGCGAGCGGACTTGGCTACGGCGACAACGACATGGTGCGCTACGCCGGTCGCAAGCCGAGCAAGTTCGGCGTGTACCTGGATCGCTTCGCTGAGGCGCTGGCCTTGGCGAGCAGTCGCGGCCTGCGTCTGACCGGCCTGCATTGCCATGCCGGCTGTGGCTTCCTCACGCCGCAGTTCAAGCAGCTGGAGCAGGTCTTCGCCCGCATCGGCGAGTTCCTCGATCGAGCGCCGGGCATTCGTCGCCTCAATCTCGGCGGCGGCCTGGGCATTCCGCTGGTGCCCGGCGATCCGTCGCTGGATCTGGAGGCCTGGGCCGGACTGGTGCGCCACCACTTTTGCCATCGCGGCCTGGAACTCTGCTTCGAGCCGGGCGACTACCTGGTCAAGGACGCCGGTGCCTTGCTGTGTGAAGTGACCCAGGTCGAGGAGAAGGGCGGCACCGTGTTCGTCGGCCTGGATGCCGGCTTCAATGTGCACCCCGAGCCGGCCTTCTACAAGCTGCCGTGCTGGCCCGCGCCGGCGCAATGGCGTGAGGGTGCCGCGCAGCGGGTGACGCTGGCCGGCAACATCAACGAGGCGCTGGATCTGTTTCTCGAAGACGTCGCGCTGCCGCCGCTGGCCGAGGGCGACGTGCTGTGCCTGTTGAATGCCGGCGGTTACGGCGCCTCCATGGCCAGCCAGCATTGCCTGCGCAACGAGTATCGCGAGCACTGGCTGGAGCGCCGTACAGCACCGGATGTGGCACAGCTCAATCAGGCCAATAAGGCGGCCTGGGATCAGCTTTATGCGCGCACCGATGCCTTGGTGTGGGGCAGCGAGCCCATGCCCTTCCTCAATGCCTTCGCCGCCGACATGGCCAAAGCCCTGCGCGAACCCTCGCGTGTGCTGGACGCCGGCACCGGCGAGGGTCGCAACCTGCCCTTTCTGCTGCAACTCGGTGCCAGCGAGACCCACGCCGCGGATGCCTCGCCCCACGGCATCGCCAAGATCGCCAGCGAGTTGCGCGAACGCGTCTCGCTCAAGCTCTGCGATCTGGCCTACACCGGCTATCCGGACGCGCACTTCGATGCCATCACCCTGCTCGATGTCTACGAGACGCTGCCCGATGCCGAGGCCGTGCTGGGCGAACTGGCGCGCGTGCTCAAGCCCGGTGGTGTGCTCCTGTGCAACATCCCCGGCTTTGACGACGGCGTCGCCGGCCACGACATGGCGGCCCTGGGCGCCGATGCCTTCCTGTATCAGCAGGCCTACTACTTCCGCTTCGTCGATGCCGAGGCGGCCGAGGCACGCTTGCGTCAGGCAGGGCTCGAAGTGCTACGCTCCGAGCATCACGCGTGGCGCGAGGCGCCACACCCGGGCTTTCGCGATGAGGAACACACCCACGTGAGCCACGTTCTGCTGGCCCGACGACCGGATTCCACGGCATGAGCCAGAGCGGCGGCCGGAGCATGCGCCGCTTGTTCCAGGTGCTGCCCGACGAGGGCAGCAAGGTGCTGCATTTCGCCTTGCTGGCCGGCTTGCTGCAGGCCGGCGTGGCGATCGGCATGGTCGCCGCCGACTCGATGTTCCTGGCCAATCTCGGCGTCGAGAAGCTGCCGCTGGTCTACATCATGATGCCGGTGGTGATGGCCGTGTACGCGCCGATCTACTCGGTGCTGCAAAGCCGTCTGGGAACCCCGGAACTGCTGCGCTGGACGCTGATCGTGCTGACCGCCGGCGGCCTCTTGTTTGGCTTTGGCGGCGAGCAGTTCGGCAACCAGACCTGGTACCTGTTTGCGATGAAGTTCTACGCCGGCATGTGGTTCATCGCGCTGTACACCATGTTCTGGAACTTCGCCGATGACTTTTTCAGCATTCTCGACAGCAAGCGCCTGTATGGCCTGATCTCGGCCGGCAGTTCGGCCGGTGCGATGCTCGGCGGCGGTCTGGTGACGCTGCTCTCCGGGCTGGTGCCGGCCAGCAAGCTGTTCCTGATCTGGACCACGGTGGCGATGGCCAGCCTCCCGGTCTACATGCTGCTGCGCCGCCGCCATCAGGTGATCGCCAGCGACGGCGATGGCGAGCAGCAGGTCTCGCCGCTGGAACTGCTCGGCTTCATCCGCAGGACCTTCAAGAACTCGGGCTTTGCGCTGGCGCTGGCGGTGATCTGCTTTGCCATGGTGGCGCTGGCCAGCACGCTGGAGTACCTCACCTTCGGCGTGCTGGAGAGCGGGCGCAGCGCCGACGAACTGGCCAGTCTGCTGGGTCAGCTGTATGCGATTGCCGGCGCCGCCACGCTGGTGATCAATCTCTTCGTGTTCAACCGGCTGGTGGGCTGGCTGGGCGTACGCAATGTGGCGCTGATCGTGCCGATCGCCTTCCTCGGCGCCTTCGTCTTTTTCTACCTGCACTACGGCTTCGCCGCTGCCCTGGTGGCCTTCTATGCCTACCAGACGCTGTTCGTGGCCATCGAGTACAACAACCTCAACCTCCTGTTCAACGCGCTGCCGATGGCGGTCAAGCGCCAGCTGCGCGCCTTCATCGAGGCCATGGCCGAACCCGCCGCCACCGCCACTGCGGGCGTGCTGCTGTTCTATTTCTCGGCCGATCTGGGCAGCAGCAATCTGGCCCTCACCGGTCTGCTCGCCGCCTGCGTGGCGCTGGGCATCGCCGCCTACATCCGCAACGACTACGCGCGCGCCCTGGCGGTCAACCTGCGCAGCGATTTTCTGGACTTCGCCAACCCCGATGCCGCCTGGCGTCAGCATCTGGTGCCGACCGACCTGACCTTGCTGCGGCAGATCGCCTTCGGCGGCGAGCGCAGCCAGCAGCTGCTGGCGGTGGAGCTGCTGTGGCGGCTGCGCGATCCGGCGGCGCGCGGCGCACTGTTGCATGTGCTGTCCGAGGCCGATGCCGACGAGGCCGAGCGCCTGCGCCCGGCCATCGCCAGCCTGATCCGCGACGGTGACACCGAAGTCCTGGCCGAAACCATGCTGTGGCTGGAAAGCGAGCAGGCGCCGCGCGTGCCTGAGGTGCTCGATGAGTTCACCGCCACCGGCGCCTTCCCGGTGCGTCGGCTGCAGGCCTGGCGGCGCTCCGATCACCCGGCGCATCTGGCAGCGATCGCGGTGGCGCGCTGGAACGGCCGCCAGCTGGTGGAAAGCTCGCTGGCGGTGGACGAGATCCGGCATCTCCTGGCCGGCGATGAGGAATCCAAGCGCTGGGCGATCCGTGCGATCGGCGATTGCCGCCACTCGCGTCATGCGCAGGAACTGTTCGGCTTCCTGCGCCCGGATCAAGACCCCGCGCTGCGCATGGAAGCACTGCGCTCACTGCGCAAGCTGGCCAATCCGGACAGCGACGACATGCTGCCGGCGGTGTTGCCGCTGGCGCGCGAGGCGCGCAGCGGTGAGCGTGCACTGATCCTGGGCATCGCCGAGCGCGTGGGCGATACCGCCTCGATCGGCGAGCTGCTGTGGGCGGCCGAGCACTTCTCCTCCTCGGAAAGCCGGCAGCTGGAGGCGGTGATTGCCGGCATGGGCCTCAAGGCCATTCCGGCGGTGATCTCGATGGCGCGCAACACGGCGGCGCCCTTCCACTCGCGTTCGATCGCGGTGCGTGCGCTGAGCCGGCTGGCGATGCCACAGCTGATGCTGATCACGCAGGAGCTGATCGAGGCCGAACTCAAGCGCGCCGAGGACTCGGTGGTGGCCAAGCGCTCGCTGAAGGCGCATCCGCATGGTGGCGTGGGCCAGACGGTGCTGGTGCGCTACTACCGCGACGCCGCCGCCGAGGGCCTGGAGTTCGTGCTGGAGCTGATGAGCCTGACCGGCCAGCTGCCCGATTTCGACCTGATCCGCGCGTCGCTGTCTTTCGCCAATGCGCGCGATCGCGCCAATGCCATTGAAACCATCCAGCAGAGCTGTGCGCGCCCGATGTTCGAGCGCATCGCCGCCTTGATCGATGCCACGGTGAGCATCGTCGGTCTGCAGCGTGGCGAGAGCGAAGGGGCGCTGTTGCCGGTGGCCAGCGTGCTGCGCCGCGCGGCGGAGAGCACGGTGGCGCTGGAGGCCTCGGCCGGCTTGATCGCCTTCCAGGAGCAGGGCATCGCCGGCGGCTTCGAGATCCTGCGCGCACGCCTGGATCGGCCGCAGGGCGGGCGCATCCAGGAATGGCTGATCGGCCTGTTGCCGCGCTTTACCGAAACCGGCGTGCACTTTCCGCTGCAGGCACATCCGGTGGAGCGCGTCGCGGCGCTGGTACGCGCTGACTTCTTCAGCGATGCGCGCATCCTGGCGCTGGACTACCTGGCCAGCCATGCGCAGGAGCGCAGCTGGGGCGATGGCGAGGTGGTGTACGGCGTGGAAGAACCCACCGAAGAGCTGTACGTGATCACCCACGGCGATGTGGAGATCCATCGCGGCGCGCTGCACTGGGTGGCCAATGCCGGCACCACCTTCGGTGAGCGCGTGCTGATGGGTGACAAGACGCGGCGCGACAAGGTGATCTCGCGCGGCGCCAGCGCGCTGGTGATGCAGGGCGAAACAGTCAGTCGCGCCATCGAGATCTTCCCGGCGATGGGCGTGAGCCTGTACCAGTTCAAGACCATCTCGGCGGTGTCATGAGGATCCAGGTCCATTTCCGCACCCTGGTGCTGGTCACGCTGGCGTCGCTGCTGACGCTGGTGACGGCCATCTGGGGCGCGGTGGTGTATCGCTCCATCCACGACATCATCCTGGCCGGTTTCGATCGCAAGCTGCTGGCGGTGGCCGGCAGCGCCGCGGTGTTCACCAACGGCGATGCCCACGCCGCTTACCAGCGTCCTTTCGACATCCGCAGTCTGAGCCCGGGCCCGGACGGTCAGTTGCTCGGCTATGACGCCAACCGGCAAAGCCTGGTGCTGATCGATCCGGCCGATGGCGGCGCCCTGCCGCTGGACGGGATGCCGCTCGGCGCCCTGCGTTCGGTGGCCTACGATGCGGGCGCCGCGCGCTGGGCGGCGCTGGGTGTGGACGGCCTCAGCGTGTACCAGGGCAGCAGCCCGGTGGCCCTGCAAGCGGAGGCGCAACCGCCGGCCAGCGATTTCGAGCAGCTCCTGTTCCGCGAGGGCCGCCTGTACGCGCGCAAGGGGCGCATCCTGCAGGCGCTGGATGACACCGAGGAAAGCGTGACGCTGGGCAGCGAGGTGGCGGTGCTGGGCGTCTCGCAAGCCCCCGCAGCCTGGCTGGGCTTGAGCGAGGACGGCCGCCAGCTGCTCTGGTTTGGCGCCGATGGCGTCGAGTTGCGGCGGGTAACCCTGGGCGAAACGCCCGCGCCCATCCTCGGCCTGGCGCAGATCGAGCAGACCATCTACGCCGCCTCCACCTCGCTGCTGCGGCTGGATGGCGAGAGCGGCGCGGTGCAGCAGGATTTCGCCGAGTGGCCCGGCTACTACACCGAGCGCGATCCCTTCTTCCAGCGCTACGTCGGCGCCTACCAGCGCATCCGCGAAGCGGCCGGGCTGACCTTCCTCTACACCGAGGTGCATCTGGGCAGCGATCAGATCCGCTACATCCTGGATGGCTCGATCGGCGATGACCATTCGCCGCCGGGCTTCAAGGACACCGTGCCGCCGGAATCGGTGGCCGATGTGGCGCTGGCGCAGACCCAGGGCCGCGCATTCGTCTCGGCGGTGCGCCAATGGGAGGAGTGGGGCCTGGTGAAGGTGTCGGCCGAGCCGATCTACAACCGCGACGGGCAAGTCGTGGCGCTGGCCGGCGCCGACGTCAACATCGGCGTGATCCGCGACAAGACGCGCAACGCGCTGTTCGCAGTGATCTTCGTCGGCGTGGGGCTGCTGATCCTGGCCGGCTATGTCTCGCTGCAGGTGGCGCAAGGCCTGACCGAACCCTTGTGGATCATCAAAAACTCCGCGCTGCGCATCGCCGCCGGCGAACAAGGCGTGAAGGCCGACTACCACTCCGACGACGAGATCGGCCAGCTGGCGCTGCGCCTGAGCGAGCTCAGCGAACGCCTGCAGGCGCAAGGCCGGCGCTCGCTGGCCTACCAGGAGGCGCTGCTCAGCGGCCGCATCGAGATCGCGCTCAAGCATGCGCTGCACGAGATGCTGGACTGGGACAGTGGGCCCTGGCTGGTCGACACCGTCGAGGATCCGCAGGGCGAGATGAAGCTGCGCGCGGGCGGTTACGCCGCCAACGCCGAGCGCTGCGTGTTCTGGCAGACCGATGAGCAGGGCAGCGAGCTGGAGCGCCATGCGCGCCAGCTGCGCCTGCAGACCCTGGTGCAGACGCTGGGCGCGCAGATCGAAGAGCCGGAGCATCGGCGCGCCGTGTTCGGCGCCGAGCCGGGCCTGCAGGCGCTGGCCATCTGGCATCACGACGGCTGCATCCGGGTGTACGCGCGTGAACGCATGCGACTCACCATCCGCAGCCATCTGGGACTGGTCCGCGGCACCGTGGCCGAACCCGAGGCGCTGATCGAACTGGCCCCTGGCGAGCGCCTGATCTGGCCTGGCGGCATCCGCGCCCATGGCAGCACGCAGGCCGAGGAGGTGCGCGCATGACGCTGGTCGAGAAGTTGCTGGTCCTGCACGCGGTGTTCCCCTTCTCGCTGCTGCGTTCGGAGGAACTGCTGACCATCGCCACGGCGATGAACCCGCAGCGACTGCCGCCGGGCCATCTGCTGTGCGAAGCGGGCGGGATCATCAATCGCCTGTTCGTGCGCGTGGAAGGTGACGCCGTCGATGACAAGGGCAATATCATGCAGGCGGTGGTCGGCACCACCATCATCCTCACCGGCAAGCCGGCGCCTTTCGCCATCCATGCCGGCCCGGCTGGCTATTACGCGCTGACCTTGCCGCGCGGCAAGTTCTTCACCGTGATCAACGAATGCCCGGCGCTGCTGGCCGGCTTCTTCCGCATGCCCTTGCTCGGCGTCGACTATCCCTTTGCAGCGCCCGCCGCGGCGGCACCCGAGGAGCGCGCGGAATGAATCTCCGCGGGCGCTACTACCTGGCCATCCTGCCGCTGTTTGCCGGCCTGGCCGTGCTCAACGGCGCGCTGGTCTATGTGCTGGAGCGCAACGAGATCCGCTGGACGCTGGAGCAGCGCGCCACCGCCACCGCGGTGGGCATCGCCGGCTTCTGGCCGCTGCTGCTCGACCGCGATGGTGAGGAAAAGCGCGCCCATTTCGAAGCGCTCAGCGAGCGCCTTGGCGGACTGCACATCCGCTGGTATCGACTGCGCGACGGCGCGTACTACGCCGAAACCCTGTATGCCAGCGAGGCGCTGGCGCCGCCGCCCGTGCCGGATGCCGAGGTGGTCGCAGCGCTGGACGAGGCGCCCGCCGTGTGGCGCCTGGAGCCCGATGCTGCGGACGAGTACGACCTCAACATCAGCTACGCCAGCGTGCGCCAGGCCGATGGCACCGATCTCGGCATCGTCGCCGTGGTCGAGGCCGATCGCTCCGGCCGCGCGGCCATGGGGGCCTTGTGGGAACGCCTGGGCAAGCTCTTCGCAGGGCTGCTGCTGGCCGGCATCCTGGCCGCCGAGCTGATCACGCGCATCGCCAGACGCGAGCTGTGGAGCCTCAATCGCACTGCCACCGAGATCGTCGAGGGGCGGGCGCTGAGCCCCGCGCCGCCAGCGCGGATCAAGGAAATCGGCGACCTCAGCGGCACCTTGCAGACCATGACCAGCCTGCTGGCCGATGGCAATCAGCAGACCCGGCGGCGCTTTTTCCAGGCCGAGGTGCTGCCCACCGATCGCGAACTTGCAATCGGTTATCTGCGCCGTCGCGAGCGCGAGATGCCGTCCAGGCTGGGGTCGGTGCCGCTGGTCTGTCGCCATGTGGGCGCGCCGCTACCCGAAGACGTGATCGGCTGGCGCGAGTCGGACAACGGCATCTACCTGATCGCCGGGCGCATGCAACTGCCCGAGGAACCGCTGTCGGAATTGCGCCGCCTGGTGCGCGCCGACACCGCGCTGAACTTCCTGCTCGGCGTGGCGGTGGCGCGGCCCAATGGCCCGAGCTGGCCCGAAGCACTGCGCGGCTTTCCTTTCGACGTGCTGCACGTGGTGTTCATCCCCGCCACCGGGCGCCGACCGACCGGCTGGACGCTGGATCCGCGCCGTGGCCTGCCGCAGTCCTGGGATCCGACACGGCCGCGCGAGATGCTGGAAACCATGCCTGCCCCCATGCTGACGCTGGGCCAGACCTACCTCGACCAGGTCCCCGAGCGTGGCCTGACCCTGGTCGCCGACGAGCTGGCTGCGCTTCTTTCCACTCGGCACCAGGGTCTGCTGGTAGTGTGTGAGTTCCCGCTGTCCAACGACACCTAAGAGTCCGGCATGAGCTCAGCCCCTCGCAATGCCAAGGCCCAGCGCATCCGCTTCGGTCTGCGCTTCAAGATCATCCTGGGCCTGACGCTGTTCAACATCCTGGGCACCGCGCTGTTCGCCTACAGCCACTACTGGAACGAGCGCAACAACATCATCGAAGGCGTCGAGCTGAAGCTCGCCGCGGCTGCGCGCGCCCTGCCGGACATGCTGCCCGAAGGCTATCTGGACCGTGCCGTGGCGCCGGATTCGATCAGCACCGCCGAGTACCAGGCGGTGATGGAAAAGCTCTCGCGCTATGTCGATGACGTGGGGCTGATCTACCTTTACAGCTACGCCTACGTCGACGGCCGCTTTCACACCACCACCTCCAACGGCACCCCGCAGGAGCGCGCTACCGGCAGCTTCGCCGCGTACTGGGAGCCTTACGAGGAAGACCTGCTGAGCGAAGCCTGGAACACCAATTCGGCGCGCTATGGCGAGACCAATGACCAGTGGGGCCACGTCTACTTCCTGTTCAAGCCGGCGGTGACCGCGGCCGGCACCCGCTATGTGATCGGCGCCGACATCGCCATCGCCCAGCTTTACGCCAAGCTGGAGGATTCCCTGCGCCGCTCGATCCTGATCGGCTTCCTCAGCTTCTTCGTGGTCTTCGTGTTCAGTTTCTGGATCGGCACCAAGGTCTCGCGCAACATCATCCGCCTGTCCGACTACACGCAGGAGCTGGCGGCGGCCGACTTCAAGCCGGTGGCCGATCTCCCGCTTAAGCAGACCATCAATCAGATCCAGCAGCAGAGCCGCGATGAAATCTCGCAGCTGGCGGGTTCCTTCATCGCCATGGAAGAGCGGCTCAACGACTACCTCGACGAGCTGACCGAGACCACGGCGACCAAGGAGCGTCTGCGCAACGAGCTCAAGATCGCCGGCGACATCCAGCTCAGCATGCTGCCGCAGGCCTTCAAGGCGGTGGCGCCAGCCAGCGCCCGCGCCCTGGTCGATGTGCACGCCACCGTGAAGCCGGCCAAGGAAGCGGGCGGCGATCTCTACGATTTCTTCTTCATCGACGAGGATCACTTGGTCATCGCGGTGGGCGATGTCTCGGACAAGGGTATGCCGGCCGCCCTGTTCATGACCGTGACCGCCACCGTGCTGCGCGCGCGCGCCTCGAAGGACTACATCCATCGCCCCGAAGAAGTGGTGCGCCGGGTCAACGAGATCCTGGTCGCGCAGAACTCGATGTGCCAGTTCGTGACCTTGTTCTTCGGCATCCTCAATGTGCGCACCGGCGTGCTGCTGTTCGCCGACGGCGGCCACAACCATCCTTATCGCCGCGCGGCTGGCGGCCCGGCCGAGATGCTGTCCTTCGCTGGCGGCGTGGCGCTGGGAATCATGGGCGGCGTCGAATACGAGCAGCATCGCCTGCAGCTGCAGCCCGGCGACACCTTGTACCTCTACTCCGATGGCGTGACCGAGGCAGTGGCGGTGGACGAGAGCTTCTACGGCGAAGCGCGACTGGAAGCGGAGTTGAACGCCATCCCCGCCGATGCCAGCGCCGAGTTCTACGTCGACCAGACCCTGTCCAGCGTGTTCCGCTTCAGCGAAGGCCATGCGCAAGCCGATGACATCACCATCCTGGCGCTGCGCTACTTCGGCGGCAGCGCATGATCGTTGGCGATCTGAGCGACGATGCACTGCTGCAACTGGCCGCCGGGAATGACAGCGCCAAGCTGGCACAGCTCCGCGCCCGCGTGGCGGCCGGTGAGCCCGCGGCCTACGTCGCCGGCCTCATCGTCTTTCGCGGCCGCCGTTACCGCTGCGATCGCCGTGCCTTCATCACCGATCCGGAAACCGGCTACCTCACCGATGTGGTGATCGCGCTGGGCCGCCGCCTGGCCCTCAAGCTCGGTCGTCCGCTGCGCGTGGTGGAGTTCGGCGTGGGCGCCGGCACCCTGGCCCTGACGGTCAAGCATGCACAGCCGGACTGGGAACTGATCGGCCTGGATGTGGACCGCCCGGCGCTGGAGCTGGCGGCCGAGAACGCGGCTGAGCATGGTCTGGATCTGCGCCTCATCGAGAGCGATTACCTGGCCGCCTGGCCCGCCGATCAAGCTCCGCCGGACCTGATCTTTGGCGACCCGCCCTGGGGCGGCGAAGCGGATCTCTACGACAGCGAGCGCGACGCCAACTACTACCACGCGATGCCCGCTCGCTCGGCCTTCCCGCCCGGCGGCGGTCGCTGCACCATCCACGACGAGTTGATCCGTCAACTCGCCACGCGCGAGTGGCCCAGCACCCTGCTGCTCAACTACGGCGTGCTGCCCGACGCCCTGATCGCCACCTCCGCCGCGCCGCTTCGCCACTGGCGTCTGAAACGGCCGCAGCCGGCGCTCAAGATCCTGGTCGGACGGGCCACTCTTGCCTGAAGGCCTGCTGGGCTCGGCCCCGCGCCGTGCGCGCGCGACTCAGCCGAGGCGGGCGGAACTGGCGGCAGGATCGCCGCCGACGTAGCGCATGGCCACATCGCAGCGAGCGTACATCGCGCCGTAGCGGGCGAGGATCTCGGCGTCATGACGGAAGCCGAGCTTCTCGTAGAGATGGATGGCCGCCGCGCAACGCCGATTGGTGAGCAAAAACAGCGGCGCGCGACCCATCGCCTGGGCCCGCGCAATCACCGCCTGCAGCAAGAACTCACCCGCCTTGAGACCGCGCTGCGGAGCGAGCACACCCATCTTGGTCAGCTCCAGGGCGCCATCCTCGGTAGGCATCAGCGCACAAGCTCCGATCACGCCCAGTTCCGCGTGCGCCACGAAGAGCACATCGCCGCCACGATCGATGATCTGCGTCTTGGGATCCTCCAGCACCTCGCGGTCGTGCGCCTCCAACTCGAACATCTCGCCAATCCATGCCGCATTGATGTCGTGGAAAGCGCGGGCACGCTCCGGCGCCCAGGGCAGCACGCTCAGGCGGGCAGTGAGTTCGGTGGCCATCGATCGCCGTTCCATGGGCGGTGGAGGCACAGAGCATGGCATGGGGAATCGCTGGTCGCCGGGCCACTCGATTCGGCACGGTTGCGCGCAGCACTACTTCGCGGCGCCTGCCTCAGCCGGCGGTGGAGCCGGCAGCGGTGCCGCGGGCGGTGCGCATCCGATCGACTCGCCCAGACCCTTGAGGTAACCCCGGCGCACGGCGCCGGCGCCAATCGCTTCGAGAATTCGCCGTTCGCGCTTGCGCGCGCCGCTGAGAAAGCGGATCACGCTGCGATAGGGAATCAAGCTGCGCAGGGCACCGACCATTGCGGTCTCGACGAAGTCCTCGGTGCGATCGGCGGCCTTGAGCCGATCCAGATCCGGACCCAGGATCGCGTCCAGCGCGGCGATCTCGGCCTCCAGCACCGCACATTCGAGCGGCGCTGGCGGCCGGTATGTCTCCGCCACGGCTTGCAGGAGCACCTCGGGAATCTCGTCCTCGCCAAGCGCGAAGTCGCTCAGCGGCGATTGCCCGACCTCGCTGATCGTGACCGGATCCGCTGCCGCAGCTTCGGGCGCTCGCGGTCGGCTCGCGCAACTCAGCAAGCACAGCAAGGCGCCGATGCCCAGCAGCAGGACTGCCGATCTCGACGGGCAGCAGCGAGGCTTCATGGTCCCTTCCTCAGGCCGGGGAGCGCTTGCGAGCCAGCCTAATCCGCGACGGACACCGAGCCTTGACCGCGGTCAACGCCGGTGGCGCCGCGCAATTGGGCTGTAAGCATCGCGGCGCTATGCTCGGACTTTGGTCGAGGGGGCTCGGGCCAGTTCAAGCGCGTGACTCTTGCACGGCGCTACGGGTCTCCTTTCGGCGCCACACCCTGGCCTGGAGCGGCAGGGCATTCCGAGGGGTCTCCATGTTCGGCATCCGACTGCACCAGCGCCTGCTTGCGGCGCTCCTTCTCCTCTCCGCCAACGCTGTCGAGGCGGACACCAACGTTCCGGTGCCGATCAATGCGATCGGGACCCCGGTCACCCAGGACTTCGACACCCTGGTGAGCACTGGCACCGGAACACTCGCCAGCAATACGCCGGCAGGCTGGGGTTTTGTCGAGACCGGGACTAACGCTAATACGTCCTACACGGCAGGCACCGGCAGCTCCCCCTCAGGGGACACCTACAGCTTCGGCGCGACTGGCAACACCGAGCGCGCATTCGGCGGGGTGCTGTCTGGCTCTGTGACTCCCACACTGGGCGCGCGTCTCGTCAACAACACGGGCGCCACGATCACCTCGCTCAACATCAGCTACACCGGCGAGCAATGGCGTCTGGGTGCAAGCGGACGAAACGATCGTCTGGACTTCCAGATCAGTACCAGTACGAGCTCCCTCGCCAGCGGCCCCTACAACGATGTTGACCAGCTCGACTTCATCGCGCCGATCGGCCTCGGCACGGTCGGCGCCTTGGACGGAAACGCTGCGGCCAACCGCGTCGCGATCAGTTCCGTCATCACGGGACTGAGCATCCCCAATGGTGCCGAGTTCTGGATACGCTGGAACGACTTCAATGCCGCAGGTGCCGACGACGGCCTCGCCATCGACGATTTCGCGCTGACGGGCGGCGCCGCGCCCTCGCTGCCCGCCCTCAGCATCAACGACCTCAGCCTGGCCGAAGGCAATGGCGGCACCACCAACTTCAACTTCACCGTCAGCCTCAGCGCACCGGCGGGTGCAGGCGGCGTGAGCTTCGACATTGCCACGGCCAACAACACGGCTACCGCGCCGAGTGACTACACCGCACGCAGCCTGACCGGCCAGTCCATCGCCTCAGGCAGCAGCAGCGCGAGCTTCACCGTGCAAGTCAATGGTGACACCTCGGTCGAGGCGAACGAGACCTTCTTCGTCAACATCACCAATGTCACCGGCGCCAGTGTGCTCGATGGTCAGGGGCTGGGCACCATCCTCAACGATGACGTGGCGCTGACGCCGATCAACGCCATTCAAGGGCCCGGCGCCAGCTCGCCGATCGTGGGCTCCATCGTCACCGTGCGCGGCATCGTCACCGGTGTGCGCAGCAACGGCTTTTACGTGCAGACGCCCGATGCCAGCGTCGACGCCGACCCGGCCACCTCGGAAGGCATTCTGGTGTTCACCTCCTCGGCGCCGCCACCCACGGCGGCGGTGGGCAACGAGGTCCAGGTGACCGGCACCGTCACCGAGTTCGTGCCCAGCAGTGATCCGCTGCAGCCGCCGCTGACCGAGCTGACCAGTCCCACCACGACGCTGATCAGCATCGGTAATCCCCTGCCCACCGCAATCTCGCTCAGCACCAGTTTCCCCAGCCCGACCGGTCCCTTCGATCAGCTGGAGCGCTTGGAGGGCATGCGCGTGGTCTTGCCGGAACTCACAGTGGTCGCGCCCACCCAGGGCAGCATCAGCGAGGCCAACGCCACAGCCACGAGCAACGGCGTGTTCTACGGCGTGCTCGGCACCGCACGACCCTTCCGCGAGGCCGGCATCCAGGCGCCGGATCCGGCGCCGAGCGGCAGCATTCCGCCGATCCCGCGCTTCGACAGCAATCCCGAGCGCATCCGCGTCGACAGCGACGGTTTGGTCGGCGGTATCGCGCTGGATGTGAATGTCGGCGCACGAGTGAACGGCATCGTCGGCCCGCTCGACTACAGCGCGCGCACCTACACCGTGCTGCCCGATCCTGGCTCGCCGCCGAGCGTCATCGTCGGTCCCCCGCCGAGTGCAGCGAGTGTCCCCACCGCACAGGAAGTGACCATCGCCGGCTACAACCTGCTGCGCTTCTATGACACAGCGGATGACCCGCTGCGGAGCGAGCCGATCCTCACCAGCGCGGCCTTCACCGAGCGCCTGCGCCGCGCCTCCCAAGGCATCCGCTCGTTCCTGCGCACGCCCGACATCGTGGGCGTGGTCGAAGTCGAGAATCTGAGCACCTTGCAAGCGCTGGCAACGCGCATCAGCAGCGATGCACTGGCGATCGGGGACCCGGATCCGCTGTACCAGGCCTTCCTGATCGAAGGCAATGACGTGGGCGGCATCGATGTCGGCTTCCTGGTCAAGTCGGCCCTGGTGGGACCTGCGCGACCGCGCGTGAATGTGTTGTCGGTGAGCCAGGCGCTCGCCGGCACCTTGCTGGTCAATCCCGATACCTCCACCGAGCTGCTCAACGACCGCCCACCCCTGGTCCTGGAAGCCGAGATTCGCACCGCGACGAGCAGCTATCCGGTGACCGTGATCGTCAATCACCTGCGCTCCTTGAACGGCGTGGGCGATCCCGGCGTGGCATCCAACGGCTGGGCCTCGGTCGGTGCTCGCGTGCGTGCCAAGCGGCAGCGACAGGCGGAAGACCTGGCCGCCTACGTGCAGAGCCGGCAATTGGCCAATCCGAACGAGAACATCGTGCTCGCGGGCGACTTCAACGCCTTCGAAGTCAACGATGGCTACGCCCATGTGCTCGCCACCATTGCCGGTACGCCGGCGCCGGACAACGAAACCGTGGTGCCGGGCGATGGCCTGGATCTGGTCAATCCGGACCTGACGATCCTGACCCAATCGGTGCCCGCGGCGCAGCGTTACTCGTATGCCTTCGATGGCAATGCGCAGGTGCTGGATCACGTGCTGGTGAACAGCGCGGTGCAGAACTCGACCAGCGCTCGTCGCGTCGAGTACGCCCGCATCAACGCCGATTTCGCCGAGACCACACGCAACCTGCCGGGCAGCGTGCAACGGCTGTCGGACCACGATCCGGCGCTTCTGTACCTGAGCCCCACGGCTTTCCAGGCGGCGGATGTGTCCATCACCAAGACCGATGGCGTGAGCGCGGTGGCCGCCGGTTCGAACACCACCTACACCATCACCGCAAGCAATGCCGGGCCGGCCAGTGTCACCGGCGCCATCGTGGAAGATGTCTTCCCCAGCGCTTGCGACAGCGTGAGCTGGACCTGCGCGGGGGCAAGCGGCGGCAGCTGCACGACGGCCTCGGGCAACGGCAACATCAATCAAGCGGTCAATCTGCCCGCCGGCGGCAGCGTGAGCTTCAGCGCGGTCTGTGCGATCAGCGCTGCGGCCACCGGCAGCCTGAGCAACACCGCCACCATCACCGCCGCCGGTGTGCCCGATCCCGCGCCGGGCAACAACAGCGCGACCGACACGAACCTCCTGGTGCCGAGTGCCAACCTGGCGATCACCAAGACCAACGGCACGACCAGCAGCACGCCG
>ERZ1066138.55-NODE-55-length-35551-cov-9.188444_pt1 | contig 35551 bp, 35 predicted proteins | sample MGYA00382785_ERZ1066138 | MGnify/ENA primary metagenome ERZ1066138 (study PRJEB33369, sample SAMEA5778368) | biofilm metagenome | biome: Industrial cooling water; feature: Water cooling tower basin; material: Biofilm | place: United Arab Emirates | collected... | reverse complement strand
TGGTGCCCGGCGACCGGGCGCTGCTCGGCCTGGAGCGGCAGCCGGCGCTGCACACGCCCTTCGCGCGGCATTTCCGGACCTTTCTGGCGAGCGTGGACGCGGCTTTCGACGTGTGCGTGATCGATACCAACCCGAACCCCGACATCCGGGTCATCGCCGCGCTCGCCTCGGCCGACTACGTGCTGTCGCCGATCCAGCTCAACCAGGAGGCGATGGACGGCGTCAGCGGTCTGCTCAACCACGAGCGCGTCGGCCTGCGCAAGATCAAGGCGGTGCTGAACCCGAAGCTCGCGCTGATCGGCCTGCTGCCGACGATGGTCGAGCCGACGCCGTTCCAGAAGGCGAACTTCCTGCAGATCGTCCAGCAGTACCACCCGCTGATGATCCGCATCGGCGACGGGCCCGGCGACTTCGCGTCGATCCCCCGGCGCTCTTGCATCGCCGAGGCCCAGGCCGACGGCGCCGTGCTGTGGGAGATGAAGAAGACCGCGGCGCGCGATGCCTGGCGCGAGATCGAGCCGAGCCTGACGCGCATCGCCGAGATCGTGACCGGGGCGGTGCCCGAGGCTCGCCGCGCGGAGGCCAGCGATGCCGCTGCAGCTTGACGACCTGGCCGGACTCGACGCACCGAGTCCGACCGCAAGCGGCGAGCCGCTGCAGCTTCCGGTCGCCGACATCGACGAGGACCCCGAGCAGCCGCGGCACGAGTTCGATGCCAACGCGCTGCAGGAGCTGGCGGCGACGATCCGGGAGCGGGGCGTGCGCCAGCCGATCTCGGTGCGGCCGCACCTGCAGGCCGCGGGTCGCTGGGTGCTGAACTTCGGTGCGCGGCGCCTGCGCGCCACGAAGCTGGCCGGGCTCGACACGATCCCCGCCTTCGTCGACACCACCGCGGACCGCTACGACCAGGTGATCGAGAACGAGCAGCGCGAAGGTCTGAAGCCGCTCGAGCTGGCGTTGTTCGTGCAGAAGCGCCTCGCGCTCGGCGACCGGCAGGCCGACATCGCGCGGCAGCTCGGCAGGAGCCGGCAGTGGGTCACCCTGGCGACCGCGCTGATCGAGGCGCCGGACTGGCTGCTGCAGGCCTACCGCGAGGGTCGCTGCCGGGGCATGAACGAGCTCTACGAGCTGCGGCGGCTGCACGGTGAGCATGCGGGCGCCGTCGAGGCGTGGACCGCGCGCGAACGGTCGATCACCCGCGACCGGCTCGCGGCGCTGCGGGCCGAACTGTCGGCCACGGTGGCACCGTACCCGAGCGAAGCCACCAGGCCGGGAACGCCGCAGCAGTCTGTCCGCCAGGCAGAAAACCCGGTCGAAATGGACGAGTCACGTTCACTGCGCTCCGCCAAGCGCATCCATGTCGAGTTCGACGGCCAGGACTACCAGCTCGTCGTGTCGGTGGCGCCGGAGCAGTCGGGTCATGTCTACGTCCGCCCGCTGGTCGGCGGCCCGCGCCGGCTCGCGCCGGCCGCGTCGCTGAAGCTGCTCGGCTTTGTCGATGGCTGAGTTGTCACTCCGATGGACAGGCTGACATGAGCAGAGAACATGATCCGATGCTGTATGCAGCGCAATTGCGATACGCTGCCTGCATGAAGACCGCTACCATCCCTTCTGTCCGTGTGGAGCCGGAGTTCCGTGCCGAGGTCGAGGCCGTGCTGGGCGAGGGCAAGACGCTGTCGGAGTTTGTCGACGCCGATGTCGTGTTCGAGGCGCTGCAGCGCAAGCTCGACGCCGCGCGCGCCAAGCAGGCGAAGACACGCCGGTGAGCGACCGGGTCCGCCCGACCCGTCAGGCCCGGGACGACCTCGACCGCCTGTTCGACTTCATCGTCAAGCGCAAGCTGGCTCGGGACGGCGGTGATCTGGATCTCGCTGCCCAGGCGTTGGCCGCCATCCGCAGCGGGATCGATACCCTTTAGGCCTCGCCCTTCACCTGCCGCAAGGCGGGCCGGAGCCCGTTCCTGCGCGAGCTGATCATCCGCTTCGGACGGGTCGGCTACGTCGCGCTGTTCGAGGTCGAGGACGCCGCCACGGTCGCGGTCCTCGCGGTGCGGCACCAACTCGAAGACGACTATCACTGACGCCGCCGCCGCTTCGATGCGGTGTGGTTCGTGTTGTCCATCGGATGGACAACGTTGCCCGATGCCGCCGCCGGCTCGCGCGAGGAATTCTGGGACGCTGTCTCGGAAATGAGGCCGGCCTTCCTGGGCTCAGGCCTGCTGCGCTAGTGCTCACCGCGAGCTGCGCGGAGGGCGAGGGCGATGATTCTGAGGTCGGAATCATCGGTCGTGCGACCTCGATCCGGGCCAATACTGAATGCGTAGGTGAGTGCAGAGATAGGCGGCCTGCCGCCGGCTTGTGAAGCGTTCCGCTTGCCCTGCTCGTGCATCCCTCGCATCGATTGCTCGGACCATGACCATCCCGATTCACGAGTTCGTCTCGGTCGACATGCGCGGCCTGAAAGCCGCGCTGGTGGCGCGTGCGCAGGCCGAGCGGGTCAGCGTGTCGGTGGTGGTTCGTCGGGCGGTCGAGCGCGAGCTGGGCCTCGTCGACGCGTCGCGTGCGCCCGCCGAGGCGGGCCGGCTCGCGTGCTCCACCGGATCGACCGTGAAGCTGTCCATCCGATTGACACGCGGCGAGGCCGAGCAGCTCGATGGCGGAGCGAAGAGGTCAGGCCTGTCGCGTGGCGCTTTTCTCGCGGGTTTGCTGGCCGACGTGCCGGCGTTGTCGGGTCGGTCGGGCAGCCGCCCCGACTGCCTGGCCGCACTCACGGCATCGAGCGCCGAGCTCTCGACACTGAGCCGGAGCATCAACCACCTCACGGCGCTGCTGCGTCAGGGCAATGTGCGGCCTGCCCTGGAGTACCGCCGCATGCTCGACACGCTGGGTGATGACGTTCGGGCGCACCTGACCTTGGCGGCGGGCGTCTTGGCCGACCTGCGGCCCGCACGCTCATCTGCCGGGCGTGGCACGTCAAGGCGTCCCGCGGCCTCGTGAAACGAAGGAGATCGACATGTCTCAACGACCCGACATCGACGGCATCCTGGTCCAGTGGGGCGATCGGCTGTTCTACCCGGGTAACCGGATCGTCAAGAACCAGCCGCAGCCCAAGCTCGGAGCCCTCGCGGCGCGTCGGCGTGCCGCGGCCATCCGCGAGCGGATCGAGGCCACCGTCGTTCGCCGCGTGCCGCAAGTGATGGTCAAGGTGACCGGTGGTGGGCGCGGCATGAAGGCCATCGCCGCACACTTCCGCTACATCAGCAAGAACGGCCGGCTCGAGATCGAGGACGAGCGTGGCGAGACGACGCGCGGCAAGGAGGCGCTGTGCGAGCTGGCCGACGACTGGCGATTCGGCGGCAGCCTGATCGAGGACGCGAGCGACCGGCGGGAGGCGTTCAACATCATGCTGTCGATGCCGCGCGGCACGGACCCGCTGACCGTGCAGTGGGCTGCGCGCGAGTTCGCCCAGATCGAGCTGGCCGACCACAAGTACGTGATGGTGCTTCACGATCACCAGGCCAACCCGCACGTTCACATCAGCGTGCGGGCCGAGTCGAAGCATGGCCGGCGTCTGAACCCGCGCAAGACCGACCTGCACCGCTGGCGCGAGACCTTCGCCGAGAAGCTGCGCGAGCGGGGTGTCGAGGCCGAAGCAACGAGACAGGCGACGCGAGGGAGCAGCCGCAACCACGAACCGCTGTGGCGGATTAAGGCGCGGGAGGACGGGCGCCTGCGAACCAGCCAGGCAAGCGTGAAGGCAGGTCAGCGCGCCACGGCGACCCGCGTGGAAGCCGCTCAAGCGTGGACGCAACTGGGAAGAGCTCTGGCGGCATTCGGCAACGCGGGAGACCGCGACCTCGCACGCGCGATCGCGAGCTACGTGAGGGACATGCCCGCAGCAAGAATGAGCGTTGACGTGGACAGGGGATCGGCTCCGCCCGATTCTCAAGTGCGGGCAGTCCTCGAGCTACATCGCTGAGGGGGCTGACGTGGAGCCATAGCGCCCCTCGGGTGGGGCCGAAGAGTTGCTGTTGGCGGTCGCGGACAGCCGAGAGCAATTGCGCAGGGGGTGTTCCCCGAGAGGAGTTCGGCAACTGAGTTCGGTAGAGTCCAACCCAGGGAGGCCGAAACCCAATGAGGCTGGTACGAAACGCGGGGAGTGACCGAGTCCTTGACCTGATCCAGGCCCATCTGGCGCCCGGCCGACGGCTGGACCTGATGTCCGGCGCCGCGTCGCTGTTTGCGTTCGAGGCCATGCGCGCGTCGGCGTCGGCCCTGGCCGGCACCCGATGGATCGTCCCCGGCGCGGGCGCCGATCTGGCGCTGCTGGGCGGTGAGGCCGACCGGCCAGCGCGCAACCGGCTGCAGGCCGCCCACGTGGCCCGGCAAATGGCCGAATGGCTGCGTCAGGCCGCAGAAGTTCGCGCTGCTGCCGGCTCCATCCCGCAAGGCCTGGCCGTCATCCATGACGAACAGGGTGCGCCGGTGCAGGCGGTCCACGGATCTTTCGGCCTGTCCACCGATGGCCTGGGCCTGACGCCCGGCAACCCGCTGGCCTTCATCCAAGCCTCCGAGTCGGCCACCGAAAGCCAGATGCTGGCGCAGTGGTTCGACGCCCAGTGGGCAGCGCTGGGCCAGCGCGGCGACGACAAGGCGCAGCTGTTGGCTCAACTTGAGTCGCTAGCGGCGCCGCGCGACGCGGCCAGCGTTTACGCCGCAGTGCTGTTCCACCTGCTGCAGCGCGACGGGCAGGAGATGGACGAAGACCGCATCGTCAAGGCGGCGACCGGCATCCGCAACACCGTGGTCTGGAAGAAGCTCTACAAGTTCCAGCGCGACGGCGTCGTCGGCGCGATCGACAAGCTCGACCGCTTCGGCGGCTGCATCATTGCCGACAGCGTCGGCTTGGGCAAAACATTCGAGGCGCTCGCGATCATCAAGTACCACGAGCTGCGCAACGACCGCGTGCTCGTGCTCGCCCCCAAGCGCCTGCGCGACAACTGGACGCTGTACAAGGCCAACGACCAGCGCAACGTGCTCGCGTCGGACCGCTTCAACTACGACGTGCTGAACCACACCGACCTGTCGCGCGACGGGGGTTTGTCGGGCGACATTGAACTCGGCCACGTGAACTGGGGCAACTACGACCTCGTGGTTATCGACGAGTCGCACAACTTCCGCAACAAGAAGTCGCCCAAACAAGGCAACGAGACGCGTTACGACCGGCTGATGCGCCGCATCATCCGCGAAGGCGTCAAGACCCGCGTGCTGATGCTCTCGGCCACGCCCGTCAACAACCGGCTGGCCGACCTGCGCAACCAGATTGCCTTCGTCACCGAAGGCGACGACACGGCGCTGTTCGACCACGGAATCGCCAGCATCGACAGCACCACGCGCCGCGCGCAGAAGGCCTTCAACCGCTGGCTCGAACTGCCGGAAGAAGAGAAGACGCCTGCGCTGCTCGTGGACATGCTGGGCTTCGACTACTTCACGCTGCTGGACCACCTGACCATCGCGCGGTCGCGCCGCCACATCGAGAAGTACTACGGCATCGAAGAGACGGGGCGCTTTCCCAGCCGCCTGCGGCCCATCAACATCAAGGCCGACGTCGACCGCGCGGGCGAGTTCCGCCCCATCAAGGAGATCAACCTCGAGATCCGGCGGCTCAAGCTGGCCAGCTACGCGCCGCTGCGCTACGTCAAGGACGGCCGGCTCGCGGCCTACGATCAGAAGTACAGCACCGCCATCCGCGGTGGCGAAAGCATCTTCCGCCAGGTCGACCGCGAAGAGAGCCTCATCCACCTGATGCGCGTGAACCTGCTCAAGCGCATGGAGAGTTCGGTCTATTCCTTCGCGCTGACCGTGGGCCGCCAGTTGAAGGACGTGGATACCACACTGGCGCGGCTGGCTGCCTACAAGGCGGGCAAGGACGGTGAACAGGGCGATGCCGACGAGTTCGAGGAACTCGACATCGCCGATGTTGACGTGGACGATCCGCTGTTCGAGCCGTTGCTCGTCGGCCGCAAGGTCAAGGTGCTGCTCGGCGACCTGGACCTCGCCCGCTGGCGGCAGGACCTCACCGAAGACCGCAACCGCCTGGCCACGCTGCACGCTGCGGCCCTGCAGGTGGGCGCCGGCCGCGACGACAAGTTGCTGAAGCTGCGAGAACTCATCGCCGACAAGGTGCGCAACCCGATCAACGCGGGCAACCGCAAGCTGATCGTGTTCACGGCCTTCGCCGACACGGCCGGCTACCTGCACGAGCACCTGGCCGGCTGGGCCCGCGACCAGCTCGGCATCGACAGCGCCTTGGTCACCGGTTCCGGCGGCAACCAGACCACGATGCCCGGGCTGCGCCGCGACCTCGGCAGCATCCTCACGGCGTTCTCGCCGCGGTCCAAGGAGCGCCCGGCGGCGCTGGCCGACGAGGGCGAGCTCGACCTGTTGATCGCCACCGACTGCATCAGCGAAGGCCAGAACCTGCAGGACTGCGACTGGCTCGTCAACTACGACATCCACTGGAACCCGGTGCGCATCATCCAGCGCTTCGGCCGTATCGACCGCATCGGCTCGCCCAACACCAGCATCCAGCTGGTGAACTTCTGGCCCAACATGGAGCTGGAGGAGTACATCAACCTCGAGCAGCGCGTCAGCGGCCGCATGGTGCTGCTGGACGTGTCGGCCACCGGCGAAGAAAACCTCATCGAGCAGCAGTCCGGCGACCCGATGAACGACCTGGAGTACCGGCGCAAGCAGTTGCTGAAGCTGCAGGACGCGGTCATCGACCTGGAGGACCTGTCCAGCGGCGTGTCGATCACCGACCTGACCTTGACCGACTTCCGCATCGACCTGGCCCGCTACCTGAAGGCGCACCCCGGCAAGCTCGAAGCCATGCCCTTGGGTGCCAGCGCCGTGGTCACCACCACCGAGGCCGACCTGCCCGCAGGCATCCTGTTCTGCCTGCGCGCCGAAGGCGCTGCGGCCGAGCGCGCGGTCGAGCCGGGCTACCCCTTGGCGCCGGTGTACCTGGTGCATGTGTCCGACAGCGGGAGCGTGCTGCTGCCCTACACCCAGGCCAAACACGCGCTGGACCGGTTCAAGCGCCTGTGTGTGGGGCGCGAACTGCCCGACGCGGTGGCCGTGGCTCGGTTCGGCAAGCAGACCCGCCACGGTGCCGACATGCGCCACGCCCAGGGCCTGCTGGCGGCGGCGGTGTCGTCAGTCGTCGGCAAGAGCGCAGAGCGTGCTGTCGCGAGCCTGTTCGACCCCGACGGCACGCATGCGCTCAAGGGCGAGTTCGCCGGCATGAACGACTTCGAGGTGCTGGCCTACCTGGTGGTACTGCCAGGGACCGACGCCGTAACGGCGGATGCTGGTACCGCCGCGGTTGCCTGATGCCCGGCATGACGATCGATGAGCTTCTTCAAGTGCTGCAACTGCCCGAGGCCACCCGGGTGCAGCAGCGTGTGCCCAAGAAGCTGCTGATCGAACATGGCGCGGCAACGCCGCAGGACAAGCGCCTCATCCAGGACGGCGTCGACGAGATCACCTGGCTTGCCTCGCTGAAGCCGCACCTGACCGGTGTGCCGGCCTACGAGGACGAACACCGCCACTACCGCGAGGCGGCGGTGCTGAGCCTGGCGCTGCGTCCCGGCACCCGGCCCGCGCGCCTGGTGGAACTGCTGCACCGCGCCGTGCCGCACCCGGTGCTGCTGGCAACGACGGTGGACCAGAGCTTGAGCCTGTCCGTCGCGCACCTGCGCAAGTCGCAGACCGAGGCCGATCAGACGGTGCTGGACGGGCCGCTGTTGTCGGTGGCCATGCCTGCGGACGGCGGTGACGCCACCTTCCGTTCCGCGCTGTCGCTCGCCGGCCAGCCCCGCTCGGACCTGTACGCGCTGGTGCAGGGCTGGATGGATACGTTGGCCGCCCTGGACGTTGCGCAGGAAACCGGATCCTTCCGTCCCAGCGCCACCCGCGAGCAGGCCGCAGCACGGCACGCCGCCCTGCAGCAGCTGCGCCTGCTTCGCGCCCAGGCGGCTGAGTTTCGGGCCCGCGCCGCCAAGGAACGACAGCTTGCCCGCCAGGTGGCGCTGAACGAGGAATTGCGGGCCGTGATAGCCCAGGCGGAGCAACTGCGTCGGCGCCTGGACGGCGGCCCTCCATGAGTGGCGGTGCCGGCGCGGCGGGAGCGGTGCCACGGGCTGCGATGATGTGGGTTGTGCTGGCGCTTGGAACGACGAATGCCGCAACCTGCGCCACCAAATACGACCGACTGAGAACCGAACGATGCCTGTAGAGAAGATCGAACCCGGTACGCCTGAATCGCAGAGTGCAGACCTGCGTGCCGACAACCTGGCCCGGCTCAAGGCGCTGTTTCCGGAGCTGCTGACCGAACGGCAGGTGGACGGCCGCACGGTGCCCGCCGTCAACGTGGACGTGCTCAAGAGCCTGGTCGGCGATGCCACGGTGACCGATGCCGACGAAAAGTACGGCTTGAACTGGCATGGCAAGCGCGCCGCACGCCAGCTTGCCCTGACGCCCAGCACCGGCACGCTGCGGCCCTGCCGCGACGAGAGCGTGGATTGGGACACGACGCAGAACCTGATGATCGAGGGCGACAACCTCGAGGTGTTGAAGCTGCTGCAGAAGAGCTACGCCGGCAAGGTGAAGCTGATCTACATCGACCCGCCGTACAACACCGGCAAGGACTTCGTCTACCCGGACAACTTTCAGGACAGCATCAAGAACTACCTGGAGCTGACGGGGCAGGTCGAGGGCGGCCGGAAGATCGTGAGCAACACGGAGGCGAGCGGTCGGTTCCATACGGACTGGCTCAGCATGATTTACCCGCGATTGTTGATCGCGCGAAATCTGCTTAGGCCTGATGGTGTTGCGCTTATCAGTATCGATGATCGAGAGCAAGCGAGCTTGAAGTTCGCCTGCAACGAGGTCTTCGGTGAGGAAAACTTTGTTGGCACCATAGTATGGAAGGGTGCTACCGACAACAACCCAACGCAGATCGCTATTGAGCACGAGTACCTGCTTTGCTATTCCAAGTCTAAGGACTTGGTCGATGGTGTTTGGAAGAACGCTTCTGAAGACGCCAAGCAGGCTCTCTTGAATGAGTACAAGCGCTTGAAGGGCATGCTCGGAGGCGATGCTGACGCGATTCAGTCAGAGCTTCGAGCGTTTATCAAGGTTCACCGAGAAGCTCTGGCGGCCGTCACCCACTACGACAGAGTCGACGAGGACGGGGTCTACACCGGCAGTCGTAAGGTTCACAACCCTAAGCCGGGCGGCTACGTGTATGACGTTCCGCATCCCCGAACCAACAAGCCTTGTGTGCCACCTGTAAACGGGTATCGATATCCAGAGCCGCGAATGCTGGAGTTGATCGTGGCGAAGCGAATTCTCTTTGGTGAGGACGAAACCCAGATTGTTCAGATCAAGGAGTACCTTGAAGACTATGAGGGCAAGCTGTCTAGCGTCATTCACTTGGACAGCCGAACCGGGTCGAATGAGCTGAACGCGATGTTTGGGGTGCAGAAGCTGTTCTCCAATCCGAAGCCCGTTGCGCTGCTCAAGTCACTCTTTGAGTTCATCGCAAAGCCTGGCGATTTGGTTGTCGACTTCTTTGCTGGAAGCGGGACGACAGCTCAAGCGCTGATGGAGCTAAATCGTGCGGATGGTGAGCCGCGGCGATATGTTTTGGTTCAGTTGCCAGAAAAGCTGAGCGCTGACGACAAAGACCAAAAGGTTGGCGCAGCCTTTTGTGCCCAGATCGGCAAGCCTTTGACGATTGCCGAGTTGACCAAGGAACGCCTCCGAAGAGCGGGAGAGCGGTTGCGAACAGCTGGTCCGGCAGTAGTGGGCGATGTTGGGTTTCGAGTGTTCAAGCTCGATGGCTCCAACCTGAAAGGCTGGGCCCCAAAGAAGGCTGAACTTGCGCAATCGCTGCTTGACCACTTGGAGCATGTCGATGCCGGAAGAAGCGACGAAGACGTGCTCTACGAACTTCTGCTCAAGCTTGGCCTCGACTTGTGCGTGCCGATCTTGTCGCAGACCATCGCAGGCAAGACCGTGCATGCAATCGGTGGCGGCGTGTTGATGACCTGTCTGGACAAGGCCATCACCGCCGCCGAGGCCGAGCCACTCGCACTCGGCATCGCAGCCTGGCGCAAGGCGCTCGACCCGGCCGGCGATGTGACCTGCGTGTTCCGCGACAGTGCCTTCGAGAACGACGTGGCCAAGACCAACGTGGCCGCCATCCTCGAACAGCATGGCATCGCCAAGGTGCGGAGCCTCTGACCATGCCGGTACCGGCGCGGCCCAAGATCTATCACATCTGTCATGTGGACCGTCTGGCGTCCATCGTGGCCGGGGGCCTGCTGTCCGATGCCGAAGTGCAACGCCTGGCACCGCCGGGCACCGTCATCGGCATGAGCAACATCAAGCAGCGCCGGCTGACCGAGCTGACGCTGGACAGCCACCCGGGGCTGTATGTCGGGCAGTGCGCGCCGTTCTACTTCTGCCCACGCTCGGTGATGCTGTTCCTGATCCACAGGCGCAACCCCGAGCTGACCTACAAGGGCGGGCAGGAGCCGATCGTGCATCTTGAAGCGGACTTGTATGACGCCGTGGCGTGGGCGGAGGCCAACGGCAGACGTTGGGCCTTCACGCTGTCCAACGCGGGCTCGTACTACTTCGAGGACCGGGCCGATCTGGCCCAGCTCGACCAGATTGACTGGACCGCCGTCGCCACAACGCAATGGCCGGCTGTGAAGGAACGCAAGCAGGCCGAGTTCCTGGTGGAGCAAAGCTTCCCGTGGCACTTGATCGAGCGCATCGGCGTGTACTCTGGGGCGATCAACGCCCAGGTGGCGCACGCCTTGCCCGTGGGCGGGCACCGGCCCCCGGTGGCCGTGCTGCCGGCTTGGTACTACTGACAAGGAGACCGCAATGATCGAACTGACCAGCGGCGACATCTTGAAGGACGATTCCGACGCGATCGTCAACACCGTCAATTGCGTGGGCATCATGGGCCGTGGCATCGCACTGCAGTTCAAGAACGCCTGGCCCGAGAACTTCAAGGCGTATCAGGCGGCCTGCAAGCGCGAAGAGGTGCAACCCGGCCGCATGTTCGTGTACGAGGTGGGCCAGCTGACCACACCGCGCTTCATCATCAACTTTCCCACCAAGCGGCACTGGAAAGGCAAGAGCCGCATCGAGGACATCGATTCGGGCCTGACGGCGCTGGTGAGCGAGATTCGGGCGCGCGGCATCCGGTCGGTGGCCATTCCGCCGCTGGGCAGCGGCCTGGGCGGGCTGGAGTGGAGTGACGTTCGGCCGCGCATCGAGGCTGCATTGAGCGAGTTGCCCGATGTGCGCGTGCGTATCTATGAACCCAAGGGCGCGCCGGCGTCCGATGTGATGCAGCACAGCCGCGAGGTGCCCACGATGACGGCGGGCCGCGCGGCGCTGGTGGAGCTGATGGGCCGCTACATCCGCGGCCTGCTCGATCCGACGATCACGCTGCTGGAGGTGCACAAGCTGATGTACTTCATGCAGGAGGCCGGCGAGCCGCTGCGGTTGAAGTACGTGAAGGCGCCTTATGGTCCCTATGCCGAGAACCTGCGGCATGTGCTGCTCGCCATCGAGGGGCACCTGGTGGCAGGGTATGCCGACGGCGGCGATGCGCCCGACAAGCCGCTGACGCTGGTGCCCGGCGCGGTGGACGATGCCAATGCCTTCCTGGAAGCCAATGCGAGCACGCGCGAGCGCTTCGACCGTGTGGGCCGGCTGGTGGAAGGCTTCGAGACACCCTTCGGCCTGGAACTGCTGGCCACGGTGCATTGGGTGGCGCGGCACGAGAGCCAGGCGCAGAGCCCGGCGGAAGTGGTGGAGCGCACCTATGCCTGGAACGAGCGCAAGCGGCAGTTCACGCCGCGGCAGATCGGCATTGCGCTGAAGGTGTTGTCGCAACAGGGCTGGATAGCGCCGATGCGTGCCGGGGAGGTGGCCGCGTGAGATTGCACTTCGAGGCAGACCTGCCGTACCAGCAAGCCGCCATCGAGGCGGTGTGCGACCTGTTCCGAGGACAGGAGGTCTGCCGCACCGAGTTCACGGTCACGGTGCGGGCTGCCCGACTGGACAATGACGCGGCCGCCGCCCAGGGAGCGCTGGAAGGCATGTTGGCTACCGAACAGGGGGGCATCGGCAACCGGCTGACGCTGCTGGACGACGAGATCGAAGCCAACCTGCGCAGCGTGCAACTTCGCAACGGCGTACCGCCGACCACGAAGCTGTCGCCCGACTTCACGGTGGAGATGGAGACGGGCACGGGCAAGACCTACGTGTACCTGCGCACGGTGTTCGAGCTGAACCGTCGTTATGGCTTCACCAAGTTCGCGGTCGTGGTGCCCTCTGTCGCGATCAAGGAGGGCGTGAACAAGACGCTGCAGATCACGCGCGAGCACTTCGAGGCGCTGTATCCGGGCGCCAAGGGCTACGAGTTCTTCCAGTACGACTCGGCCAAGCTGGGGCAGGTGCGCAACTTCGCCACCAGCCCGAACATCCAGATCATGGTGATCACGGTCGGCGCCATCAACAAGTTCGGCGACGAGCAGGAAGCGGCCGCTGAAGAGGCCGACGAGGCGCTGCGCCGAGAGAAGAGCAAGAACGTGATGTACCGCGCCAGCGAGAAGACGGGCGGCGAGAAGCCCATCGACCTGGTGCGGCAGACGCGGCCGATCCTGATCGTGGACGAGCCACAAAGCGTGGACGGCGGCATCGACGGCCGGGGGCGCAAGGCACTGTCGCGCATGCACCCGCTGTGCACGCTGCGCTATTCGGCCACGCACGTCGACAAGCACAACATGGTGTACCGGCTCGATGCGGTGGACGCGTACGAGCAAAAGCTGGTCAAGCAGATCGAAGTGGCCGCGGCCACCGTCGAGCAGGCGCACAACAAGCCATACGTGAAGTTCCTGGGTGCCAAGGCCAAGCGCGGCACCGTGGTGGCCACAGTGGAGCTGGATGTGCAGACCAAGGCCGGCGCCGTGAAGCGGCAAGAGGTCGAGGTGCAGGACGGGTTCGACCTGCAGCAGGAGACCGGCCGGGCGTTGTATGCCGACCTGCGCATCGGCAACATCCGCGCAGCCAAGAAGGACGAGTTGCTGGAACTGCACGTGCCCGGCGGCCAGCACTACCTTCGCGTGAACGAGAGCTGGGGTGGTGTGGAGCCGCTGGCGATCGAGCGCGAGATGATCCGCCGCACGATCAAGGAACACCTGGACAAGGAGCGACGCTTCCGCCCAATGGGCATCAAGGTGCTGAGCCTGTTCTTCATCGACGCGGTGGACAAGTACCGCGTGTACGACGCGCAGGGCAATGCGCTGAAGGGGGTGTACGCGACGATGTTCGAAGAGGAGTACCGGCGCTGGGCGGGGCACCCGGACTATCACGACCTGTTCGGGTCGGTGGAACTCAGCGCTGCGGTGGCCGAGGTGCACAACGGCTACTTCTCGATCGACAAGAAGAAGGTCGGTGGCAAAACCGTCGAGATGGTGAAGGACACCAGCGGCAGCACGGCCGCGGACGACGACACCTACAACCTGATCATGCGCGACAAGGAGAAGCTGCTGGGCTTCGACTCGCCGCTGAAGTTCATCTTCAGCCACTCGGCGCTGAAGGAAGGCTGGGACAACCCCAACGTCTTCCAGATCTGCAACTTCAGCAACCGCGAAACCGAGCGCTGGCGCCGGCAAACCATCGGCCGCGGCCTGCGCCTGTGCGTGAACCAGCAAGGGCACCGCGTGCGCGGCTTCGAGGTGAACACGCTGACCGTGATCGCGAACGAGAGCTACCAGCAGTTTGCCGACAACCTGCAGAAGGAGATCGAGGCCGACGGCTACCAGTTCGGCGTGGTGCCCGAGCATCTGTTCGCCGGCGTGGCGGTGGCGCAGGCCGACGGCACGCAGAAACCGCTGGGCTTCGAGCTGTCGAAGGCCGTGACGGAACACTTGCGCGCGGCCGGCATGCTCGACGCCCGCGGCAAGGTGAAGGACGAACTGCGCCGTGCCATCAAGGACGGCAACCTGGCGCTGCCGCCGGAAGTGGAGGCGCAGCGCGCGCAGATCCTGGAGTTGCTGCGCAAGGTCTCGGGCAAGTTGGAGATCAAGAACGCCGACGAACGCCGGCAGGTGCCCGTGCGGCGCGCGATGCTCGACAGCCCCGAGTTCAAGGCCCTGTGGGACCGCATCAAGTACAAGACCACGTACCGGGTGCAGTTCGACAACGAACGCCTGATCCGCGACTGCATCACCGCGGTGATCCAAGCGCCGCCCATCAGCAAGACGCGGCTGCAGTGGCGCAAGGCGGGCATGGAGATCGGCGAGGCCGGCGTGACGGCGGTCGAGCTCAAGGGCGCCGACATGGTGGTGCTCAACGAGGACGACATCGAGCTGCCGGACATCCTGACCGAGTTGCAGAACCGTACCCAGCTCACGCGGCGCAGCATCGGCCGCATCCTGGTCGAGAGCCACCGGCTGAACGACTTCAAGCGCAACCCGCAGCAGTTCATCGAGACGGTGGCCGAGGCCATCAACCGTTGCAAGCGCGCGGTGCTGGTGGATGGCATTCGCTACCAGCGGCTGGGCGACGAGGCCTACTACGCGCAGGAGTTGTTCGAGACCGAAGAGCTCACCGGCTACCTGAAAAACATGCTGCTGGATGCCGAGCGCTCGGTGTACCAGCACGTCATCTACGACTCCGACACCGAACGTGATTTCGCCGACCAGCTGTCGAAGAACGAGTCGATCAAGGTCTACGCCAAGCTGCCCGCTTGGTTCAAGGTGCCCACACCGCTGGGCAGCTACAACCCCGACTGGGCGGTGCTGGTGGCCACGCCGCAGGGTGATCGTCTGTACTTCGTGGTGGAAACCAAGAGCAGCCTGTTCGTCAGCGATCTGCGCAACGCGGAGAGCGCCAAGATCGAATGTGGCCGAGCGCACTTCAAGGCGCTGGCGGTAGGCGAGAAGCCGGTCATCTACGACAAGTTCAAGGACGTGGCGGGGCTGTTGGAGCGGGCGCAGTCGATGTCTTAGGGCAGCGCTCAGCGCCCTGCGAGGGCCTACCAGATGACAGGTGGCGTAGGGAGGTTGGCTCGTGCAGGAAAGTCGGGAGGCCGTCAGCTTTCAGCAGCGGTTTGCGCGTTCGGACGACATCGCGGCGGTGCTCGCCGGCCAGTCCGATCAAGCAGTGCGGGTCGACGCTTCAGGAGTCGGTCTTGGCGCCTTGCTCGAACTGCTGATGCTCAAGCGAGGCGCGCATCAGGCGGTCACGGTCGCTGACACTTCGAGCCGAGGGCGGCTGTTGCGCCGGCTGTTGAAGTCGTCGCAGCCTTATCTCAGCGAAGGCGCAAGGGGTGTGCTGCACCGGCGCGCCGGGCATGAGTCCGAACGTGCGACCAATGACTTCGCCGACTTCTTCCGCGCGCAGCTGGTGGCTGCGGGCGTGGTGAGCACGGCTGCACTGCGCCTGTCGGGGGCGCTGCATGAATTGCTGACCAATGTGGATGAGCATGCCGGTGATGGAGTCGACGGGCTCGGCGCGTTCGAGGTGCTCGAACGCGAGGCCTGGATGGTGGTGGCCGACAGCGGCCGAGGCGTGCTGGGTGGCTACCAGGCTTCACCGCTTGCGGACAAGCCTGCCGACGCGGAGCAGGCGCTGAAGTGGGCGGTGATCGACCACCGGTCGCGCACCGGCGAGTCCGACCGAGGGACAGGGTTTCAGACTGTGATCCGGTCGGTGCGCTCGCTGGATGGCTGCGTACGCGTTCGCAGCGACGGCGCCAGCCTCGAGTTGGAGCAGGAGGCCGACCGATCGCGCTTCCTACTGCGGGAACAAGGCAAGCTGCTGGGATTCGTCGTCAGCGTCTTGCTGCGGTGGTAGGGCATTGAAGTCCAGTCGCGCCTGCGGATCCGGCATGACCGGCGCGCGAGGCTCGGTGGCGGCTAGGCGCAGCGTATGGATATTGTGGCGCAGCAGGGCTCTAGCCTCCCGGCTGGTACTGGTGTGCACGGGAAGGTACGCGATCTTGCCGTTCTCGTTCAGGTAGGCACGTCGGCGTTTCGTCGACCGCATGTAGGCGGTCGAATCGATGAAGACGACCTGCTTGTAGGCGGAGCGCAGCGCGCGTGCCGCCTCCGCGTTCCCGCGGACCACGAGCGTCAGGTCCCGTCCGACAGCCGCGGCGAGGTCAGCCAGGCGCTCGCAGTATTGGTCGACGCTCTGCTTGGTGGCCGTGCCGGTGAGGAACTCGAAAGCGATGGCCTTCACGGCGGGCTGCAGTCGAATGAACTCCGCCCATCGAACGAAGTCGTGATCGGTGCGGCCATTGACATGCAGCGCCGTGCACAGCCCGCCTTGGGTCATGTGATACCAAACCCACGCGATGCGCTTCATCGCATGCAGGTTGTCGTGCCGCGGGCTGTCGAGAATCGTGCTGAAGTCCGGCGACGTGGCGAAGATGGCGCCGGCGTGAACAAGCTGCCGGGCAATGCGGCTGATGTCGGGAAGGGGCCAGATGCGCTCAACGGCGGGATCCTCCTGCACGCCGGACAGCACCCATCCGTGGCGGGGCCGAACGCCATAGCTCTCCCCCAGTTCCTGGCGAGTGCGTCCGCGCGTTGCATGGCCGCGACCCTTGAGAGCGTAGGTGAGAGGCAGGGCCAGGCAATCGTCCAGCGCCGTGGCGCGCCGGCCCAGCAGGTTGCCCTGCAGCAGCGGAATCCAGTCCGGCAGGCGCGGAAGTTCAACCGTGCGCGCAGTTGGGATCGTGGTGAGGTCCCAGCCATCGACTTCGCGGTGCCGCGCGACGTAGTCCTCCGGCTTGCGCGGGCAGACGATGTCGCACTGGCTGGTGTCCTCGCAGGTGCAGTACGACATGCAGGAGACCAGCAACGACCCGGTATTGCGAAGGTGAAGACCGCCGCAGACCTTGCGGTCGATGCAGCTGCCACACCCCAGCAGCGGCTGGCCCGGCCCGACGTCCTTGAACGTAGGTGCGAAACGGATGGCGTCGGCGGCCAGCAAATCAGCGCTCCACGACGAGGTCGACGCTGCTGGCTGCTTCCAACTGCGACCGGACCTGAGCCACGGCCAGGCCTGCACCACGCTGCAAGTCTTGCAGGAGTTCGGGCCTAGGGTGGTTCACTTCGCCGATGCACACGTTCTCGTCGCGAACCATGATGGTTCCGTTGAGGAGTTGCAGCACCACTTTGCGCCCCACCGCTGGCATCTCGCCTCGCACCGAGGCGCGGCAACCCAGCTCCTGTCCCGGCGCGAGCGCGACGAGCATGTCTTGCCCTCCGGAGCGCAGCTGGCGGTTCCAGCCTTTGGCGCGGCCCTCGCGCTGTTTGCGCAGGAATTCATTTCCCATACGACATGCCCTTCACGACGGGGGAGTAGTACTTCGTCTTCCCGGCCTTGCGGTCGGTGAGCAAACCCATGCGGGTCAATGCCACGAGGCGGTTGTTCCAGGCGGTCGTGACGGTGTCCTCTCCCGAGGCGTCACTGACGGCCTTGGCATCGGCTTCACCGAGCTGGAGCACCAACTCGAACGTGGTCTGCAACTTGGCGTCTAGCGGGCCACGGGCGACGACGTCCGTGATGGTCAACCCGTCGAGCTTGCAGAAGAGCAGGACGCTGCCCGACTGGGCTGCAGCAATCAGCCCTTCTTCGCAGGTCACTTCGTTGACGTTGGCGAGCAGGCAAGCGCGGCCGTCATCAGCGGCCCAGCGTACGATGGATAAGATGGCTTCGCGGAAGGCGCTCGCTGTGATCAGCTCGATGCCGTCGAAGTCCAGGACGCACGGTATGGGCAGCGTGGCGCTAGCGGTCTGGAGCTTGGCGGCGGCCGCGCGGCCTGACGCTGCGCCGGCCAGCGTTGTGCATCCGAGTACCGTGCGGAGCGACAGGATGTTTCGTTCACTCACTTGCATGAGTGAGAATGTACGCGCAAACCGCCTGGTGCGCAATCCCTTCGGTTTTAGTCAACTTCGTCTCACGCGCTTCCGATGCTGGATCGAAAGGCGCGGCGCCAATGCGACTATCCCGCCGCAAGTAACGGGGTCGTTAGACGCCAGACGATCAAGCCCGATATCTGAAGCTGGCGACACCGCCACTGCACGGTGATTGCTCGAATGGCACTGAGCAGCGGAAGTTACCGATCGTGCGATTCGCTCAGGCCCAGCTACACAGTTTCGGGCTCCACTTTGACTTGAAGCTCATTCCGCAGACGGCGGCATCGATCGGTGGCCGGAGAAGCGCATCAATCGCGCCGACAACATCCTCAAGACTCTCGACTTGCAACCCTGACTTCGTCACGAAAGCGCGCCACTGCTTCCCTTTGACGGGGTCCGATGCGAACTGCTGGGTAAGCGCGGGCGGGCTGGATTCTGGCATCGGCGTGCCGCGTCGCCCGAACGTGGACCGGAGCGCATCCACCAGGGTACTGCCATCGAGTTCGGATGTCCTGGCGATGACCGCGAGATCGAAGAAGTCCTTCATCCGGCTGTTGTTGATCCCCAGCTCCACCATCGCGTGGAACTTCTCGGCGATCACCGTGTAGATGGGGTATGCGCGCAGTTGCGCCGCGCCCATCCCATCGAGCAGGGGCGGGTAGGTGACGAGTTCCGGATCGGGTGTGACCGCGTCGCCAAAACCGATGTCCACCTGGACCGGCAGGCGAGCGCTGCCCACGAAGGCGGTCAGCGTCATGCGCAGTCCGCCATAGACGTTGTCCTCGCGGATCGGCGCGATCCGCATGCTGTCGATGTCGTAGCGAACTCCGTCGTCGGCATCGATAGCGCAGACCGAGGTGAACGTCGCCCGCAGCGTGTCGGCGTCGTCCGCGCCGAACCCGAGCAGATCGGCATCCTTCGTCGGTCGATGCGGCGTGTCGTACCAGAGCGCGAAGAGCAGTGCGCCCTTCAGCACGAAGCTGCCGGCGTGCGGCGACACCGAGAGCCTGAACAGCAGCCGCTCGATCACGTAGCGCGACAGCAGCAGGTTGTAGTTTTCGCCTGTGCTCCTCGACCGGTTGAGCAGGCGGGCGAGCACCGAGGTGGAACGGTCCGCGCTCATCCGGTCAGCGCTTCGAGGTACGGCCGCATCACGTTGCTCATCCGGTTGACCTTGGCATAGCGCGACAGGTCGTCCATCGTCACCTTGCGAGCCTTCCAGGCCTCGCGCAGTGCTTCCAGCGCCACGTCGAGGCCCACCTTGCTGCGCAGCTTGAAGCAGTCGGTGATCGTCTTGGCCAGGGTGTAGACGCGCACAGGTGCCCCGTCGAGCATCACCGTTTCGACGCCTTCGGAGAAGGCTGCGCCCGACAGGCGCGTGACCCGGATTGCCGTGCCGGTCCCCTTGGGGGCATGCGTGCCAGCCGGCAGCGCGATCCAGACCTCGAACGGCGCCTGCACGCCCACTTCGTGGATCTCGAGCGCCGAGAGCAGGCACACGACGGCTTTGGGGGCTTGCTTGGCCACCTCGATCACCGACTGGTGGGCGCTGGGTGAGGCTTCGATGCCGGTGTAGAGCCCTCGGCCAACGCGGCGCAGGCGACCGCTGGCGGCCATGCGCGAGAGCACGCGCGGAGGAACGCCCGCGGCTGAGAGCTCGCGCGCGGAGACGGCCGGCTGCGCCTGAGCGATGCGCAGGAGCTTGTCGGCATGGTTGGTGCTCATGCCGGGATGGTAGCAAAATGCACTACTTATACACAAGTAGTGCATTTTCAGGCGTTTCTCTGGGCGTTTCGCAGGACGGCCCATCCGTACAGAGCGACCCAGAGCGTCATCACGGTCAGTGCCACCGGCGCGATCCCGGTCATCAAGGCCGCGACCACACCGAGCACGTAAGTGCTCAGGACGCTGTCGAACTGTGATCCGACCCATGTGAACATTGCGCTGCTACCTTCTCACTGAACTGCGCTGTATGGCAGCGCCTTGGTGCTGACGCATTTCTTGCCGAGGTCTGGGTACTGGCACTGCAGCCACTGGCCACGGCTTTTCACGATCCAGAGTCGAGACCGCCTTTCAGTGCCGAACGTGGACGCCCTGCACGTACCCGGCCTTGCATAGATTTCCGTGCATTCCTTCAGACCGTCTTGGGTTTCGACCATCCGCCAACCACTGGCTGTGCAAGCCGGCTTTTCAGCGGCACAAGGAGGGGCGAGAGTTCCCGAAGGCAACGGTGGCGTCTCGACTTTCTGCGTCCCATCGGGCATCAGCTTCACGGCCTCATTGCCCTTGACGTACTGGGCTTGTGCGGCGGTAGCGAGCAGGCCGACTGCGAAGGCAAGGGCGAACAGGCGGACGGTCTTCATAGGGCTCCCCTGGAATTGCTGGAGCGCCGATGCTGAACCTCGCGGAGGAGCAGGGGAAGCCATTGAAACGGATCGTCACCGTGTCGTTCGCGGATGGCGTCGAGCAGGGCGACGTTGTCGGTGGTGGCCGAGAGCACGGTGATCGCGTCGTCCATGCCGGACAGGTCGAGCTCGCAGATCGCGCTGGCGTGTCCCTGCTTGACGAGGAAGCGGCGCCCGCCCTGGGCGCCGAGGGATCGGACGATGTCGTACTCGGCGTCGCTGAGTCCGAAGCCTTCGACGTACTCCTCGCGCACCGCCTCCGGGTTGGCGAGGAAGATCTTGGTCACGCTCTGCTCGACCATGGTCCGGCCGATCGGGTGGCGCAGCACGTCCGACGGGCTCTGGGTGTCGAAGATGCCCAGGCCATTCTGCTTGCGGATCGTCTTCTGCTTCTGCTTGGCGAAGTCGCTGAAGATCGGATGGTCGAGTGCCTTCCAGAACTCGGAGATCACGTAGATCAGGCGCTGGCCGTCGACCAGGTCTTCCATGACCTGCAGCAGGTAGAGCATCACCGGTGTGCGCACCTCCGGCAGGTCGAGGAACTCGGTGGTGTCGAAGCCGATGACCGGTGCGTCGCCGAGCTGGCCCAGGCGGTCGTCTGCCATGTCGAAGACCCAGCCGAGCGCGCCACCCTGGCACCAGCGGCCGAGCCGTTCGTACAGGCTGTTCTCGCCGGACTTCGGCAGGTTCTGGCGAACCGTCGAGAACCGGCGCAGGGCCGTCGGCATCATCGCCACCGCGCGGACGGCTTCGGCGACGGCACGCTCGTCGGACGGCATCAGCGGCATCGCCGGCGTGTCGAGGCAGGTGCGGATGAGCTGCTCCCAGAACTGCAGCCGGGCCGGCGTCGGCGCCTGCTGCAGGGGGTTGCAGCCGGTCGGCTGTCCGGCTTCGAGTGCGAAGTAGCGCCCGCCGAGGGCGCGGATCGCGATCTCGCAGCCGCGGTCCAGGTCGAACAGCACGAGCCGTGGCGCCGGCTGCCACTTGCGCGTCAGCGTCAGCAGGAACATCTCGAGCGTGGTCTTGCCCACGCCGGTCGAGCCGATCAGGAGCGTGTTGCCCGGCAGCCTGCGGTCGGCCGAGTCCTCGCCGTCCGGGCTGGCGTGCAGGTTCAGGTAGTAGGGCTGGCCCGAAGGCGTGCGCAGCAGCGCGAGCGCCTCGCCCCAGGGGTTGCCGTTGCGTTTGCCGCGGGCGAAGTTGTGTCCTGCCGCCAGAGCGGCGAAGGCGCGCGAGCTGAGCTTGGCATCCCGCGGACGCCACTGCCAGTTGCCGGGCATCTGCGCGAACCAGGCCGCGTCGGCCACCAGATCGACCGGCGACATCTGGAGGCTGGAGGCCTCGCCGACGGCCCCGATCGCCTGGGCAGCGCGTCGGCCGGCGTCGGCCACGTCGTCGCCGAAGACGACCAGGCTGTAGTGGTACTCGCCCATGCAGAACTGGCCGTCGCCGAGTTCGTTGAGCGCCACGTCCATGTCGGCGACCTGGCTCGCGACCACGTCATCGCTGGCGATCAGCTGGTCGCGCTGCAGTTCGAGGGCGCGCATGGCCTCGCGGCGCGGCAGGATCGAGAAGCTCTGGGTCTCATAATCCGTAGGTCGAGTGTTCGAGTCACTCAGGGCCCACCAGTAACGACAAGGCCTCGCACGTCAGTGCGGGGCCTTCGTCATTGGCGGAACGTGACGTAAACGTGCCAGTTCGAGCACCTTGGGGTCACGCCTGACGCGATCCGAGACGCTGCGGCGAACGGTCGTGGCAGCGCCTCAGCGCAGCCAAGCCATCAACGGGCCTCCACGAATCCCGTGGCGGTTCAGACGGACGGCGTCGAAGATGCGCGCTCAACCGCCACTCAGCGCCAGCACGATGGCCACCGAGTCGTCCGGCTGCAGCGCATGCCCGAGGTCGCGCACGCCCAGTCCGTTGACGAAGATGCGCATGTTCGGCCGCAGCTGTTGACGTTCGTCGACGATGCGAAAGCGCAGGCCCGGGTAGCGTCGGTCGAGGTCGGCAAAGAGCGCGAGCAGCGAGGCGCCGGCCGCCTCCACCTGCGTGGCGTCGGTGTACGAACGCAGCGCGCCCGGCACCAGAACCTTCACGCCGGCTCCGCGACTTCGACCGCGTAGATCTCCGGCAGGTGGCCGGCGATGCGGCTCCAGCGCGCGCCGCCGTCGTGCCCGATCCACAGCTCGCCGCTGGTCGTACCCAGGTACAGCGCCGGTGTCGCCAAGGCATCGACCGTCATCGCCTGGCGCTTGACGGTCCACCAGGCCTGCTCCGCCGGCAGGCCCTGGTCGAGCCGCTCCCAGCGCTGGCCGCCATCGCGGGTCATATAGGCCGCCGGGCGGCCGGCCGGGCTGGTGCGTGGCCAGACGTCGGTGCCGTCCATCGGGAAGACCCAGGCGGTGTCGGCATCGCGCGGGTGGACGACCATCGGGAAGCCGATGTCGCCCACGTCGGCCGGCATGCTCCGGCCGATGCGCTGCCAGGTCGTGCCGGGCCGGTCGAGCCGGTAGATGCCGCAATGGTTCTGCTGGTACAGGCGGTCCGGATGGCTGGGACAGATCCGCACGCAGTGCGGGTCGTGAAAGGTCGGGGTGCTGCCGTCGAAGCCTTCCACCACCTGCATGCCGTCGATCAGCGTGGTCCAGCTGCGCCCGGCGTCGCGCGATTCGTGCACGCCGCCGCCCGACATGCCGAACAGCAGGTGCGCCGGGTCGCGCGGGTCGACGATCAGGGAGTGCAGCTTCGGGCCGTCGGGCGTGCCGTCCTGCACCGTGCCCATCCACTCGCGCAAGCGCGGGTCGTCGTTGACGGACGGCAGCGGCGTCCAGCTGACGCCGCCGTCCTCGGAGCGGAACAGGCCCTGCGGCGAGGTGCCGGCGTACCAGGTGTCGCGCTCGCCGGCGTGGCCTGGCGTCAGCCAGAAGGTGTGGTCCACCGCGCGCGCCGGCAGGCCGTTCGACGGTGGGTCGAAGGCCGGCGGCCGGCGGGCTTCCTTCCAGGTCTTGCCCAGGTCGGTGGAGCGGAACACCGTCGGCCCCAGGTGACCGGTCTTGGCTGCGGCCAGCAGCGTGCGGCCGTCACGCGGGTCGAGCCGGAGATGGCTGAGGTTGTGGCCGAGGAAGTGCGGGCCGTCGATCGTCCATGTGTCGCGCTGTGCGTCGCCGTGGAACAGCCAGGCGCCCTTGCGCGTGGCCACGAGCAGCACCAATCGGGTCGGCGATGAGGTCATAGGGTCGCTCCGTAACGGTTGCCGCCGTGCAGCGCGGTGAGGCGCCACAGGTCGCCCGCAAGACTACGACAAATGAGCCGGCCGCAGATCGGCACGAGATGCCGTGCCCGCAGGCGCTAGGCCCCGCACGGCGCCGCGCGGTGCCTTCGTTCTTTCGGCGCCCTACACTGCGGCGCACGATCCAACCGAGGAGACCGCCATGCTCGCCTACGCCACCCTGGGCACGAACGACATGCCGCGCGCCGCGGCTTTCTACGACGCGCTGCTGGCCGTGATCGGCGGCAGGCGGATGATGGAGCTGGAACGCGGCATCGTCTGGGGCACCGACCCGGGGCAGCCGATGCTCGGCGTGTTGACGCCCTTCGACGGCCAGCCCGCCTCGGTGGGCAACGGCGTCATGCTGGCGCTGGCGGCGGCTTCGCCCGCGGAAGTCGACGCGCTGTACCGCAAGGCCATCGAGCTCGGCGCCAAGGACGAGGGCCCGGCCGGGCCGCGCGGGGCCTTTTACGCGGGCTACTTCCGCGACCCCGACGGCAACAAGCTCAATGCGTTCTGCATGGCCTGAGCGGCGGGGTGCGGGCGGCATGATCCAGCGAACCGTTGCGCCTCTCGCGCTGGCGCTGCTGGCCGCGGCGTGCAGCGGCTACGGCCCAGGCGCCCTGCGCCCCGGCGCCGGCACGGCCGAGGCGGTGGCGCAGATGGGCACGCCGACCGGCCGCCACGCGCTGCCCGACGGTGGCGAGCGCCTCGAGTTCGCGCGCGGGCCCTACGGCCTGCACACCTACATGCTCGACTTCGATGCCGACGGCCGCCTGCGCCGTACCGAGCAGGTGCTGACCGAAGAGAACTTTCTCGCGCTCCAGATCGGCATGAGCAAGGCCGAGGTGCTGCGCCGCATCGGCCGGCCTTCGCAGGCAAGCTACCTGCCGCGCCAGCGCCACCAGCTCTGGTCCTACCGCTACGTGACGCCGTTCTGCATCTGGTTCCAGGTCAGCCTCGACGAGACCGACCGCGTGGCCGAGCTCGGCCACAACCTCGACCCGCGCTGCGATCCGCCGTTCCAACGCTGACCCATGCTCGTCGTCCACGGCATCCCGAACTGCGACACGGTCAAGAAGGCTCGCGACTGGCTCGACGCCGCCGGCCTGGCCTACCACTTCCACGATTTCAAGAAGTCCGGCGTGCCCGAGGAAGCGTTGGCGCGCTGGGTCGCCGCCTTCGGCTGGGAGCGGCTGCTGAACCGGCAGGGCACGACCTGGCGCCGCCTGGCCGAGGCCGAACGGGCCGGCGTGGTCGATGCCGACTCGGCCCAGCGTCTGATGAGGGCCCAGCCCAGCCTGATCCGGCGGCCGGTGGTGCAGTGGGCCGATGGGCTCAGCCTGGGCTTCGACGCCGAGGACTTCGCTGTGCGTAGCCGGCCGTGCGGCAGGGCTTGACGCACCAAAGTACGGCGTCATGCACCGATAGACAGCTCATCCATCGATCTCTGTGTCTTGTCTTGGTGCGTTTTGGGCTCACTGAGGCGCACCAATTGAGGCACTGAACTTGCTGCCTTGGCGCGATCGCCGCGCATCTTGGTGCGGCGGGCACCAAGGGCTGGCGTCAACAAGACGGTTGGAGGTCGAATGGATCAGGTCAAGCAGGGCACCGATGCCTTGTTCATCTTGCTGGGCGCCATCATGGTGCTGGCCATGCATGCAGGCTTCGCCTTCCTCGAGCTGGGGACGGTGCGGCAGAAGAACCAGGTCAATGCGCTGGTCAAGATCCTGGTGGACTTCGCGGTCTCGACGGTGACCTACTTCTTCGTCGGCTACACCGTCGCCTACGGGGTCGACTTCTACAGCGGCGCCGGCGTGCTGGCCGAGAAGAACGGCTACGAGCTGGTCAAGTTCTTCTTCCTGCTGACGTTCGCGGCGGCCATCCCCGCCATCGTCTCCGGCGGCATCGCCGAGCGGGCGCGCTTCGGGCCGCAGCTGATCGCCACCGCGGTGCTGGTCGGTGCGGTCTACCCCCTGTTCGAAGGCGCGGTGTGGGGCGGGCGCTTCGGCTTCCAGGGCTGGATCGAGGCGACCGCCGGCGCGACCTTCCATGATTTCGCCGGCAGCGTGGTGGTTCACGCGGTCGGCGGCTGGATCGGCCTGGCCGCGGTGCTGCTGCTGGGCCCGCGCAGCAACCGCTACCGCAAGGACGGCGCGATCAGCGCGCACCCGCCGTCGAGCATCCCCTTCCTGTCGCTCGGCGCCTGGGTGCTGACCGTCGGCTGGTTCGGCTTCAACGTGATGAGTGCGCAGACCATCGACAAGATCTCGGGTCTGGTCGCGGTCAATTCGCTGATGGCGATGGCCGGTGGCACGCTGGCGGCGGTGTGGATGGGCCGCAACGACCCCGGTTTCGCCTACAACGGCCCGCTGGCCGGTCTCGTGGCCGTGTGCGCGGGCTCCGACGTGATGCACCCGGCCGGCGCGCTGGTGGTCGGCGGCATCGCCGGCGCGATCTTCGTCGGGCTGTTCACGCTGACGCAGAACCGCTGGAAGATCGACGACGTGCTCGGCGTCTGGCCGCTGCACGGCCTGTGCGGCGCCTGGGGCGGCATCGCCTGCGGCATCTTCGGCAGCACCGCGCTCGGCGGCCTCGGCGGGGTGAGCATGACGGCGCAGCTGATCGGCACGCTGGCCGGCGTCGCCTGGGCGCTGCTGGGCGGCTTCGTCGTCTACGGCTTGATCCGCGCGGTGATGGGCCTGCGGCTGTCGCAGGAGGAAGAGCATGTCGGCGCCGACCTGTCGATCCACCGCATCGGCGCGACGCCGGATCGCGAAGTGAGTTGGTAAGGCAAGCGGGTAGCACGCAAGACAAAGGCCGCGGCCCCTGACGGGACCGCGGCCTTGTCGTTTCAGCTCGGGCGGATCAGGCGGCCTGCAGTCCTCAGGCCGCCAGCAGCTGCCGGAGGACGAAGGGCAGGATGCCGCCGTGCTTGTAGTAGTCGACCTCGATCGGCGTGTCGATGCGCAGCGTCAGCTTGGTCTTCTTCTTCGAGCCGTCGGCCTTGGTGATGACCAGCGTCGCGTCGCTCTGCGGCTTGATCTCGGCGCCGAGCTCGATGTCGATCGTCTCGTTGCCGGTCAGGCCCAGGCTCTCCCACGACTCGCCGGCCTTGAACTGCAGCGGCAGCACGCCCATGCCGACCAGGTTGCTGCGGTGGATGCGCTCGAAGCTCTTCGCGACCACGGCCTTGATGCCGAGCAGCTGGGTGCCCTTGGCGGCCCAGTCGCGCGAGGATCCGGTGCCGTATTCCTCGCCGCCGAAGATCACGGTCGGCGTGCCGGCGGCGATGTACTGCATCGCGGCGTCGTAGATCGCGAGCTTCTCACCGCTCGGCTGCATCAGCGTGTAGCCGCCTTCCTCGCGCGAGCCGTCGGCCTTGGCGGGCAGCATCAGGTTCTTGATGCGCACGTTGGCAAAGGTCCCGCGCATCATCACCTCGTGGTTGCCGCGGCGCGAGCCGTAGCTGTTGAAGTCGGCCTTCAGCACGCCGTTGTCGAGCAGGTACTTGCCGGCGGGGGTGGTGTCCTTGAAGGAGCCGGCCGGCGAGATGTGATCGGTGGTGATCGAGTCGCCGAACAGGCCCATGATGCGCGCGCCCTGCACGCCCGCGACCAGCGCCTTGGGCTCCATCGCGAAGTCGGCGAAGAACGGCGGCTCGGCGATGTAGGTGCTCTTGGGCCAGGTGTAGACGTTGCCCTTGACGCCCTTGATCTTCTCCCACAGCTTGCCGGGGTCGTTCTTGACCTTGTCGTAGTTCTTCTTGAAGGCCTTGCCGTTCATCGCGTGCTTCATCAGCTTGTGCACCTCCTCGCTGGTCGGCCAGATGTCGCCGAGGAAGATGTCCCGCGGTTTCCCATCCTTGCCCTTGCCCTTGCCGACCGGCTCGGTCATCAGGTCCTTCTGCACGTTGCCGGCGATCGCATAGGCGACGACCAGCGGCGGCGAGGCCAGGAAGTTGGCCTTCAGGTTCGGGTGGATGCGCGCCTCGAAGTTGCGGTTGCCCGACAGCACCGCGGCGCAGACCAGGTCGTTCTTCGTGATCGCCTCGTTGATCTCGGGCGTCAGGTCGCCGGCGTTGCCGATGCAGGTGGTGCAGCCGTAGGCGGCCACCGAGAAGCCGAGCTTCTCGAGGTAGGGCAGGAGCCCCGCCTTCTCGAGGTACTCGGTGACGATGCGCGAGCCGGGGGCCAGTGAGGTCTTCACATGCTTCTTGACCTTGAGCCCGGCCTCGACGGCCTTCTTCGCCACCAGGCCGGCCGCCAGCAGCACGCCGGGATTGCTGGTGTTGGTGCACGAGGTGATCGCCGCGATCAGCACGTCGCCGTTCTTGATCTCGAGGCCGTCGCTGGTGGTGAAGCTCTGCGTGAGCTTCTCGGCCGGCTGGTTGAAGCCGTTGTCGGCCGGGGCCTTGCTGAACAGCGAGCCGAACTGCGACTTGACGTTGCCGAGCTCGATGCGGTCCTGCGGGCGCTTCGGGCCCGACAGGCTGGGCGCCACCGTGCCGAGGTCGAGCTTCACGACCGAGCTGTAGTCGATCTCGCCGGCCTTGGGCACGCCGAACAGGCCCTGCGCCTTGAAGTAGGCCTCGAAGGCCTCGATCTCGGCCTTGCTGCGGCCGGTGCCCTCGAAGTAGTCGACGGTCTTCTCGTCGACCGGGAAGAAGCCCATCGTCGCGCCGTACTCCGGCGCCATGTTGGCGATGGTCGCGCGGTCGGGCAGGGCCAGGGTCTTGGTGCCTTCGCCGAAGAACTCGACGAACTTGCCGACCACCTTGGCCTTGCGCAGGATCTCGGTGACGGTCAGCACCAGGTCGGTGGCGGTGACGCCCTCGCGCAGCGCGCCGGTCAGCTCGAAGCCGACCACGTCGGGCGTCAGGAAGTAGACCGGCTGGCCCAGCATGCCGGCCTCGGCCTCGATGCCGCCGACGCCCCAGCCGACCACGCCGATGCCGTTGATCATCGTCGTGTGGCTGTCGGTGCCGACCAGCGTGTCGGGGTAGTAGACCTTGTCCTGGGTCTTGTGCACGCCGCGCGCCAGGTACTCGAGGTTGACCTGGTGGACGATGCCGAAGCCCGGGGGCACGACGCCGAAGGTGTCGAAGGCGTCCATGCCCCACTTCATGAACTGGTAGCGCTCCTGGTTGCGGCTGAACTCGAGCTTCATGTTCAGGTCCAGCGCCTTCGGCGAGCCGAAGTGGTCGATCATCACCGAGTGGTCGACCACCAGGTCCACGGGCACCAGCGGCTCGATCGCCTTCGGGTTCTTGCCCATCTTGGCGGCGACGTTGCGCATCGCGGCCAGGTCGGCGAGCAGCGGCACGCCGGTGAAGTCCTGCAGCACGACGCGGGCGACGACGAAGGGGATCTCGTCGCTGCGCTCGGCCTTGGGCTTCCAGTTCGCGAGCTGCTCGACGTGCTCCTTGGTCACCTTCTTGCCGTCGCAGTTGCGCAGCACGCTTTCGAGCACGATGCGCACCGACACCGGCAGGCGGTTCACGTTCGGGAACTGCTTGGCCAGCTCGGGCAGCGAGTAGAGCTTGCCCTCCTTGCCGGAGGCGGTCTTGAAGGACTTGAGCGTCTTGGGGAAGGCGTGCGAGCTGGAGCGGGCGGGGGCTTTGGCGGTGGCCATGGCGGACCTCGAGGTGGTGGGGGTGGGGGAGAGTGGAAACGACGAAGTGTCGATCAGGCGGCCTTCGGCACGATGACTTTCAGGCCCTTGAAGTAGTCGCGGAAGAAGCCTTCGTCGCGGGTGATCAGGCCGCTGCACTGAAGCAAGGCATGGGCCCCGATGAGGAAATCGGGGACGGTGCGCGAGCCCGGCATGGCGGCGGCCGTACCGCGGCGTTGCTTGTAGCGGCGCTGCATTTCGCCGGCGCGAGCCGCCGCGCGGTACTCCAGGGGTGAAAAGGCGATGCCCGCCTCGTCGAGCGCGTCCATCACCGTGGCGCTCTGGCCGAGGCCGGCCACCACTTCGGCGATGACCACTTCGCACGCAACGACCGGCCCCTGGCTGAGCGCCCGTCGCAGGCAATCCTCGGCGACCGAAGCCCGGGCGTCGCCTCCGATCAGGTCGATCAGGACCGACGAATCGATCGCGATCATGCGTCGCGGTCGTCCGGCGGGGGGTAGGGATCGCCCGGAGCCCGGCCGCGCAGCTCCCGCATGATGTCGTCGGTCGTGACGCCGGGGGGCAGCTTGACCCGTCCGCGTAAGCGCGAGATCGCGTCGTCGACGTTCTTGCGCAGGATGATGCGGCCGCCGTCGAGCTCGACCTTCAGCGTGCTGCCCTTGGTCAGGCCGAGCGCGTCGCGCACGGCCTTGGGCAGGGTGATCTGACCGCGTTCGGCGACGGTGGCTTCCATGGCAGGCTCCTGCGGCTGGCGGCGAAATATGCACAAATTCTACATACTTTATAGCGCATATTTCTGCCGTCGCCGGCAGCGCTTCGAGGCCGCTGCGGCATGCCGGGCACCAAGCAAAGCGCCGGGTCGAACCCGGCGCTGAAGCGGGCTTTGCGGGCTCGAGGCCCGCGCGCTCGGGCTACTTGAGGTCGCCGGCAGCCTGCACCGCCGCGACGGCGGCGCGCTGCTCGGCCTGGGTGCAGCCGTCGACCATGCGCTGGCCGACCCTCTGATTCATCATCATCGACTTGCTGGGGATCTGCAGCCAGACGATGCCGTTGCGGCGGTCTTCCAGCCGCACGGCGCCGGTGCTCGTCTCCTGCGGCGTCATCGTGTAGACCGCCTTGTTGAAGGCGACGCGGAAGTGGCCGGGCTTGTCCTGCAGCGCGTCGACGCTGACCGTCTGGTTGAACTCGCACTGGGCCACGCCGGTCAGCACGCGGTTCGAGATCTCGAGCTGGTTGGCGTTGATCGTCTCGGTGACTTCGGTCGCGAGCGCCAGCCCCTGGGCCTGCGAGTGCAGTTCACGGCGCGAGGCGCTGGGCGCCGGCGCCGGCTTCGCGACGGCCACCTTCTTGGCCGGCACCTTGGCGCCGCTGCCGGCGGTCTGGGCCGAGGCGGCCGGGGCGAGCAGCAAGGCCGACAGCGTGGCCAGGGCGAGGAGGGCAGGACGGTTCATCGAGGGACTCCGTGAACGATGGATGCCTGGATTGTCGAAGCCGCGCTTCGGGGCGTCCGGCGGCTTCGTAGCAAGTTGCATCCGCAGCGGCCCCGCGTTGCGCGGCAGTGTGCATGAGCGCAGCACGCCTGACCAGCACCGCGCGGCGCGCCGGGCGACCAGAAGCGGCAGCCCGCCGGGTCGCGGGCGTGACCGATATCACGCGCCGCCGCACGGTGGGTGGCGGCGCAGGCGCGGCGTTTGCGTGACCGGGCCCCGGTCGCCACGCGGCCCGCAGACGGCCCGGCTTGCGAACGCTTGCAGCTTCGTCGCGCTGCCGCGACGCGGCTCAGCCGGCCGTGCCGGCGTCGGGGGCGAAGGTCGCGGCGCGTGCCTGCGCCGGGCTCAGGCGGCCGGTGCGCGCGGCCCGCTCGACGATGTGCCAGTGGTAGCGGAAGCTCGCGCGGTCCTGCAGCAGGCCGCGGTGCGCGATCGGCGCCCAGTCGGCCGCCTGGGCCTGCAGCAGAATCTCGAGCGCGGTGTCGATCGCCTCGGGCTCGGGTGCGAAGGCGTCGACGATCGGCCGGATCTGGTTGGGGTGGATGCTCCACATGCGCGTGTAGCCCAGCTCGGTGGCGGCGCGGCGCGCGGCGTCGGCGATCACCGTGGCGTCCTGGTACTCGGTGATGACGCAGTGCGACGGCACCTTGAAGGCCGCGTGGCAGGCGGCGGCGATCTCGAGCTTGGCGCGCCGCACCAGCGGGTGCGCGAACTGGCCGCTGCCGCGCATCGCGCTGGCCGGGATCGCGCCGCGGTGCGCCGAGACGAAGTCCATCAGCCCGAAGGACAGCGACTCGACCTCGGCGATCTCGGCGATCGTCGCCACGTCGCGCAACGCGCCGTGGGTCTCGATCAGCGCATGCACCGGCGGGGCCTGCGCCAGGCCGGCGTCGCGGCTGGCCCGGGCGATCGCCGACACGGCCGTCAGCAGCTCGTTGGCGCTGCTGCACTTGGGCAGCATCAGGTAGGCCAGCCGGGCGCCGGCGTGGCTCAGCAGCGTCTCGACGTCGTCGCCGAAGCGCGGATGGTGCGGCCCGTGCACGCGCACGCCGACACGGCCGAAGCGGTTGGCCGCGCTCATCGCGAGCTCGGCGGCGAGCCGCGCATGCTCCTGCTCGCCGCCGACCGCGGCACCGTCCTCCAGGTCGAGCGTCACGTCGAACAGCGCCTGGTCGGCCATGCCGCCCTGCAGCTCCAGCGCGCGGCGCATGCGGTTCTCGATGCCGGCGTAGTGGTCGCACACCGGCAGCTGCGGACTGCGCTCATGCGCGGCGAACAGCGCCTGCAGCGGGTGGACGAGGGTGCGGCTCATGGCGGTTCAGGGTCGGCGAGGGCGGAAAAAAGGCCGGCGCCCCGAGGGGCAACCGGCCACGGCGGGGGCTGGTGGGCCGGCTCAGAGCAGGTGTTTGACGCCGTCCTGCTCGCCCAGCAGCTCGGCCAGGGTCTTGTCGATGCAGGCCTGCGAGAAGGCGTCGATCGGCAGGCCCTCGACGATGCTGTACTTGCCTTCGGTGCAGGTCACCGGGAAGCCGAACATCACGTCCTTCGGGATGCCGTACTCGCCGTTGCTCGGCACGCCCATCGTGACCCATTCGCCGTTCGTGCCGAGCGCCCAGTCGCGCATATGGTCGATCGCGGCGTTGGCGGCCGACGCCGCCGACGACAGGCCGCGCGCCTCGATGATGGCCGCGCCGCGCTTGCCGACGGTCGGCAGGAACACGTCCTGGTTCCAGGCGTGGTCGTTGATCATGTCCTTGACGCTTTGGCCGTCGATCGTCGCGAAGCGGTAGTCGGCGTACATCGTCGGGCTGTGGTTGCCCCAGACGCCGAGCTTCTTGATGGCCGCCACCGGCTTGCCGGTCTTGGCGGCGATCTGGCTCAGCGCGCGGTTGTGATCCAGCCTCAGCATGGCGGTGAAGTTCTCGCGCGGCAGGTCGGGTGCGGCCTTCATCGCGATGTAGGCGTTGGTGTTGGCGGGGTTGCCGACCACCAGCACCTTGACGTTGCGCGAGGCCACCGCGTTCAGGGCCTTGCCCTGCGCCGTGAAGATCGCGCCATTGATCGACAGCAGCTCGGCGCGCTCCATGCCGGGGCCGCGCGGACGCGAGCCGACCAGCAGCGCGTAGTCGGCGTCCTTGAAGGCCGTCATCGGATCGCCGTGGGCCTCCATGCCGGCCAGCAGCGGGAAGGCGCAGTCTTCGAGCTCCATCATCACGCCCTTGAGGGCCTTCTGGGCCTTCTCGTCGGGAATCTCGAGCAGCTGCAGAATCACCGGCTGGTCCTTGCCCAGCATCTCGCCGGAGGCGATGCGGAACAGCAGGGCGTAGCCGATCTGGCCGGCGGCACCGGTGACGGCCACGCGGACGGGTTTCTTGCTCATGGGAAGACTCCGGGAGGGTGGGGAAGCGACGGTGCCGGCGGTCGCGGGGGTGGTGCGGGCCGGCGCGATGGCGCGAGTTTATGACCAACCGGACCGATTCGGGCGGGCGTCACGGTCAGTCTTGTGTCTTATATAAGACATCTTTCATCGGGATTGGTGCGCCGCGGCGCGGTGCTGTGATGCAATCACGGCATGGCCGCCGCCCTGCCTCCGACCCCGCTTGCCGACGAGGCCTCGACCGAGTCCGGCGGGCCGGCATTCAGCCCGCTGTACCAGCAGATCAAGGCGCTGATCACGCGCAGCCTGCAGTCGGGCGAGTGGAAGCCCGGCGAGGCGATCCCCAGCGAGATGGACCTGGCCGCGCGCTACCGCGTCAGCCAGGGCACGGTGCGCAAGGCGATCGACGAGCTGGCGGCCGAAAACCTGCTGGTGCGCCGCCAGGGCAAGGGCACCTTCGTGTCCACGCACGCCGAGCAGCGCGTGCAGTACCGTTTCCTGCGGCTGGTGCCCGACGCCGATGCGACGTCCGGCCCGGTCGAGCGCCGCTTTCTCGACTGCCGGCGCGTGCGCGCCGGCGCCGAGATCGCGCGCGCGCTCGAACTCAAGGCCGGCGACCCGGTGATCCAGGCTCGGCGGCTGCTGCTGTTCGGCGGCCGGCCGGTCGTGCTCGACGACCTCTGGTTGCCCGGCGGTCTGTTCAAGGGCCTGACCGCCGAGCGCCTGGGCGAGCACCGCGGCGCGCTCTACGCCTTCTTCGAATCGGAGTTCGGCGTGCGGATGATCCGAGCCGAGGAGAAGCTGCGCGCGGTGGCGGCCAGCGCCGCCGACGCGCCGCTGCTCGCGGTGGCGTCGGGCGCGCCGCTGCTCAGCGTCGAGCGGCGCACGCTGACTTATGGTGACAAGCCGGTCGAGCTGCGTCGCGGCCTCTACGAAACCAGCGCCCACCACTACCGCAACGAGCTCAGCTGACGCGCGATGCCAAGGGCCGCGCTGCGGCCGGGGGTGTGTTGCGATGCAATAAACTTCAGCGGTTTCGCCCTTCACGACGACGACAAGGTTCCGGCATGGCAGACAGCAGCTCGAACACCGACCGGCCGCGCCCGGTCTACCGCAACATCCACGTCAGCCAGATCGTCGCCTACCGGCTGCCGCCGGCGGGCATCGTGTCGATCCTGCACCGTGTCAGCGGCGCGCTGATGTTCCTGCTGCTGCCCTTCGTGATCTGGTTGTTCGACGTGAGCCTCACGTCCGAGATCAGCTACGAGAGCTTCACCAGCGCCTTCGTCGCCGGTCTGGGCGTCGTGCCGGGCTGGTGCGTCAAGCTGGTGGCGCTCGCACTGATCTGGGCCTACCTGCACCACTTCATCGCCGGCCTGCGCCACCTGTGGATGGACGCACGCCACGCGGTGAGCAAGGAGTTCGGCCACACGTCGGCGCTCGTCACGCTGGCGGCCAGCGGCGCGCTGACCTTGCTGCTCGGTGCCAAGCTCTTCGGCCTGTACTGACCTCACCCGGGACGCGACCCATGACGCCCAACTACGGATCCAAGCGCATCGTCGTCGGTGCGCATTACGGACTGCGCGACTGGCTCAGCCAACGCGTCACCGCGGCGCTGATGGCGCTTTTCACGGTCGCGCTGATCGCGCAACTGCTGCTCGGCGGCCCGCTGGGCTACGAGCGCTGGGCCGGCATCTTCTCGGCGCAGTGGATGAAGCTGCTGACCTTCGTGACGATCGTCGCGCTGATGTGGCACGCCTGGGTCGGCATGCGCGACATCTGGATGGATTACGTCAAGCCGGTCGGCGTGCGGCTCGCGCTGCAGGTGTTCACGATCGTCTGGCTGGTCGGCTGCGCCGGCTGGGCGATCCAGGTGCTGTGGAGGCTGTGAGTTCATGAGCAAGAACCTTCCGACCCGCAAGTTCGACGTCGTCATCGTCGGCGCCGGCGGCTCCGGCATGCGCGCCTCGCTGCAGCTGGCGCGCGCCGGGCTCAACGTGGCGGTACTGTCCAAGGTGTTCCCGACGCGCTCGCACACGGTGGCGGCGCAGGGCGGCATCGGCGCCTCGCTGGGCAACATGTCCGAGGACAACTGGCACTTCCACTTCTACGACACCGTCAAGGGCTCCGACTGGCTCGGCGACCAGGACGCGATCGAGTTCATGTGCCGCGAGGCGCCGAAGGTGGTGTACGAGCTCGAGCATTTCGGGATGCCGTTCGACCGCAACCCCGATGGCACGATCTACCAGCGCCCCTTCGGCGGCCACACCGCCAACTACGGCGAGAAGCCGGTGCAGCGCGCCTGCGCCGCGGCCGACCGCACCGGCCACGCGATGCTGCACACGCTGTACCAGC
>ERZ1066138.54-NODE-54-length-35723-cov-9.352136_pt1 | contig 35723 bp, 25 predicted proteins | sample MGYA00382785_ERZ1066138 | MGnify/ENA primary metagenome ERZ1066138 (study PRJEB33369, sample SAMEA5778368) | biofilm metagenome | biome: Industrial cooling water; feature: Water cooling tower basin; material: Biofilm | place: United Arab Emirates | collected... | reverse complement strand
AGTCCCCGCTGCGCTGGAGCGCGACGTAATCCTGCGCCCGGATCGTGTCTTCGATCGGCCGGCCGAGCTTGCGGAGCGGAGCGAGCACGCGATCGGCCTCGGAGGCCGGCCCCGAGTAACAGGTCTGGATCCTCACCGCGTCGGCATTGCCACCGATGTAGGAATTCATCTCGTAGTCCACGTACAGCTCGTCGGGGGCCTGGGCGCTGTACTCGGCGTAGAACTCGAGCAGCTCGCGTGCCCGATCGATCGGAAAGACCAGGTCGCCGCCGATGATCTGCCGCTGCATCGGATGCAGCCCGAACTCGAAGCCCGTGACGATGCCGAAGTTGCCACCGCCGCCGCGTACCGCCCAGAACAGGTCGGGGTTCTCCTCCGCGCTTGCGTGGCGGAGCTGGCCGTCGGCCGTCACGATGTCCACGGACTTCACGTTGTCGAGCGCGAGGCCAAAGCGTCGCGCGACGCGCCCGAAGCCGCCGCCGAGCGTCAGGCCGCCGACGCCCGTGTGGGATACGGTGCCGGCCGTCGTCACGAGGCCATGCGCCATCGTCTCGTGATCGAGTTCGCCCAGGAGGCTGCCGCCCTCGACGTAGGCGCGACGTGCCTTCGGGTCCACCCGGACGCCGCGCAGGCGGGACAGGTCGATCTGCAGGCCGCCGTCGCAGGTGGACTTGCCCGAGAAGCTGTGGCCGCCGCACTTCACGGCCAGCAGCAGCTCGCGCTCGCGCGCAAAGGTGACGGCGTTGCGGACGTCCGCGGCGCCGGTCGGCTGCACGATGAGCGCCGGGCGCTTGTCGAACTGCGGGTGCAGGATCCGGCGGGCGGAGTCGTAGCCCGCATCGCCGGCGAGCAGCAGCGGCCCGCGCAGGCTTCCCTTGAGTTCGGCGACCGCGGCCTGCTCGATGACCGTCGCCGAGCCGTCGAGCCTGACCGCGGCGAGCCCGCCGGCGGCCTGCGACGCCGCCTGGTCAAGCGCATGGAGCTTCGGCGCAGGAAGCGCATACGCGACCGCGGCGGCCACCGAGGACTGGACGAAACGACGACGATTGATCATGTGCCCCCCCCAATCAGTTGCGCGTCTCAAGCCTTGCTGTCGCTCGACGTGTCCGGGACACCGAACCGCTGAAGCACACGCCGGAATCGTGGGTGCCCGCGAAGAGGATCCCACACCTGGCCCACGCTCGGGAAATAGTAGCCGAACAGCTTCTCATCGACGGAGAGCTCGAGCCAGTCCAGCGCCTGCTCGACGTTGCCGAGTCCCATGTGGGCATTGGCGAGCGTGAACGCGGGATAAAAGCCGGCCTTCCTGCGGCGCTCGAATTCCCGGATCATTTCTTCCGCTTCTGCAGGCCGTCCCGCGCGCGCGAGACCATACGCGAGCGATGCCATCGAGAACGGCGTAGCCCCGCTATCCTTGTTTGCGCGCTCGAATTCCGGAAGCGCCTCGGCGTACCGGCCCATCACGACGTACGCATGGGCGAGCTGGTGGCGCGCAAACCCGAACCCGGGCTCGATCTCGAGTGCCTGCCGATAGACGGGGATGGCCTCTTCCGGGCGACCGGCATACAACAGCACGTTGCCACGATTGACCAGCGGTACCAGCCAGCCCGGATCCCGCTCCTCGGAAGCCCGGGCGGACGCGAGCGCCTCGTCGAACCTGCGCATGTCGATCAGGAACTCGGCGTACCAGTTGCGCGTGCCGGCGTCGTTCGGCGCTGCGGCGATGGCGGCGCGGAACTGCTGCTCGGCGAGCACATGATCGTAGTCGTACCAGTGACTGACCGCGGCCAGGGTCCTGCGGGCGGAGGCCGAGCGGGGATCGAGCGCGAGGGCCCGGAGCGCGTGCGTCTTCCCCAGGGGGTAGGTCTCCGTAGCCGGCAGGTCGCCATACACTGCGTACGCCATGTAAGTCGCCGACAGCTGCGAGTGTGCGGCGGCAAAATCCGGATCCAGCTCCACGGCCCTGTGAAGCTCGTTGATCACGTGCTGGATCGGCCCGCGGTTAAGACTGAAAGGCCCCGAGGCCCGCAAGTAGTGACGCACGGCCTCGGCGTTTCTGGACAGGCGCTCGGTCGAGTTGAACGGAGGAAGCGGACGGTCGGCACCGTAACGGTGGCGCGAAGCCTCCTCCCACAAGGTCCGCGCCATCCGTTCCTGGAGGAGGCCCAGGTCCCCGAAGGTCGTCGCAAACGAAGACCCCCAGATCTGCGAGTTTGCCGCAACGTCCACCATGGAGACCTTGATCGTCAGGTCGTTACCGCGCGCTTCGACCTGGCCCGCGACGATCATGTCCACGCCCATGCGCTGCCCGATGGCGGCTGGCTCTTCTGCCTCGCGGTAGTTGCGCAGCGAAGAGGCGAACGGCCGCACGCGCAGGTCGGAAGCGCGCGCGAGCTGGTCCACCAGCGATTGAGCGACGGCCCCGCCGAGGTGTTCCGTCTCCGTATCGGCGGACTCGATGGTGAACGGCAGCACGGCGAGCGTGGGTACGCCTGCAACGGGCGGATCCGGGGCGCGCCACCACAGATAGCCGCCGATCCCCGCGGCGGCTGCGACGAGCGAGGCGGCCAGCGCCAGCTTCAGGCGCCGGCTGTGGCCGCGCGGGGCGTCGGCTTCGACATTCGGCAGCTCGGTGGAACGTGCCGCGCGCCAGGCATCCAGCTCGTTCTTGAAGGCATACACCGAGCTGCGGTCGTGGTGGGAGAGCCGGTGGACCGGGAGACCTTCATGCCTCTCCCAGCGTCGCGCCGTCCGCTCGGTGCGCCGTAGGTAGCCGGCTATCGCCTTCCATGACTCCAGCCGGTCGTCAGGCCCATTTGACGACATGCCAGTCGCGCCCTCCCTGCGCGGATTATGCCTCCGGACATTAGCGGACATGGAGCGGATGTCCCTTGGCGTCGGTTGCTCCTCCTGGAGCGCTTGAGGACATTGCCTCACCGGCGCGATGCGTTCGCGTCCAACTATGTGAAAAGGGGGAATCGTCATGCATTTCAATCACCTGAACCGCCCGCTCGTCTTGCGGGCCCTTGCACCCGCAGCGATCCTCGTGTCCGCGCTGGTCAGCACGTCTGCGCTCGCCTGCAAGAACCCGAGCCTCATGCCGTCGAGGATGGCCATGGCTGGCGCCCCCGAGGCGCGCGTGAATGACTTGCTCGTGGACGATTCCGACCTGGTGTTCGGGGACGAGTCGCTCGTCGGCGACGGCGCCGAATACGCGCTCGTCAGCGGCGCCGGAGCGGGCTCCGTCGTCGGCATGTGGCAGGCCGTCCTGCGCATCGGCGATTCCTCCGGCCCCGTGTATGACGAGGTCTTCCAGCAGTTTCATTCCGACGGAACGGAGATGATCGTCAGCAACGGCCTGCCGCCCGCGTTGGGCAACGTCTGCGTCGGCGTGTGGAAGCGCACCGGCCCTGGCACCTACAAGCTCAATCACATGACGTGGAACTGGTTGCCGGATGACGGCCCCTTTGGAGTGCCGGGCACGTTCGCCGGACACTTCGAGCTGCAGGTCAGGCTGCGGCTCAATGACAGCGGCAACGCCTACCGGGGCACGTGGAAGGCGACGAACTACGACACCGACGGCAATCACATTCCGGCGCTCGATGCCGCAGGCGTCGTGACCGGCAAGCGCATCACCGTCGACTGACAGGCAAGCAGGCGCGTCGGCGGGAAGTTCGCGGCAGGACTTCAGAGACCCCGCTTCGGCGGGGTCTCATTTCACCTGACGCTGTGCCGGTGCGCCGCGCCTTGACGACCACGTCGGTGCCTTCCGGCATCTCGACGTTCGGCCCGGAGCAACCGAGAACGCCCGGGTAGTCGTTGCCGTCCACGCCGAACAGCTGGAGCGTGAAAGGCATGCCGGGATACGCATCGCGCACCGAACTGTCCAACCCAGCCGCATCAGAAGCGGTAACCGGCTCCAACCTCGTAGGTGGCGGGGTATCCGGGGCTGGACTGGAAGAAGATTTGGTTGAAATAGTCCTCGCCCGCCAGGTTGCGGCCTGACGCGAACAGGTACCACGATTCGCTCGCCGCCTCGAACCGCAGGAACAGGTTGAGCAGCCCGAAGCCGTCCTGGGAAATATCCGGATCGTTGTCTGGCGTATAGAAGTAGCCGCTTCGATAGTTGTACTCGAGCCTCGCCGACAGCGCGCCCAGGTCGTGGAGAGGGAGCTCGTAGTGGAACGCGCCGGTCGCCGTCCATTCCGGCGCGCGGACGAGTTCGTTGCCGGTCAGCGATTCGCCGGTCGAGTTCTCGTCGAAGTCGACGAACTCCCGCTGCGGGAGCCACACCGCCGCTGCGGAAACGAGGAACCGCTCCGAAGCCTGGAAATGAAACTCGACGTCCAGGCCGTACAGTTCCGCGCTTGCGGCGTTGTCGACATCGACCGTCACGCCGCCGCTGCCGATGACCGTCGTGCTGACCTGCATGTCCGTGAAGTCGTAGTAGAAGGCAGCGGCGTTGAGCGTCAGGCGCCGGCCCAGCCACTGGGTCTTGCCGCCCAATTCGTAGGCGGTCAGGTTCTCCGGCTCATAGCGATCGGGGCCGTCCTGGCCCGGGGTCGACGTGACGAAGCCGCCGCTCTTGTACCCCGTCGCGACGCTACCATAGAGCAGCACGTCGTCTGAGACGGCGCGCTGCAGGTCCAGCCGCCAGGAGACGTCGTCCGAATCGTCCTCGCCGCTCAGGACCGGAGGGACGTCATTCACGCCCGTGCCGATCCTGTGCACGCGCTGCTCTTCCCAGCTCAGCCGCAGGCCGCCGGTGAGGCTCCAGTTCTCGGCCAGGCGTACGGTCGCCTGGCCGAAAACGGCCGCCGCAGTGTCCTCGGAACTCGACTCGTGGTCGTTGAGCGTTTGCGCGTTGAGTCGCGGGATGAACTGGTGGAAATGCAGGAAGTCATCGGAGTCGGCGAAATAGGCGCCAACGATCCCCTGCCAGGGACCCCTGCCCGGAAAGACCAGCTGGAACTCCTGGCTCCACTGGTCGTATTCGGAAGGGCTCGCTCCCCGCACGCAGCCGATGAGCACCGGCATTCCCGCGCAATCGTCGAGGTTCCGCACGTCGCTGCGCGCGTAGCCGGTGAGCGAGCGCAAGGACGCGGCGCCGAAGTCGTACTGGAAGTTGACGTTGAAGTTGTCGGTGTCCGAGATCAGGTAAGGATTGTCGAGCGTCACGGTCGTCAGCCGGATGTCATCCGGATCGGCGAGAAAATCGGGTCGGGGCGTCCAGAGATCGCCGCTCGCGCCGTCGTCCCGGATGTGCTGCGCCATCACGTCGATGCGGAGGTCGTCGCCGGCGTCGATTCGCAGTGACGCACGCAGGCCCCAGAAATCTTCCTCCGCGAAGGTCCTGCGATCGACGGTATTGCGGATGTATCCGTCACCCTCGGAGGCGATGAAGGCGACGCGGATGGCGGCTCCGCCCGCCGGTACGTTGACGTGCCCCTGGGTGCGCATCGTATCGAAGCTCCCGTAGCTGGCTTCGACGTCGGCGCTGTACAAGTCCCGCGGAGCGCGCGTGATGAGGTTCATCGATCCGGCCGTGGAATTGCGGCCGTACAGGGTGCCCTGGGGGCCCTTGAGCACCTCGATGCGCTCCAGGTCGAACATGCGGGCGATGGCGAGGCTGGCATCCCCGAGATAGATGCCGTTGAGGTGGGGCGCCACCGCCAGGCCGGCGACGCGCTGGTCGGCGACGCCGCGCAGCGAGAAGCCCGCGCCGAACATCCCGGTCGTATTGATCACGAGTCCCGGCACGGCAAACTGCAGGTCGAGCAACCGGGTCGTGCCAGTGGCTTCCAGCAACTCGCCCGAGATCGCCTGCACGCTCATCGGCACGGCTTGCAGGTTTTCCTCGATTCTTCGCGCGGTGACGACCACTTCCGCAAGCGTTGCCGTTCCTGCCGGGTCGGCCACTTGTGCCTGCGCGGTCACCGGGTCCATGGCGCCAACGGCGCACAGGCCGGCCAGCCAGGGACCGATCCCTGTCGAAGCGCGGCCACGTTCGCGGCTCATGGATGAAGCCAGTCTCAAGGGATGTGCAGGCCGAATGGTACATCCAGCAGTTCGGTGCAGTCCCACGGGCAGATGACGACCTGCAGCGTCCCGACCACCATGTTTCCCGGTGCGAAGGCGCCGGTGACCGGCGACTCGAGCCGGATCGTCACGTCGACCGTGCCGTGGCGCCCGGCCACGATTTCCGGCATTCGGCCAAACAGCGTCGGGACCTGCCTCGCGTCCTGCACCCAGAAGACCGCCCCGTTCTCGAACTGCGCAAACGGCCCAAGCCGCCTACGGTCGGCCTGGGCCGACGGGCCCGAAAGTCCGGCGACGACCACGGGCACGTCGGCGGCTCCGCTCTGCGCACGCAGTGCGTCCTGCGCCGCCCGGCAGTCCGCCGGGCTCCCGCAGTCGCTGACGTCGCTGCTGGCGAGGGCGACGACAGTTCCCCGGTTGCCGGGCGGCGCGGCCGTCGCGGTGAAATCGATCAGCTCGGCGAGAGCGGCATGCAGCGGCGAACTTCCGCCCGAGAGCGTCGCCAGCGAGTCGATGACCGGGAAGTAGGCGCGGCCGTCCGGAGTGAAGCCGGGGTTGTCGGTCGGGAAGAGGGTGACCGGCTGCTCGGGCAATGACGCGGCCTGTCCCGTGCCTGCGTCGTCGGCCGCGAATGCCGCGAGGGCGACCTGATCGTCCGGACCCAGCCGCGTCTGGAGATATCTCGCGGCGAGCAGCCGTCGATCCATCGGGTCAGTCAGCGCGACGCTCATGCCCTGGTCGAGCAGCAGCGCGAGCGCCAGTGGAGCGGGCAACGGTTCGGGATCGACCCAGTCCTGGTTCAACGTCGAACCCTGGTAAGCCGCATCGAAGCCCGCGGGACCCGCGACGCAGTCGGCTGCACAGGGCAGCACGCCGACGGCATCGATGTTCCACGCCTCGAGATCCTGGCCCTCGGACGCACTGCCTTCCACGACGTACAGGCGGGCGCTGAATTCGAGCCTGCGGCCGTCCGCGGAGCCTCCGGTGACCGTCACGCGTCCGATGCCCGGCGTGAGGCCCGACGAGGGATGCAAGGTCACGTCGAATTCGATCTGATCGTCGGCAGGTTGCCGCGGTTCGTACGAAATGCCGAACAGGTCCGTGGCCGTGAGCATGGCGGCGTAGACGTCTTCGAAACCGCCGACGACCTCCGCTCGCCCGTGGGCATCGGTGACCATGTTGAGTTCCAGGATTCCCGTGCCCTTGGACTCGAGCAGCGTGATGCTCGCGCCGGGTACCGGCGACCCGAACGCGTCGCGGGCAACGACCGTGACCCGCGTGCTTCCGGCAGGCGGATCGACCGGGCCTGGCGGTCCGCCCGAGCCCGTGCCACCGCCGCCACCTCCGCCGCAGCTGACCGCTCCGATCAGGATGAAGACCAGTATTCCGACCCCGTAGCGCATGACTTTTATCCTCTCCGCAACTATTCAGCTAAGGCGCGGCCCGGGCCGGAATCGTGCATTTTCTGCAGTTTCCCGCCGCCGATTGCGCCTTTATGGCCTGTGGGCATCGCAACTTCTGCGCTAGGCAACGGGCGGCGCCTGTTGAGGTACACCCGGCCTCTGCCGGCGTGGCACACTGCTGCGGCCAGGCAACAAGGCCCATGCCAGATGGCGCCAGTCGAACAGGCGGCGAGCGGGGACATCACGGGCTTGCTCCAGGTCTGGAGCGAAGGCGACGAGCGCGCTTTCGACCGGCTGGCTCCGCTCGTTTACGGCGAGCTCCACCGCATGGCCCACCGCTACCTCATGCGGGAACGGGGCGACATCTCGATGCAGGCGACTGGGCTCGTCAACGAGGTCTGCCTGAGGCTGCTCGGCTGGGACCCCGTTCGCTGGCAGAACCGCGGGCATTTCTTCGGCGTGTCGGCGCAGATGATGCGCCGCGTCCTCGTGGACATCGCCCGCCGCCGTCGCGCCGGGCGGCGCGGAGGCGCGGGCGTGGTGCACGTTCCCGTGGACGAGGTCGAGATACCGGATGAGCGGCCCGACTCGAACCTCGTAGCCCTGGATCACGCGCTCGAGGAGCTTGCGGCGCGCGATGCGAGGAAGGCGCAGGTCGTGGAGCTGAAGTTCTTCGGTGGCTTGTCGATGGAGGAGATTGCGCAGGCACTCGGCGTGTCGCTGCGCACCGTGCACAACGACTGGGCGTTCGCCCGCGCCTGGCTCTTCCGGCGGATGGCCGGGGACGGCGGCCTGTCATGAGCACGAACTGGCAGGAACTCGATCGCATATTCTCGGAGGCACGCGAGGTTCCCGCGGCCGACCAGGCGGCGTTCATCGCGCGCGCTTGCGGCGCGGACGTCGCCCTGCGGGCAGAAGCCGAGTCGCTCCTGAGCGCAAGCAACGCAACCGGCGATTTCATGGCGCAGCCCGCGATCGACCGCCTTGCGCAGGCGCTGGCCGACGACGGGCCGAAGCTGAAACCCGGCCGGCGCATCGGCGCCTACACCATCGTCCGGCAGCTCGGATTCGGCGGCGCAGGCGAAGTCTGGCGCGCCAAGGACGAACGACTCGGCCGTGACGTTGCGATCAAGGTCCTGTTGCCGCACCTGTCGACGGACACGGAGAAGCTGCGCCGGTTCGCCGAGGAGGCGCGCGCGGCGGGCACACTCAATCACCCGAACATCCTCACCGTCCATGATGTCGGCGAACACGACGGCACGCCCTATCTCGTCTCCGAGTGCCTCGAGGGAAGAAGCCTTCGGGATCGCCTCAAGGCCGGGCCGATGTCGGTCGCCGAGGCGACGTCTGTCGCGCTGGGCATTGCCCAGGGACTCGCCGCCGCGCACGAGCGCGGGATCATCCACCGGGACCTGAAGCCCGAGAACACGTTCCTGAAGGCGGACGGAAGCGCGAAGCTGCTCGACTTCGGCCTCGCGAAGCTGAAGCTGCCGGCCGCTGGCGGGCGCAAGGATGCCGACGACACGGCGCTCAGCATGGTAGCCGGGACCGCGGCGTACATGGCGCCCGAGCAGGCGAGGGGCGAGTCCTCCGATCCACGGTCGGACCTCTTCGCGCTCGGCGTGATGATGTACGAGATGCTTGCCGGCCAGCATCCGTTCCGGGGCGCCAGCGTGTTCGAGACGCTGCACGCCATCCTGACCCGGGATCCGGCGGATCTGCTGGACGTGAACGACCGGGTGCCCCCCGCGCTTTCGCGCATCGTCATGCGCCTGCTGCAGAAATCGCCCGATGCACGCTTCCAGTCCGCGCGTGACCTCGCGTGGGCGCTCTCGCAGGCGATCGAGCCGGCGGCGCGACCCGCCGCCGACCGGAGCGGCGTGCACCCGGCCGCTGCCGCGCGCAAGTCTGCGTGGCCGCGATCTGCGGTGCCCCTGGCCCTCGCGGCAGCGCTGGGCGCCGGCTGGTGGATCTCCGGCCTGTTCCAGGACGCACCGGCCGCCGGCGAGCTGACGCGTTTCACCTGGAAACTGCCGGCAGGCTCGAGGCTCGACTCCGCGCCTGTCGTCGCGCCGGACGGCCGCCGCATCGCCTACACCGTTTCGGATTCCGACGGCGTACGGCTCTACGTTCGTGCGCTCGATTCCCTGCAGCCACAGGTGATCGAAGGGAGCGGCGATGCCATGGCCCCGTTCTGGTCGCCGGACGGCCGCACGCTTGCGTATTTCGCCGGGGGCAGATTGATGAAAGTGACGCTGCCGAACGGTGCGCCGGCTGAACTGACCGGCGTCCCGCACGGCCGTGGTGGAACCTGGACTTCCTCCGGCGTGATCGTTTACGCACCCGACGTCATCCAGGCCGGCCTCCGCCGCGTTCCGGCGGGCGGCGGCGAGTCGGAGCCCGCGACACTCCTCGACCCGTCGCGCGGCGAGACATCCCACTGGTGGCCGGTCGCGCTGCCGGACGGAGTGCACTTCCTCTACTTCGTGAGATCGATCCATGCCGAGCGCCGCGGGGTCTACATGGCCCGCGTCGACCGACCCGCGGCCGAGGCGGGGGAGCGCCTGTTCTATGCCGAGTCCGGCGTCGCGTGCCTGCCGCGTGCCGGGAGTCGTGAAGTCGATCTGGTGTACCTCGTGGATGGCCACGTCGAAGCGCGCCGGTTCGATACCTCGAGCCTGAAGGCCGCTCCGACCGCACGCACGCTCGAGTTCCTGCCCGCCGAGTTCACGCTGAATGGCCCGGTCATGGTGACGGCTTCCGAGAGCGTATTGGCCTACACGGAATCCGCGATTCCGAGCGGGAACCGGCTCGCTTCGATCACCCTGGACGGCAAGGATCCGCGCTCATGGCCGGCGGCGCTGGCTCACAACTGGCCGCGCGTGTCTCCGGACGGGAATTTGATTGCGCGTCCCCGCATGGACGAGACCCGCAGTCAGCCGGACATGATGGTCGAGGATCTCGAGCGCGGAACGATGTTTCCCGTCTTGAAGACGCTGGAGCCGGACATGTCTCCCGTGTGGTCTCCGGATGGTCGTCAGCTTGCGTTCGTGACGGGCCACCTGCCGCACCGGCAGGGGAATCTCGCGCTCAACATTGCGGCTGCAGACGGCACGGGCGTCGTCCGCACGCTGTCCTGTCCCGGGGACTACTGCGAGCCGACCGACTGGAGCGCGGACGGGTCGACGCTGCTGCTGACGGTCCTGGAATCGGGAAACTCGAATGTCTGGACGCTTTCGGCCGAGGCGGACGGAAAGGCGCAGCCACTCCTGACCGCCGCGTATGACGAGCGGGAAGCGAGGTTCTCTCCGGACGGCCGGTGGATTGCCTACGTGTCGGAAGAGGCGGGCAGGCCGGAAGTGCTGGTCCACAGTCTTGCGGGTCCGTCGCGGCGATACACCGTATCCGGAGCGGGCGGCACGCAGCCGGTATGGCGCCGGGACGGCAGGGAGCTCTACTTCGCCGACCTGCAGGGACAGCTGAATCGCGTTGCGGTGCGCTGGACCGGCAGCGGCGATCCGCAGTTCGGCCTGCCGACGAATCCGGGTTTACCGCGCGTGGGATTCGGGCATTGGGGTACGCAGTACGACGTGACGCCGGACGGCAGTCGGCTCTATTTCATGCAGCCTGCGGAGGGTTCGGCGCCGAGCGATATTCAGATCGCGATCAACTGGGGGACGTTGCTCGACTGAGGCAGGCGCTGCCACATCCCGCCGCGCAACGCGGCGCCTGAGGCCACCCTCCAGGCGCCGCGCGCGCAGGATCACAACCGCGTTGCGACCGCGCTCCCGCAGAGCTCGAACATCAGGTTTCCTGCGGCATCGTAGCGTCGGCCCCACACGGACCCGACGAGCTCGGTGCCGTTTTTCCGGATCCTCGCTTCACGATCGATGGTCGTCCGGCCGACGAAGACGCCGTCCATGAAGTTGTCGAACTGCAGGTGGATCCAGTAACGATTGGTCTTCGGGTTGTACTCCCAGGTTCCAAGCCCCTGGTTGCGCTCGTAATGGCCACCCTGGATCGGCGCCCCGCCGGGCGGGAACAGCGGGTTGTCCGACACGGTGCCTCCGCCGTGAAAGAGCAGTGTCTGTGCAGCCGGCGACGTCGGCAGGTCCGTTCCGCAGGGGCGCACCTGGGCCAGATTGCTCCACAAGCCGACGATCCGATCGCCGGCACTGCCGGTCGCATGGGCGGCAGGCGATGCGACGAACGTCGCCGTTGCCGTACAGGCAATCGCAATGGCGGTGCAAAGGCGCGGCTTCATGTTCATGGTTGTCTCCCGTTGGTGGTTTGCATTAAATCTGGCGGGTGGCCATGCACGGACGCACCGCCAGCTACCAACAGAAAGCGCGGTTGATGCCGGACAAATGCAATCAGGAATTGGCGTCAGTGGGGCGTCGCGGAACCGACATTGGCCGGTCACGGCGAACGGATTGCCTGTCGAGCTGTCGAACTCCTTCAAGGGTAAGGAAGCGTTTGCATGATTCGGATTTCGGCATGGATCGCCGCCGCGGGGCTCGCGCTGGCGGGCTGCGCGACCACCGCCGGGCGGGACATCACGGTCGATTTCGACCGCACGGCCGACTTTGGCTCGTACCGGACCTACGGCTATCCCGAGGAGCTGGGCACGGACCGCGCGGGCTATTCAACGCTCATCACGCTGTACTTCAAGAATGCGGTCGATCGCGAGATGCAGCGGCGCGGCTACGTCTACGACGAGACGGACCCCGACCTGCTGGTGAACTTCTACTCCAACGTCCGCGAAGTCACCGACGTGCGCAGGACGCCGGAGATGTCCCTGAGCTACGGGTACTACGGCTACCGATACGGCCTGTACGGGGCCTGGCCGTACTATGACTACGTGGACACGGTCCGGTACAAGGTCGGTACCGCCAACATCGACATCGTCGACGGCGAGCGGATGCAGCTCGTCTGGGAGGGCGTCGCAGAAGGCCGTATCACGGAGGCGGACATGGACAATCCGCGCGTCGCCATCGACGCCGTCGTGGCCGAGCTGTTCCAGCGCTTCTCGGGCGTCGCTGCGAAAACGGATTGACCGCCTACTGGGACGAGCCGGGCGCTGGCAAGTAGCTCTCGGGCCCCTGCCGCCGGATCAGCAAGTTCCGGATCTCCCACTGCGCTTCGGCCGGGACGTCCTTCAGGTAACGCACCTCGCCGCCCGCCTGCACGGCCACCGGCACGCCCTGCTCGAACAGCACGCGGTTGCCGGACAGTGCCGGCACGCGCTCGCCGGGCGTGACGAGGCCGGCGAGGTTCAACGGGTCCGCCGCAGAGAGCGACACGCGGTCCGGCGTCGCATCGCGCGAGACGGCGCGCAGCAGGTCCGCCGCTTCCGGCAGCGCGAACTGCTCGCCGGCGAAGCCACTCACCAGGCGCCCGCCGCGGATCTCGCCGCGCGCCTCCAGGCGCCGGTACACGTAGAACAGCTCGCGCCAGGGCGGCAGCCCGCTCTCCCGCTCCAGCAGCGCGCGGAACACGACGCCGTAGCGGCGCAGCAGCGCACGCGCGATGTGTTCGACGGCCGGATCGCCGAGCGCCGGCGCGGCGGCGGACGCAGCCGCGCGCCGCGGCAGGCTCCACCGGCCGGCATCGTCCACGTCGATCAGCGGCCGGCGGTACTGGCGCAGTTTCTCGCGTCGCTTCTTCGAGGTGATGAGCGCGCGCACGCCGGCGAAGGAATCCGACGTCACGCGCCCGCGGCTGACGAGTTCCCCGAGCCCGTGCTCGACGTCGGCGCGCAGCAGGCCGGTGTCGTGCACCAGGTCGCCGAAGAACGACGCGCCGTGCTGCCGCAGGCTTTCCAGGATCCTGAGGGCGCGCGCGGACAGTCCCTCGACGGCGTCCGTCGCCTCGCCGCCCCGCTGCCAGTGCCCGAGCGCCTCGCGCCCGGCCAGCAGGATGGGCGTCGACTTCACCGGGCCGGCCGCGGGCAGAGAATCGCCGTTGCCCGTCTCGGACGGCCGGTGCCACGCGATCCGTCCCGCCGCGCAGAGCTTGTCGAGGTCCGACGGCAGGTAGTTCCTGACCCGCAGCGGCAGGATCTCGCGCTCCCAGGCGACGGCCGGCACGGCGAAACCTTCCAGCTCCTGCAGCACGGCGAGCAGCCCAGTCTCGCCCTCGCGGCGGTCGTCGCGGCCCTCCATCGCCACGCGCTGCCAGCGGAACAGGAAGCGCATGAACTGCGCGGGCGGCACGGCGACGATCTCGCTGCGCTTGCGGTCACGGGTCAGGCGGTGGATGCGGATCAGCAGCCGCCGGTCGCACCATTCCTCGACGTTGCCGCGGAATCGTCCGCGCATCACCGAGCCTTGCGACTCGAGCATCAGCAGGGCCGCGCGGACCGCGCTCGCCTCGAGGTCGAGGACGACGGCGAGCGCCGCCTCGGTCACGGGGCCGGCCAGCTCGAGCCGGCTGCGCAGGATCTCCGCGAGCGCCTCGAGATCGCCGGACCGGGCGCGCTCGAACTCGGCGGACCGCTCGACGGCGACCCAAAGCCCGTCGTGATACACGACGCGCCGCTCCTCGCGCAGCCGCGCGAGCGACGTCTTCCACGGTTCGACCTCGGGCGCGGTCAGGAAGCCGTGCACGACGAGCGCGTCGTGCAGCTCGTCGTGGTTGCCGACCTCCGGCCAGGCCTCCCGCACCACGCGCTCGATCGCCTGGGGATCGAGCCGGCCGAGGTCGGCGGCGTCCTGCGGTTCGAGCAGGCGGTCGGTGGTGACGGAGCGCGTGCGCCGGCCCTCGGCGTCGCCGTCGTCCAGGAACGCGAACGGGCGCGCGCCGAGGATTGCGTGCGAGAGCGGCGAGGGTGCGGTGAGGTCGCGGCACAGCACCTCGACCGTGCTCTGCTCGATGCCGCGCAGCAGCGCGAGGAAGCCGTCCACGTCCATCGTGTCGTGCAGGCAGTCGCGGAGCGTCTGCGCCACCAGCGGATGGTCCGGGATCTCGCGCGGGCCGGTGATGTTCTCCAGGCACGCGAGCTGGTCGGGGAACACGACCGCGAGCAGGTCCTCGGAATCCGCGCGCTGGAACGGCGCGGGCAGCCGCTTGCCGTTCCGGATGCGCCTGACGGCGAGCGCGACCGCGGCGTTCCAGCGCCAGCGCGTCCCGAACATCGGCGCGTCGAGCAGGGCCTGCACCAGCACGTCCTGCGCGGTTTCGGACTTCAGGAATCCCTTCACGTCCTCGAGCGGGAAGCTGTGCGTCGGCCCGAGCGAGAGCACGATGCTGTCCTCGAGCGCGGAGGCCTGCAGCTCGAAGTTGAACTGGCGGCAGAAGCGCTTGCGCAGCGCCAGCCCCCAGGCGCGGTTGACGCGCGAGCCGAAGGTGGAGTGGATGACGAGGTGCGTGTCGCCGACGTCGTCGAAGAAGCGCTCGAAGATGACGGTGCCGAGCGTCGGCAGCTTGCCGAGCGCGAGCCGGCCGGCGGCGAGGTACTGGCAGAGCTGGTTCGCGGCAGCGGGGGCCAGACCCAGCTCGTCCTCCAGCCAGCGCTCGCAGTCCTCGGGTGCGCCGTCGAGCTTTTCCATCGCGGTCTCGCGCAGGCGCGAGACGGCGGCGGAGAGCTCGTCGCTGCGCGCCGGCGCCTCGCCAAACCAGAACGGGATGGTCGGCGGCGCGCCGCGCGCGTCCTCGACCAGCACGCGGTTCACCTCGACCTTCTGCACCCTGTAGGACTGGTTGCCGAGCTGGAAGATGTCGCCCGGCAGGCTCTCGAAGGCGAAGTCCTCGCCGATCGAGCCGATGCGCAGGCCCTCCGGGTTCAGCACGACGTCGTAGTCGAACTGGTCCGGGATCACGCCTGCGTTGGTGACGGCGGTGAGCCGTGCGCCCTTTCGCGGGCGCAGGCGCCGGTTGACCGTGTCGTAGTGCAGGTAGGCGCCGCGCCGGCCGCGGCGCGTCGAATAGCCCTCCGCGAGCATCTGCAGCACCTGCTCGAACTCGGCGGCGGTCAGGTCCGCGTAGGGCTGCGCGCCGCGGAACGACTCGAACAGTTCGTCCACGTCCCACTCGCGGCAGGCCACTTCGCCGACGATTTGCTGCGCGAGCACGTCGAGCGGCTTCGCCGGCACGCGGATGCGGTCCAGCTCGCCGCGCCGGACGCCGTCGAGCAGCGCCGTGCACTCGACCAGGTCGTCGAGCGAGAGCGGGAACAGCCGCCCCTTCGGCGTCGCGCCGACCGCGTGGCCGGCGCGGCCGACGCGCTGCAGGAAGGCCGAGATCAGCCGCGGCGTGCCCATCTGGCAGACGAGGTCGATGTCGCCGATGTCGATGCCGAGTTCCAATGACGAGGTGGCGATCAGCGCCTTCAGCCGGCCTTCCTTGAGCCGGGTCTCCGCGGAGAGGCGGTGCTCCTTCGAGAGGCTGCCGTGGTGGGTCGCGACGTGCTCGGCGCCGATGCGCTCGGCGAGGTGGCGCGTGGCGCGCTCCGCGAGGCGGCGGTTGTTGACGAAGATGAGCGTGGTGTTGTGTGACTGGATGAGTTCCGCGAGCCGGTCGTAGAGCTCGCCCCAGACCTCGTTCGACATCACCGCTTCGAGCGGCGCGCGCGGCAGTTCGAGCGCGAGGTCACGCTCGCGCACGTGGCCGGTGTCCACGATCTCGGCGGGCTCCCCGCGCGCGCCGACCAGGAAGCGCGCCATGGCTTCGAGCGGCTTCACCGTCGCCGAGAGGCCGACGCGCACCGGCGGCTTGCCGCAGAGGGCGTCGAGCCGCTCGAGCGAGAGCATCAGGTGCGAGCCGCGCTTGCTGCCGGCGACCGCGTGCAGCTCGTCGACGATCACGCTGCGCACGCTCTTCAGCATGTTCCGGCCGGACTCGGAGGTCAGCAGGATGAAGAGCGACTCCGGCGTCGTGACCAGGATGTGCGGCGGGGACTTCCGCATCCGGTTGCGCTCGAAGGCCGAGGTGTCGCCCGTGCGCACCGCGTCGCGGATCGGCACGTCGTCGAGGCCGAGTTCCAGCAGCCGGTCGCGGATGCCGGCGAGCGGCTCCTGGAGGTTCTTCTGGATGTCGTTCGAGAGCGCCTTCAGCGGCGACACGTAGAGAACGTGCACCTCGTCGTAGAGGCCCCGCGTGCTGCCCTCGACCACCAGGTCATTGATGGCGGAGAGGAAGGCCGCGAGCGTCTTGCCCGAACCGGTCGGGGCCGCGATCAGGGCGTTGCGGTGCCGCGAGGTGACTGCCCAGGCGCGGGCCTGAGCCTCGGTCGGCGCGGGGAAGCGGCTCTGGAACCACCCGGCGACGGCGGGGTGGAAACTGGAGAGGGCGTCCGGGGGCATCAGCGCATTCTGGGGGTGGGGGTGGCTCAGGTCACGAGCCTGGACGCTTTTGCTCCCTAGGCAATAAAACCGGTTATAAACGGTTTATTTTTAGATAAACACCGTGTATAAGCGGGTATCGTGTCTGCGAACCATGCCGAAGGCCGGCAATGCGCACAAATAAAGATCTTTCACTTCAACAGCTTACAGATCGTCTCCAACCGCTCGCGGTCGAGGCGAGCTCCGGTGCGCCCGCTGGCGGGTGGATCCGGGCCATTCGGCAAGCGCTTGGAATGACCAACTTGCAGCTCGCTCAACGTGTCGGCCGCGACCCGAACACAGTCAGCGATCTGCAGGCCCGTGAAGTCAAGCAGACGATTCAACTCGGCTCTTTGCGTGAGCTGGCGAACGCTCTCGAATGCGACCTCGTGTACGCGTTCGTTCCGCGCAAGCCGCTTGAGGAGATTCTCGAGGAACGGGCCCGATTGGTCGCGAGCAAGACGCTGCGGCGGACCGGACACTCCATGGAGCTCGAGCGCCAGGCCCTCGGAGCGCGGGAGCGGGAGCGCGCAATGGAACGGGAAGTTGAGCGCTTGCTGGCAGGCAGCCGTCGAAAGCTCTGGGAATGATCTCTCCGACTCCAGCCGGCGCGACGCCGGTTGACCCGGATGAAGCGCGCGCCCTCATCCCGGCACACATCACGACGCAGCCCGAGCTCAATGAATGGGAGCACGCCAACATCGTCGACGGTGAGCGATGGGCGTTCGGCCGCCGCCGCAAGGAACTGCTGACTGAGAGCTACCTGAAACGGCTTCACGGGAAGATGTTCGGCGACACCTGGAGGTGGGCGGGCGAGTGGAGAACGACCGAGAAGAACATCGGAATTGCGCCGGAGCGGACCCCGGAAGCTGTCCGCCAACTGCTCCTGGACGTTGAGGCTCAAGTGGAAGCCCACAGCTATCCGATACGCGAGATCGCCGCGCGGCTTCACCATCGCCTCGTGCACATTCATCCCTTCCCGAATGGCAATGGCCGTGTCGCGCGCACGTACGCGGATCTGCTCCTGCACGCGCACGGCGAAGAGCGATTCCGTTGGGGCGATGGCAGTCTCGTTGCGGCGGGCGAGCCTCGCGACGAGTACCTCGCCGCGTTGCGGGCCGCGGACGGGCGCGACTACGAACCCTTGTTCCGATTTCTCGAAGTCCGCTGAGAAAACGTCTCCGCAGAAACGCCTTCCGCACCGCAAAAGACGTTCCGGCCGGAACGTTTCTAGAATCCCGCTCCGTAGCGACAGCGTTTGGGCCGGACTGCACCGCTCTCACGCACGCGATTCACTGCAACGACCGATCGGGACTTGTCCGTCGCCGCACGCCGGGTGCCGAGAACCTGCGGATCCGGACTGCGACGCCGAGCGCCGGATGCGATTTCTCGCGTGATGTCGTTCGTCTGCATGGCGGTGCCCTCCTTGACCCCTCCTCTCGCAGCATAGCGCTGCAGGATTGCCGCAACGTGACGATTGCTAGTCAGGCATGAGAACCGCAGCGCCCTGCAAAGTTCCGGACCGCAACCGCTCGAGCGCCGCATTCGCCTCGCCGAGCGGGAAAGCCTCGACCGACGGCTGCAGGCGGACTTGCGCCGCGACGCGCATGAACTCGCGCCCGTCCTCGCGCGTGAGGTTGGCCACGGAGCACAGCGATCGCTCGCCCCAGAGAATGGAGTACGGGAATCCCGGAATGTCGCTCATGTGGATGCCGGCGCAGACGACGCGGCCGCCCTTGCGCACGGCGCGGAGCGCGGCGGGCACCAGCTCGCCCACCGGCGCGAAGAGCAGGGCCGCGTCCAGGGGTTCGGGCGGCTGGGCGTCCGACGGACCGGCCCAACTGGCGCCCAGCGAACGGGCGAACGCCTGTGCTGCGGCATCCCCGGGCCGCGTGAAGGCAAAGACCCGGCGTTTCGCGGCCACGGCGACCTGCGCGATCAAGTGGGCCGCGGCGCCGAAGCCGTAGATCCCGAGGCAGGGCCCGTCGCCGGCGAGCCGATAGGCGCGGTAACCGATCAGCCCGGCACAGAGCAGCGGCGCCGCCGCGGCATCGTCGTAGGCGGGCGGAATGGCGAGGGCATAGCGCGCATCCGCGATGACATGGCGGGCAAAGCCGCCGTCGCGTGTTGCACCCGTGAACTCGGCGGCGTCGCAGAGGTTCTCGCGGCCGGAGCGGCAGTAGTCGCAGGCGCCGCAGGTCCAGCCGAGCCAGGGCACGCCGACGCGATCGCCCGGCCGGATCCCGACGACCTCGCGGCCCGCGGCCAGCACCTCGCCGACGATTTCGTGCCCCGGCGTCACCGGATAGCGCGCGTGCGCGAGCTCGCCATCCACCAGGTGCAGGTCCGTGCGGCACACGCCGCAGGCGCGGACCTTCAGCACGATCTCGTGAGGTCCAGGCGGCCGCAGCGCGACCTCCTGCAGGCGCAGCGCCGCGCCGGGCGCCGGCAGTCGCATGGCCTGGGTCAGGGTGTGCGTCGTCATGAGCGTTACGCAGGCGTGTAAGCTGAACGATACACCGGTGTCCGGTCGGCAGGAGGAATACGGAAATGCCCGGTCGCGTTCTGTCCGCATCGTTCTGCCTGCTTGCCCTGCCGGCTTGCCTGGCGATCGCCGCGGAGCCCTCCTGGCCCGATGAGCACTGGGAGGTTTCGACGCCTGCCCGCGAGGGGCTCGACGAGGAAGCCATTCTGGCGCTCGACGCCGAGCTGCGCAGCGGCAAGCACGGTTACGTCGACTCGATGCTGATCGCCCGTCACGGGCGCATCGTGTTCGAAGCCCGCTATCCGCGCGATTACAAGGCGATCAACGCGGGCCGGATGACCGGCGAGTCGGGGCCCTGGAACTACTACGACGCCACCTGGCACCCGTACTACCAGGGCACCGACCTGCACACGATGCAGTCGACCACCAAGAGCGTCATGTCGGCGCTGGTGGGCATCGCCATCGCCCGGGGCGACCTGCCGGGCACGGAAGCGACGCTCGGCGCGCTGCTGCCGCATCGGAAGATCGCGGATCCGGCGAAGGCGGCGATCACGCTCGAGAACATCCTGACGATGCGGCCGGGCTTCGAATGGCTGGAAGACCAGGTGTCCTACTGGGATCCGAGGAACGACGGGATACGCGTGGAGCGGACGGACGACTGGGTGGGTTACCTGCTGCGGAAGCCGCTCGTGGCCCCGCAGGGCACGACCTACAACTACAACAGCACGAACACGCAGCTCATGTCGGAGATCGTCTCCAACGCGACCGGAAAGCCGCTCGACCGGTACGCGGAGGAGCTGCTCTTTCACCCCATCGGCATCCGCGACTACCACTGGAAGTCCGCACCGGAGGGCTATCGCGACGCGGCAGGCGGGTTGTACCTCCGATCGCGCGATCTGGCGCGACTCGCCCTGCTGTACGAGCGCAAGGGCGAGTGGAACGGCAGGCAGGTCATACCGGCTGACTGGGTCGAGCGCTCGATCCAGCCGCACGTGAAGGACACGAATCCCGACGATCCGGATGATGACGTCGGCTACGGTTACCAATGGTGGGTTTTCAACGACGGGAGCGACGGCCGGCCCGCCATGGTCGGCACCTGGGGCTGGGGCGGACAACACGGCCTGATCGTGCCGGACCTTGGCATCATCGCGGTATTCACCGGCTGGAACGTCTACGAGGACGTGGAGTCCGAGTACGCATTCAAGCTTTTCTACGACAGGATCATTGCCGGCATTGCGCCTTAACACCGCTCGATTCATCGCCATCCTGCTGCTGTGCGGATCCGCGACCGGAGCCGCTGAACCGCAGGAAGAGGCCACGGCCCCTGCAGAGGCGCCCGCCGAACAGGCGCCCGACGAGGCGGCTGGTGACGCTGGCGATGAGGCCCCCGCGGACGAGACGGCCGTCGACGCGGCCGCCATCGAGGCCGCCATCGAGGCCCAGGAGCTGTCGGACGAGGCGAAGGACCGGCTTGACGCCGCGCGCGGGTCCGTCGTGCAGATCCGCGGCTACTTCGATGCCTCCGCGTCGAGCGCCTTCCATGGCAGCGGCTTCGCCGTGGACGACGGCCGCCGCATCGTCACCAACTACCACGTCGTCGCCCAGGCCGTGTTGTACCCGCGGCAGTACCGGCTGGAGTACCTGGCGAGCGACGGCCGCACGGGGCCGCTGCGCGTCCTCGCCATCGACGTGCGCAACGACCTCGCGATCGTCGCTCCGGACGACGACCTCGCGCTGCCGCCGCTGACGCTTCGCACCGAGATTCCCGCCCAGGGCGAGCGTGCCTGGTCGATCGGTTTCCCGCTGAACCTCGGCCTGACCATCACCGAGGGCGTCGCCAACGGGCTGGTCGAGAACAGCATCGAGCAGCGCATCCACTACACCGGCGCGATCAACGGCGGCATGTCGGGCGGACCGGCGCTCGACCGGCGCGGCCGCGTGTACGGCGTCAACGTGTCCGTCGTCCTCGGGCGGCAGCTGGTCGGCTTCGTCGTGCCGGCCAAGCACGTCCCGCCGCTGCTGGCGCGCGCGCGGGAACCGCTGGACCAGCGCTTCAGCGCGCTGCAGCTGCGCCAGCTCGTGACGGGTCAGGTGCTCGCCTACGAATCCGAGGTGCTGGAGGCGCAGCCGGAATCGGCCGGCACGCAGACCGTGCGGCATTTCGTGCTGCCGGCGCAGCTCTCCCGGCACCTGGAATGCAGCACGTTCGACGAGCGCGGCGGCCACCCGCGCGTGCGCGTCGAGACCGTGAGCTGCGCGATGCCGTCGCGGCTGCTGGTGCAGGGCGGCGTGTATGTCGCCGGCTTCACGGTGCAGCACCGCGTGCTGCAGCCGTCGGGGCTCCATCCGCTGCAGTTCGAGCGGATCGTGAATCGCACGGCCGCGGCGCCGCACCGCGCCGGTTCGCCGGCCCACGTCGCGCCGTTCGCCTGCCACGACGGCCTGGTCTCGCTCGACGGCTTCGACGCGCGCATTTCGACCTGCCTGCGCCAGTACCGGCTGTTCGGCGACCTCTACGACTTCGACGTGACGGTCGTCAGCATCGACGACGCGAGCGAGGCGCTGGTGAGCCGGCTCGCGCTGCAGGGCGTCGGCTACGACACCGGCGAGCGGATCCTGAAGCGCTACCTGGGAGGCCTGCAGTGGAAGCCGTGATGCTCATCGAGCAGATCGGGCCGCAGGGCCACCCGATCCTGCAGCAGCGCCTTGCAGGGGCGGGCGCCGAGTGCTGCATTGGCCGGGACCTCGGCTGCGAGATCGTGGTGGACGACGAGCACGCCGCGCCGCGGCACGCGCGGCTGACGCTGCTCGAGGACGGGCGCGTGCGCGTTGAGGATCTCGGCACGAAGAACGGCACCCGGGTCGACGGCCGCCGCGTGCCGGCGGACGGCGGCGCGGTCATCGCGCAGGGCGAGATCATCGTCGGTCGCACGAGGCTGCACGTGCGCACGCGGCACACGCCGCTCGGTCCCGAGCGCGTGTTCCGGCGCGAGTTCGTGCGCCGGCACCGCAGCTGGCTCGCGGCGGCGGGCGTCGCGGCCTGCCTCGCCTTCGCGGGCTTGCAGCAGTGGCTCGGCGCGCCGTCATCGCTGCTTCCGAGCCTGCTGGCGGGTGCGCTCGTCGCGCTCGGCGTGCTCGCCGTCTGGACCGCCGGCTGGTGCCTGCTGTCGAAGCTCAACAAGGGCAAGTGGGAGGTGCGGATCCACCTCGCGATCGCCGCCATCGGCGTCGCTTTCTGCGCCTGGGGCTACTGGGTGGCGGGGCTCGTGGCCTACACGGCGCAATGGTCCGTGCTCGCCCGGGTCGGCATCGCCGTCGTCGGCGCGACGGCGCTGGCCGCGCTGTACCTGCACCTGCGCGAGGCGACCGCGTACGGACGCCGGATCTCGCTCGCGCTCGCGGGCGCGGGGACGGTCCTCATCAGCGCCGTCGCCTGGGTCGCGACGCTCGGCATGACCACGAGCGACGTCAACCGCGTGGACCTCGGCCCGGACGTGCGGATCGGGGTCGCGCGCGTGGTGCCGAACCGGGACATTGCCGACTACCTCGCGGAGGTCGAGCGGCTGCGGCGCGAAGCCGGGCGCGAGCGCCAGCGCTCGCTGCTCGAGGCGCCGCTCGCGGATGCGGGCGACTGACTATAATCCCAGCGCATGAATGTCGCCCTGCAGCCGCGGTTCAGCGCCGTCGACCTGAACTTCAATCCCCCGCAGATTCCCCTAGAGCGGCTGGCCGCGTTCGCGCGCGAACGCTGGGGTGTCCAGGGCCAGTCCACGCCCCTCGACGGCGAGCGTGACCAGAACCACCGCGTGACGACCGCGGACGGCGCGAGCTTCGTGCTGAAGGTTTCGGCGGCGGGCGAGAGCGAGGGCGCCGTGGACTTCCAGGTCGCGGCGCTCCGGCACCTGGAGCGCCAGGCGCCGGAGCTGCCGGTGCCGCGCGTGATCGCCTCACAGGCGGGCAACGACCGCGAGTGGATCGCGGCCGCCGACGGCACGCGACACATGGTGCGGCTGCTGAGCTGGCTGCCGGGCATTCCGCTGTCGAAAGGCAAGCCCCTCACGACCGCCACGCTGCGCAGCGTCGCGGCCTTCCAGGCGCGGCTCGCGCACGGGCTGCGCGGCCTCTTCCATCCGCACGCGCGGCATTTCGTGGCCTGGGACCTGCAGCGCGGCCTGCTGCTGGAGCCCGGCATCCAGGCCTGGGTTGCGGACGACGCGAAGGCGCTCCTGGCGGGCTTCCTCGGGCGCGCGGGAAGCGAGGTGCTGCCGAGGCTGCCCGGCCTGCGCGCGCAGGTCGTGCACAGCGATGGGCACGGCGACAACCTGCTGCGCGCGGGAACGGACGGCGACGAGATCGTCGGCGTCATCGACTTCGGCGACATGGTGCATGCGCCGCTGGTCCAGGACCTTGCGGTGACGCTTGCGAGCTTCGCGCGGCACGGCGAGATGTCGCTGGAGAACGCGGTGGCGCAGGTGGAGGCGTGGAACGCCGTCGTGCCGCTCATGGACGACGAGCTCGAGGTGCTGCACGACCTCACGCTGCTGCGGCTTGCGACCGCGCTTGCGCTGTACGACTTCCGCATCCACGCGACCGAGCAGCCGGCCGCCTGGCTGACGCAGGAGCGTCCGGACATCGTGCGCGCGCTGACGCGGTTTCTCGCGTTCGACCGCGACGAGGTGCACGAGCGCTACCGAGCCGCCTGCGGCCGCGTCGGCCGCGCCCCGTCGGGCGTCGACCTCGAGCGGCTGCGCGAGCGGCGCGAGCGGGCGCTGGGACCTAGCTATCGGCTGTTCTACGACCGCCCGGTGCACCTGGTGCGCGGCGAGGGGGCCTGGCTCTTCGACGCCGAGGGCCGCCGCTACCTCGACTGCTACAACAACGTCGCCTCGGTGGGCCACTGCCACCCGCACGTGGTCGGCGCGCTTGCGCGACAGGCGGCGACGCTCAACACGCACACCCGCTACCTCCACGACAACGTCGTTCGCTACGCCGAGCGCCTGGCCGCCACGTTCCCGGGAGACCTGCGCGTCTGCTATTTCGTCTGCACGGGCACGGAAGCCAACGACCTCGCGATCCGCATCGCGCGCGTGGTCAGCGGCCACGAGGGCGTGATCGTCTCCGACGACTCCTACCACGGCAACTCGAACGTGGTCGGCGCGGCCTCGACCTGCATGTACCCGGCGTCGGAGCAGCCCGAGTGGATCGCGACCGTGCCGGCGCCGAACGGCTACCGCGGCGAGTACCGCTACGGCACGCCGGACCTCGGACTGAAGTACGCGGCCCACATCGACACGGCGATCGCGAAGCTGCAGCAGCGCGGGCAGGGTGCGGCGGCGTGGCTGTGCGACATCATCTTCGACTCGAACGGCACGATCCTGCCGCCACCAGGTTATCTCGAGTACACCGTCCGAGCGATCCGCGCGGCGGGCGGCCTGTTCATCGCCGACGAGGTGCAGTCGGGCTTCTACCGCACCGGCGACGAGATGTGGGCGTTCCGCTACTCCGACGTTGTTCCGGACATTGTCGCCCTGGGGAAACCGATCGGAGATGGTCACCCGATCGGCGCGGTGATCACGACGCCGGCGATCGCGGCGAAGTTCGCGGAGAAGTTCTCGTACTTCAACACCTTCGGCGGCAACCCGGTGTCCGCCGCGGTGGGTCTGGCGGTGCTCGACGTGCTCGAGCGCGAGGGCATCCAGCAGAACGTCATCGCGGCGGGCCAGGTGCTGGAGGCGGGGCTCGCGAAGCTCGCCGGCAGGTACCCGCTGGTCGCGGACGTGCGCGGCAAGGGCCTGTTCTGGGGACTCGAGATCGTGCGCGACCACGCGACGCGCGCCCCGGCCGAAGCGGAGGCCGACCGCATCATGAACCTGCTGCGCGACGACGGTTTCCTGCTCGGGCGCACGGGCGCTTTCAACAACGTCGTCAAGATCCGGCCGCCGCTGGTGTTCACGCCGGAGCACGCAGCGATGCTGCTCGAGGGACTCGACCGCGCGCTGGCGCGGGTGTAGACAGAAACGCGTTTCACCAGGGAGACCGCCTCATGAGCCTGAACCGCCGGGAATTCGTCGCGACCATAGGCCTGTCGCTGGTCGGTGGCGCGGTATCGCGCGCGGCTGCGGCCGAAGCCGCCGCCGCGACGCCTGCCGTCCACGCCGCCTCCGACTGGGCCGCGGTGAAGGCGCAGTTCGACCTGCTGACGCCGGAGTGGCTGCACTTCTCGCAGTTCTACATCGTCTCGCACCCGAAGCCGGTGCGGGAGGCGATCGAGCGGCATCGGGGCCTGCTCGACAGGAACCCGTTCACGACGGTCGAGCACGGCATGGGCTTCGACGTGTTCCTCGGCGCCGAGTCGCGCGACGAGCCGCTGCCGCTGCAGGCGCAGCGCAAGGCCGCGACCTACGCGGGCGGCAAGCCCGAGGAGATCGCGCTCACCGACAGCACGACCCAGGGGCTCGCACTCATTTATATGGGCCTAGCCCTGAAGCCCGGCGACGAGATCCTGTGCACGACGCACGACCACTACGTGCATCACGAGGCGATCCGCCTGGCGGCGGAGAAGTCCGGCGCGTCCTGGCGGCGCGAGCCGCTGTACGCGGATTCGGCGAGCGCCACGGCGGACGAGATGGTCGCGAATCTCAAGCGCGCCATCGGGCCGAAGACGCGCGTCGTCGGCATCACCTGGGTGCACTCGAGCAGCGGCGTGAAGATCCCGGCGCGCGCGCTGACGCAGGCCGTCGCCGAGGTCAACGCGGGCCGCGGCGACAGGGACCGCATCCTCGTCGTGCTCGACGCCGTGCACGGCTTCGGCAACCAGGCCGAGCGCATCGCGGACCTCGGCGCCGACTTCGTGGCTGCCGGCACGCACAAGTGGATCTTCGCGCCGCGCGGCACGGGCATCGTCTGGGTGCCGCAGAAGAACTGGGGCCTGCTGAGTCCCACGATCCCGACTTTCTACGCGCTCGAGCCCTACGCCGCGTGGGAGGACCAGCGCCCGCCGAACGCGCCCGACAGCATCGCCTGGATCTCGCCCGGCGGCTTCAAGGCCTTCGAGCACCAGTGGGCGATGGGCGAGGCTTTCGATTTCCACGAGCGCATCGGCCGCGAACGCATCGCGGGCCGCATCGCCGCGCTCAACAGCCAGCTCAAGGAAGGCCTCGCGAAGATCCCGGGCGTGAAGGTGCTCACGCCCATGGTTCCCGCGCTGTCGGCCGGCATCACCTGCTTCGAGGTGGACGGGCAGAAGGCGGGCGAGACGGTGCATGCGCTGCATCAGCGCAAGGTGCTGGCCTCGACCTCGCCGTACAAGATCTCGAAGGCGCGCCTGGCGCCGAGCCTGGTCAACGACGAGCGCGAGGTCGACGCGGCGCTCGCCGCGGTCCGGGCGGTCGCGTGAGCGAGCCACACGTCAGCGAGTACCACGATTCCATGGTCGCGTTCCTGGAGTGGATCTGGGGACGCGACTACATGGCGCCCGGCGGCGAGGGCAACGTCGACAAGATGGTCGCCGGGATCGAGCTGGCCGGCCGGCGCGTGCTCGACATCGGCTGCGGCATCGGCGGGCCGGCGTTCGCGCTCGCGCGCAAGTACGGCGCGGAGGTCACCGGCATCGACCTCGAGCCGCAGCTCATCGCGCGGGCGACGCGCCGCGCCGCGGAACTCGGGCTGTCGGAGCAGACGGAGTTCCGGACCGTCACGCTCGGCGACCTGCCCTTTCCGGACCGCAGCTTCGACCTCGTGTTCACCTCGGGTGCGCTGACGCAGACCGAGGACAAGGCCGGCATCGCCGCCGAGTGCCTGAGGGTGCTGAAGCCCGGCGGCATGCTGACCTGCTACGACTGGCTGAAGAACGACGCGCCGATCAGCGACGACATGCGGTACTTCTTCAAGATGGAAGGGCTGACCTACAACCTGATCACGCTGGCGCAGCTCGGCCGCTACCTCGAGGACGCGGGATTCACGGACGTCACGCTGGAGGATGCCTCGGACTGGTACCGGCGCGAGTCGCGCCGCGAGTATGAAAGGATGCGCGGAGCGGGCCGGCCCGAGGCCGTCGCGCTGATCGGCGAAGCGCAGGCCGCACACATGATCGAGGACTGGCGGTCGCTGGTCGTCGTCTGCGAGAAGGGCGAGCTGCGGCAGGGATACACGCGGGCGCGCAGGCCGCGCTGATCCGACCCGCCATGAGCGCAGCGTACGACGCAATCGTCATCGGCGGCGGCCACAACGGGCTCACCGCTGCGGCCTACCTCGGCCGCGCGGGCCTCAAGACCGTGGTGCTCGAGCGCCGGCCCGTGCTGGGCGGCGCCGCGGTGACCGAGGAGTTCCATCCCGGCTATCGCAACTCCGTCGCCTCCTACACGGTAAGCCTGCTGCGGCCGGAGGTGATCGAGGAACTGGAGCTCAAGCGCTACGGCTATGAGCCGGTGAAGATGCACGCGCATCTCAGTCTCTTCCAGGACGGGCGCGCGCTGCTGATGACCGGCGACGAGGCGCAGGATCGCGCCGCCGTGGGCCGCTTTTCGCCGCGTGATTACGATGCCATGCAGCGCTTCTACGCCGCGACCGACCGCATCGGCGAGGTGATCCGCGCGCAGTGGCTGAAGCCGCCCCCCGCGCTGGGCGGCGGGGTCCTGGACCTGCTGGCGCTGTGGCCCGCGGCGCGCGAGTTCCGCGGCCTCGCGCTCGAGGATCGCCACCTCTTCATGCAGTTCATGACGGCCCCCGCGAACGAGATCACCGAGCGCTGGTTCGAGAGCGAAGCCATGCGCAACCTGATGGCCGGTCACTGCGTGTCCGGCAACTTCGCGAGCCTGGACGCGCCGGGCTCGGCCATCCCGTACTTCCATCACGCGCTCGGCGAGTTCGAGGGCGAGCGCGGCGCCTGGGGCCACGCCCGCGGCGGCATGGGCGCGATCACGCAGGCCATGGCGGCGTCCGGCCGCGCGCACGGCGTCGAGTACCGCGCCGGCGCGCCGGTCGAGCGCATCCTGGTGGAGGGCGGCCGGGCAGTCGGCGTGCGGATCGAGAACGGCGAAGTGTTCCGCGCGCGGTTCCTGCTCGCCAACACCGACCCGAAGCGCACGTTCCTGAAGTTCGTGGGCCGCGAGCACCTGCCGGAGGGGTTCGCGGACGGCATCGAGCGGCTGCGCATGGGCCATGCGACGCTGCGCATGAACCTCGCGCTGTCGGGCGCGCCGGAGTTCGCGGCGCTGTCAGGCGCGGAGGCGGAGCTTGCCCGCGGCGGCTCGATCACGATCTTCCCGATGCGCGCGCAGATCGAGGAGAATTATCGCGCCGCGCTCGCCGGGCGGATCATCGACGTGCCGTACCTGGACATCCGCATCCCCTCGGCGATCGACGACACGCTTGCACCGCCCGGGCACCATGTCATGAGCCTGATCGGGAAGTACTACCCGTACCGGCTCGCGGACGGGCAGGACTGGGACACTGTCGGACCCTCCGTAGCGGAGCGGGTCGTGTCCGAACTGGAGCGTTTCATGCCGAACCTGCGCCGGCTGATCGTCGGCCGCCAGTTCCTGACGCCGCTCGACCTCGAGCGCGTGTTCGGCCTGACGGAGGGCGACATCTTCCACGGCCGCCACGACCTCGACCAGATCTTCGGCCTGCGGCCGCATCCGCAGGCGGCGCAGTTCGCGACGCCGGTGCCGGGGCTCTACCTCTGCGGATCCGGCGCGCACCCGGGCGGCGCGGTGTCCGGCGCGCCGGGGCGGAACGCGGCGGCGCGGGTGATCAGGGACGCGAAGCGAGAGCGCTGAGCGAGCGGCGCTCGCGGAGCGGGGCTACTTCGCCCGCGCCGCGTAATAGGCCGCGATTTTCGGCTGGGCCTTCACGCGCTCGAAGTGCTTCGCGAGCAGCGGCGCATGCTTGTCCACGATGTCGGCGGGGATGTGGTCGAGCGCCCCGGACTTCAGCCAGCGCACCCAGTAGTAGCACTTGAGGTCGGCGACGGTCAGGCGGTTCTCGGCGAACCACTCGCCGCCGCCTGCCTTCAGCCGCGTCTCGATCTGCTGCAGGTAGCGCAGCAGGGGTCCCGCCGCCAGCGCCTCGCGCGCCGCCTTCTTGGCGGCGGCGTCCTCGATGCGCATCGTCTGGCCGATCCTCGTCGAGATATCCTCGACCGCGTCCATCACCTCGTCCACGCGGGCCGCCTGCAGCGCGTCCTGCGGATACAGGCCCGCGAGCCGGCCGACATAGCGGTTGATCGTGTTCGACTGCGCGATCGGCATGCCATCCACCTCCAGCACCGGCAGTTGCTGGAACGGCATGCGGTCCCGGTGTGACGGCCAGTCCTTTTGGGAGATTCGGCGGTCCTCGAAGGAAATCCCGCCGAGGTGCATGGCGATGCGCGCGGTCTCGCCGCGGCTGCCGTCGAAGTCGAAGTAGGTGAGGACGAGCTTGGGCATAGTCCCGGAATGATACCGCGTGCCTAGAGATCGTCCAGCCACTCGTGGATCCTGCGATTCAGCGCGCTCCCCGGGCCGACCAGGGCGTCGATGAGCCCTTCGTTCGTGAACAGCACGTAGCCCGTGCCGGTCGCCGGGTTGAGCTCGGTGACGTGGGTCATCTGCGAGCCGGCGCCCGTATGCCCGAACCAGCCCGGGTTGGCCGCGGCCTCGCGCCAGACAAGGCCGATGTTGGACTGGTAGGCGAGCTGGTTGTTGGCGGGCGTGGTCATCGCCAGCATGGCGTCGACCGACGCCTGCTCGAGGATGCGCGTACCGTTGTACGTGCCGCCCGCGAGGATGGCGCGCAGGAAGTGCGACCAGTCGCCGGTGGAGGTGAACAGGCCCGAGATCGGGTAGAACCAGGTCGAGGACTGGCCCACCGGCTGGTTGGCGGTGTTGAACAGCGGTGCGACCTCATTGGGATCGAGGTCGGGGAAGTAATGGCTGGTGGCCGTCATGCCGAGCGGCAGGAAGATGAACGTCTTCGCGTAGTCGATGTAGTGGATGCCGGACAGGCGCTCGACGATCCAGGCCAGCAACACCATGCCGATGTTGGAGTTCTGGTGGATGGTGCCCGGTTCGCCGGGGAGCCAGATCGCATCCCGGTAGTCGGCGCTGCCCGGCGTCAGCACGTCTTCGATCAGCGGGTGGAGCTGCACGACCACGGACGGGTCGAAAGGCTCGAAAAGCTTGTCGGAGACGAGCCCGAAGTCCGGCAGCCCGAGTCCGGCGCCATGCTGCAGGAGCATGCGGGCCGTGATGACCGTGTCCGGGAACGCGGGATTGCGGAGCGCGAACGGCAGGTAGTTGCCGACGTCGGCATCGAGGTCCAGCAGGCCGAGTTCGACCTGCTGCATCACCGCGACCGCGATGACGAGCTTCGCGACCGACGATGTCTTGTAGAGCGTCGCCTCGGTCGGCGCGCGCGTGCGCGCGGCATCGGCGAAACCGGCCGTGTGGCTGTAAACGATCTCGCCGTCCTTGACGGCCAGCATGGCGAGCGAGGAGATCTCGGGATTGGCGGCAATGAAGTCGTCCAGCACCTCGTCCATGTCGATCGCGACCGGCGGTGGCGGAGGCGGGGGCGGCGTGCCGGCGTTCCCGCCGCCACTTCCGCCGCCGCAGCCGGCGAGCACGACAAGGATCAACGGCAGGACAACGGTTTTCTGCATCGCACCCACTCCCTTCGGCTGTCACCGATGGTAGGGGGCGAAGGAGCAGACGCGGCGGCGCGGGCAGGGGATTCGTGTCTATCGGGGCACGGGGAGACCGTCGCGCGGGTGCAGGTGGCTCAGGAACTGCTCGGTCGCCGCGCGCCAGGAGAACTTCCGCGCGTGCGCCGCGGCGTCCTCGCGCTTCAGCTCGAGTGCGGCGAGGCAGGCCGCGCGCAGGTCCTCGCGCATGACGCCGGCCGGTGAATCGCCGATCACGTCCAGCGGTCCGGTGACCGGGTAGGCCGCGACCGGCAGCCCGCAGGCCATCGCTTCCAGCAGCACGAGCCCGAAGGTGTCGGTCTTGCTGGGGAAGACGAAGACGTCCGCCGAGGCGTAGACCTCCGCGAGCTCCTGCTGGCTCAGGACGCCGAGAAAGTGGACCTGCGGGTAGCGCGCGCGTATCGCGGCAAGCGCGGGACCGGTGCCCGCGACCCACTTGGAGCCTGGCAGGTCGAGCTCGAGGAAGGCCTCGATGTTCTTCTCGACGGCCACGCGGCCGACGTACAGGTAGATCGGCGGAGCGGTCTTCAGCCGGTCGTGCCGGCGCGGCTGGAAGATGTCGAGGTCGACGCCGCGCGACCAGAGCACGACGTTGGTGAAGCCGTTGGCCTCGAGGTCCCGCTGGACGACGACCGTCGGCGCCATGACGGCCTTCGACGGGCCGTGGAACCAGCGCAGGTACGCGTACGTCCACGCCAGCGGCAGGCCGGTGCGCGCGTGCACGTACTCGGGGAAGCGGGTGTGGTACGCGGTGGTGAACGGAATCCCGTGGCTCAGCGCGTAGCGCCGCGCGGCCAGCCCGAGCGGACCCTCGGTCGCGATGTGGATGGCGTCCGGGTCGAAGGCGTCGAGGCGGCTTCGCACTTTCGCGCCCGGCAGGAGCGAGAGCCGGATGTCCGGGTAGGTCGGGCAGGGCAGCGTGCGGAAGTCGAGCGGCGTGACGGTCTCGACCGCGTGGCCCATCGCCTGCAGCTCGCGCGTCGTGGACTTCAGCGTCCGCACCACGCCGTTCACCTGCGGTTCCCAGGCATCGGTCACCAGGGAGATTCTCATGGCGGCAGTGAGCCAGCGTCGCGTTACGGTCTGGTTACGATTTCCGGAACCTTTGAGGAAAGCGATGCAAAACGCTGTAAAGCAAGCTGAAAATGACAGCGCCTGTTGCTAGCTGCAATAATCGCGGCCCATCCGGCGGGAGGCCAGGACCATGCGCAAGTTCGCCAGGGACCCCGCGGCGATCGCCCGGCTCACGCCCGAGCAGCGCCGCGTGACCCAGCAGTGCGGCACCGAGATGCCGGGCACCGGGGCGCTGCTGCACAACAAGGAACCGGGCATCTACGTCGACGTCGTGTCGGGCGAGCCGTTGTTCGCTTCGACCGACAAGTACGACTCCGGCTCGGGCTGGCCGAGCTTCACCAGGCCGATCGAGCCGGCTAACGTCAAGGAGCTGTCGGACGCGAGCCACGGCATGATCCGCACCGAGGTGCGCTCGGAGCACGGCGACAGCCACCTGGGTCACGTGTTCACCGACGGCCCGCGCGATCGCGGCGGCCTGCGCTACTGCATCAACTCGGCCTCGCTGCGGTTCATTCACCGCGACGACATGGAAAAGGAAGGCTACGGGGCGTACCTGGACCAGGTGCGCGAACCTTGAGCCGGCTGCGTCAGGACCTCGAGGCGGTCAGCCGCGCCCTGCAGGCCGTGCACAAGCAGGTGCTGGAGGCGGAGGGCGCGTACCTGCCGGGACGATCGGCGCTCGAACTGCTCGACCGGCTGATCAAGGATCCGGAATGGGCCTGGCTGCGCGCGCTCTCGACGCTGATCGCCGACCTCGACGAGTCGCTTGCCGGCGACGAGGAACTGACGGCGAACGCGACCGCGGCGGCTGGGAACCGCGTGCGCGCCCTGGTCTTCGGGCTCGGCGAACCGCGCGACGAGGCGTTCCTCGGCCGCTATCGGCCGCTCCTGCAGTCGAGCGGCGCGCTCGCGAGCGCCCACGGCGAGCTGAAGCGCCTGGTCGACGCGCTGTGAAGATCGCGCTCATCCAGCAGCGCGCGAGCCGCGACAAGCGGGAGAACATCGCCCGGGGCCTCGCGAACCTCGAGACCGCCGCCCGCCACGGGGCGAAGCTCGCCTGTTATGCGGAGCTCGCCTTCGAGTGGTTTCATCCGCAGCACCCGGCGAGCGGCGACGTACGCAGCCTCGCCGAGCCGCTCGACGGGCCGCTGGTCAGCGCGTTTCGCGAAAGGGCGCGTGCGCTCGGCATCGTCGTCGTGCTGAACCTGTTCGAGCGCGACGGGCAGGCGACCTACGATTCCTCGCCGGTGATCGACGCGGACGGGGCGCTGCTCGGCGTGACGCGCATGGTGCACATCACCGAGTACGCCTGCTTTCACGAGCAGGGCTACTACACGCCGGGCGACACGGGGGCGCCGGTATATCGCACGCGCGCCGGCAACGTCGGCGTCGCCATCTGTTACGACCGCCACTTTCCCGAGTACATGCGCGCCCTCGCGGTGGCAGGCGCGGACCTCGTCGTCGTGCCGCAGGCCGGCGCGGTCGGCGAATGGCCGGAGGGCCTGTACGAGGCCGAGATGCGCGTCGCGGCGTTCCAGAACGGCTACTACACCGCGCTCTGCAACCGCGTCGGCCGGGAGGATCGCCTGGACTTCGCGGGCGAGTCGTTCGTCTGCGCCCCGGACGGCAGCGTCACTGCCCGCGCCGGGCAGGGCACCGAGGAGATCCTCTACGCCGACGTCGATCCGGCCGCGGCGGACGCGTCGCATGCGCGCCAGCTGTTCCTGAAGCACCGCCGGCCCGGGCTGTATGCGGGGTGGCTGGGGAAGTAGCTTCAGCCGCCCGCGCGCTGGAGGTCGTTGATCGCCCGCCAGGCCTGGTCGATGGCCGCGTGCGTGTAAGCGTCGGCGGCGGCGTCCGAGTTCGCGATCGCGACGTTGCCGAAGCGCTGCCGCGCGACGGTTTCGGGCCGCGGCTCGGCATTCCAGTCGGCGTCCTCGAGATCGGTGTGGTCGCGCGCATAGCCGTGCGGCCAGCGATTGACGGTGATGGCTAGGATGTCGCGCGCCGCGTCGAAGCCGCCCGAGCCGAGCAGGCTCGCGAGGACGCCGCGCACCTCGCGCTCGTAGTCCTCGAACGGCATGGCGAGCATCTGCGCGCGCGCGGCGCGCGTCTGGTCCGCGACGCTGGCGCCGGCCGGCATCGGGCCGTTGAAACTCGCGAAGCTCTGCATCACGCAGGCGTCCTCGGGCCGCCACTTCGGGCGGTAGTCGCCGACGTTGATGCCCGTGACGAGGAACACGTCCTGCAGGAAGCTGCCCGGCAGCTGCGCGCCCTTGATGCCGAGCTTCTTCAGCGCCTCGCCGTTCCGCAGCACCGTGTTCACCACCAGCATCGGCCGCTTCACGGCCTTCGCGAGCGCCGCCTTCTGCTCCGCCGGAATCTCCGGCGCGAGGTGGGGGATGATCGCGTTGTAGCAGGCGAGCACGGCCTGCTTCGACCGCACCTGCCGGAGCGCACCGTCCTGTACGTAAGCGACGTCAACGCCGGCTCCGTTCGCGACGCGCACGACCGTCGAGTTCAGGCGCAGCCGCGCGGGCGAGGCCGGCGCGTCGAGCGCGGCGTAATCGAGCCGCGCGGTCACCACGCCGTGCGGGTCCGCGTCAGCCGCCATGTCCGGGAAGCTCGCCGGGATCAGCGAGCGCACGAGGAGGCGCGCGATCGAGCTATTGCCGTCCGGGAACATCGCCGTGGCGCGATCGTTGTCCGCTTGCCCGGGATCTTCGAGCCCGCCGACGACGTGCGCACCCGGCAGACCGGACCACAGGCACTCCATGACCGAGAGTCTCTCGGCCGGCAGTCCCCAGAAACCGGACGGCGCGCTGCTGAAAACCTGGATGGCGGCATCCGGCAGGCCGAAATGCTCGCGCAGAAAATCCGTGTAGCGCGTGCCGTGCAGCCACGCCGCGCGTTCCTCGCCGGACTTGCCGGCGAGCACGTTGCGATCCGACAGCAGGAATGCCTTGAGCCTGGCGCGCGCGTCGGCGTCGATCGGAAAGGCGTCGACGTGCTCGGCGAGCTCGCCCGGCTCGAGCCCGTCCAGGGTCACGCCGCGCAGCAGCACGTCGCGCCCGTAGCGACCCTGGTTGAACAGCAGGGCGGGCTGCAGGTCGCCGCCCTCGCCCATCCAGTTGAAGGTGTAGTCCTCGCGCAGACGCGGGATGTCGATGCCGAGCTCGCGCACGAGGCCCATCGCGACGTCGCTGAACTTCGGGTACTCCATGTTCACGGTCCCGCCCCAGGCGAGGCGCATCGAACCGCCCTGGTGGAACTCGTTGCGCTTGGCGTGGCCGCCGAAGTCGTCGTGGTTGTCGAGGACCAGGATCCGCGACTGCGGGCCGTGCAGCTTGCGGTAGTAGTACGCGGCGGCGAGCCCGCTGATGCCGCCGCCGACCACGACGAGGTCGTAGCGCTCGTCGATGGCCTGCGGACCGTCGAAGCGCTTGCCCTCGCGGGCGAGGGCGTGCGCGACCTCGAACGCGCCCGCGTGCGAGCCGCGCAGGCCGGTGAGCGTCGGCGGGTAGTAGGGCGTGCTGCCGTCGGCCCGCGCGATGCCAGGCAGCGGAAGCGCGAGCGCGAGACCCGCGAGGCTGAGGTCGTGGACGAAGTCACGCCGGGTGATGGGGCGATCGAGGCCCAGGTCGCGGTCGCTGCGCTTCATGGCCACGCAGTATAAGGTAGCGCGCGGACGGTAGAGGCGAGGCCGATGATCCGATTGA
>ERZ1066138.53-NODE-53-length-36140-cov-10.921269_pt1 | contig 36140 bp, 28 predicted proteins | sample MGYA00382785_ERZ1066138 | MGnify/ENA primary metagenome ERZ1066138 (study PRJEB33369, sample SAMEA5778368) | biofilm metagenome | biome: Industrial cooling water; feature: Water cooling tower basin; material: Biofilm | place: United Arab Emirates | collected... | reverse complement strand
CGCCATGACGACCCTCCCCGACCTGTCGAAGTTCCAGGCCAGCGGCCGCGAGACCTGCTTCCACGACCGGCACCTCGGTGCGCAGATCGTCGCCGGCCTCGACGGCAGCAACTGGCGCCTGCGCGACTATGAGGCGCGCGGTGGCTACCAGGCGCTGCGCAAGATCCTCGGCAAGGACGGCGGCGAGGGCATGACGCCCGAGCAGGTGATCGCCGAGGTCAAGGCCTCGGCGCTGCGCGGCCGCGGCGGCGCGGGCTTCCCGACCGGCCTGAAGTGGAGCTTCATGCCGCGGCAGTATCCGGGCCAGAAGTACCTGGTGTGCAACTCCGACGAAGGCGAGCCGGGCACCTGCAAGGACCGCGACATCCTCGCCTACAACCCGCACATCGTCATCGAGGGCATGTGCATCGCGGCCTACGCGATGGGCATCAGCGTCGGCTACAACTACATCCACGGCGAGATCTTCGAGATCTACGAGCGCTTCGAGGAGGCGCTCGACGAAGCGCGTGCCGCCGGCTACCTGGGCGACCGTATCCTCGGGTCCGGCCACAGCTTCCAGCTCCACGCCTTCCACGGCTTCGGCGCCTACATCTGCGGCGAGGAGACGGCGCTGCTCGAGTCGCTCGAGGGCAAGAAGGGCCAGCCGCGCTTCAAGCCGCCGTTCCCGGCCAGCTACGGTCTCTACGGCAAGCCGACGACGATCAACAACACCGAGACCTTCGCCGCGGTGCCCTGGATCATCCGCAACAGTGGTGACGCCTACCTCGCGGTCGGCAAGCCCAACAACGGCGGCACCAAGCTGTTCTCGATGGTCGGCGACGTCGAGCGTCCGGGCAACTACGAGGTGCCGCTCGGCACACCGTTCGCCAAGCTGCTGGAGCTCGCCGGCGGCGTGAAGGGCGGCCGCAGGCTCAAGGCCGTGATCCCCGGCGGCTCGTCGGCGCCGGTGCTGCCGGCCGACATCATGATGGCCACGACGATGGACTACGACGCCATCGCCAAGGCTGGCTCGATGCTCGGCTCGGGCGCGGTGATCGTGATGGACGAGACGCGCTGCATGGTCAAGAGCCTGCTGCGCCTGAGCTATTTCTACCAGCACGAGAGCTGCGGCCAGTGCACGCCCTGCCGCGAGGGCACCGGCTGGTTGTGGCGCATGGTCGACCGCATCGAGCACGGCAAGGGCCGCAAGGAGGACCTCGACCTGCTCGACTCGGTGGCCGACAACATCAAGGGCCGCACCATCTGCGCGCTGGGCGACGCCGCGGCGATGCCGGTGCAGGCGATGCTGAAGCATTTCCGCGACGAGTTCGTGCACCACATCGAGCACAAGTCCTGCATCGTGCCGGCGTATGTCTGACCATGGTTGAAATCGAACTCGACGGCAGATTAGTCTCGGTGCCCGAAGGCAGCGTGGTCATGCACGCCGCCGACGCGGCCGGCACCTACATCCCGCACTTCTGCTACCACAAGAAGCTCAGCATCGCGGCCAACTGCCGCATGTGCCTGGTCGACATCGAGAAGGCGCCCAAGCCGATGCCGGCCTGCGCGACGCCGGTGACCCAGGGCATGGTCGTCCGCACCAAGAGCGACAAGGCGATCAAGGCCCAGCAGTCGGTGATGGAGTTCCTCCTGATCAACCACCCGCTCGACTGCCCGATCTGCGACCAGGGCGGCGAATGCCAGCTGCAGGACCTGGCTGTCGGTTACGGCAAGTCGACCTCGCGCTACGAGGAAGACAAGCGCGTGGTGCTGAACAAGGACGTCGGCCCGCTCATCAGCATGGAGGAAATGAGCCGCTGCATCCACTGCACCCGCTGCGTGCGCTTCGGCCAGGAGGTCGCGGGTGTGATGGAGCTGGGCATGATCCATCGCGGCGAGCACTCCGAGATCACCACGGTGGCCGGCGACACGGTGGACTCCGAGCTGTCGGGCAACATGATCGACATCTGCCCGGTCGGCGCGCTGACCAGCAAGCCCTTCCGCTACCGCGCGCGGACCTGGGAGCTCGGTCGCCGCAAGAGCGTCAGCCCGCACGACAGCGTCGGTGCGAACCTGATCGTGCAGGTCAAGAACCAGCAGGTCATGCGCATCGTGCCGCTGGAGAACGAGGCCGTCAACGAATGCTGGCTCGCCGACCGCGACCGCTTCGCCTACGAGGCGCTGAACGGCGACGACCGCCTCACTGCGCCGATGCTCAAGCAGGGCGGCCAGTGGCACACGGTCGACTGGACCACGGCGCTCGAGTACGTCGCCAACGGCCTCAAGCAGATCAAGGCCGAGCACGGCGCGGCGCAGATCGGTGTGCTCGCCAGCGCGCAGGCCACCGTCGAGGAGCTGCACCTGCTCGGCCGGCTGGTGCGCGGCCTCGGCGCCGAGAACATCGACCACCGGCTGCGCCATGCCGACTTCGACACCCGTGGCGGCGTGCGCTGGCTCGGTACGTCGATCGCCAGCCTGTCGACGCTGGACCGCGCCTTCGTCGTCGGTTCCTTCCTGCGCAAGGATCATCCGCTGTTCGCGCTGCGGCTGCGCGAGGCCGCCAGGCGCGGCGCCGAGGTCAGCAGCCTGCACGCGCTGGCCGACGACTGGCTGCTGCCGGTCGCGCACCGGCTCACCGCCGCGCCGGCCACCTGGGTCGCGGCGCTGGCCGGCGTGGCCGCGGCGGTCGCGGCCGAGAAGGGCGTGGCCGCACCCATGGCCACCGAGCCTGACGCTACGGCGCGCTCGATTGCCGCCTCGCTGCTTGGCGGCGCGCGCAAGGCCGTGCTGCTCGGCAATGCCGCTGTGCAGCACCCGCAGGCCGCGGCGCTGCGCGCGCTGGCCGAGTTCATCGCCGAGCACACCGGGGCCAGCTGCGGCACGCTCGGCGACGCCGGCAACGCCGTCGGTGCCCAGCTCGTCGGCGCGCAGCCGGGCCCGGGCGGGCTGAACGCCGGCCAGATGCTTGCGAAGCCGCTGAAGGCCTACCTGCTGTTCGGCACCGAAGCCGTGCTCGACGCCGCCGACCCGTCCCAGGCTGCGGCCGCGCTGGCCGGCGCGCAGATGGTCGTGTCCTTCAGCGCCTTCAAGAGCGCCAACCTCGAGCATGCCGACGTGCTGCTGCCGATCGCGCCCTACACCGAGACCTCGGGGACCTTCGTCAACGCCGAAGGCCGGGTGCAGGGCTTCCACGGCGTCGTCAAGCCGCGCGGCGAAACGCGGCCGGGCTGGAAGCTGCTGCGCGTGCTCGGCACGATGCTGGCGCTGCCGGGCTTCGGCTTCGAGAGCTCGGACGAGGTCCGTGCCCAGGCGCTCGGTGACCTGGATACGCTGCCACAGCGCCTGAGCGCTGCGTCGGCGGCGGCGCCCGCCGCGGCGTCGGCGCCGGCGCCGGCACCCGCCGGGCTCGAGCGAATCGCCGACGTGCCGATCTACAGCGGCGACCCGATGGTCCGCCGCGCCCCGGCGCTGCAGGCCACCGCCGACGCCCGGGCGCCGCGCGCCGGCCTGCCGACCGCGCTGTGGCAGCGCCTCGGCCTCGCCGAAGGCGCCGAGGTCCATGTGCAGCAGGGCAGCGCCTCGGTGCGCCTGCCGGCCTACCACGACGCCAGCCTTGCGCCGACCGCGGTGCGGGTCCCGGCCGGCCATGCGGCCACGGCCGCGCTCGGCCCGATGTTCGGCGCGATCGCGGTGGAGAAGGCCTGAGCATGATCGAGTCCTTCAACCAGTTCGGCGCGGGCCTGCTCGGCGGCGCGTGGCCGGTGGCCTGGAACCTCCTCAAGATCGTCGCGCTGCTGCTGCCGCTGATGGGCTGCGTGGCCTACCTGACGCTGTGGGAGCGCAAGGCGATCGGCTGGACGCAGATCCGCCCCGGCCCCAACCGCGTCGGGCCCTGGGGCCTGCTGACGCCGATCGCCGACGCGGTGAAGCTGATCTTCAAGGAGATCATCCTCCCGACCGCGGCGAACAAGGGCCTGTTCCTGCTCGGTCCGGTGATGACCATCATGCCGGCGCTGGCGGCCTGGGTCGTCGTGCCCTTCGGGCCCGACGTGGCGCTCGCCAACATCAACGCCGGCCTGCTGTTCCTGATGGCGATCACCTCGATGGAGGTCTACGGCGTGATCATCGCCGGCTGGGCCTCGAACTCGAAGTACGCCTTTTTAGGTGCCCTTCGCGCGTCGGCGCAGATGGTCAGCTACGAGATCGCGATGGGCTTCGCGCTCGTGGTCGTGTTGATGGTCTCGGGCACGCTGAACATGACCGAGATCGTGCTCGGCCAGGACCGCGGCCAGTTCGCCGACATGGGGCTCAACTTCCTGAGCTGGAACTGGCTGCCGCTGCTGCCGATCTTCATCGTCTACTTCATCGCCGGCCTGGCCGAGACCAACCGCCACCCCTTCGACGTCGTCGAGGGCGAGAGCGAGATCGTCGCCGGCCACATGATCGAGTACTCGGGCATGGCCTTCGCGATGTTCTTCCTGGCCGAGTACGCGAACATGATCCTGATCTCGGTGCTCGCGGTGACGATGTTCCTCGGCGGCTGGCTGCCGCCGTGGGACAGCGAGCTGTTCAACGCCATCCCCGGCTGGATCTGGCTGGGCCTCAAGACCTTCGTCGTCGTCACGATGTTCCTGTGGGTGCGCGCGACCTTCCCGCGCTTCCGCTACGACCAGATCATGCGGCTGGGCTGGAAGGTCTTCATCCCGATCACGCTGGTGTGGCTGGTGGTCGTGGGCCTGTGGATCCAGTCGCCGTGGAACATCTGGGATCTGGGAGGTGTGCGATGAGCGCCATCGCCTCCGTCAAGGAGTTCTTCTCGACCTTCCTGCTGCTCGAGCTGCTGAAGGGCCTCAAGCTGACCGGCCGGCACTTCCTGTCGCCGGCGATCACGGTGCAGTTCCCCGAGGAGAAGACACCGCTGTCGCCGCGCTTCCGCGGCCTGCACGCGCTGCGCCGCTACGACAACGGCGAGGAGCGCTGCATCGCCTGCAAGCTCTGCGAGGCGGTCTGCCCGGCGCTGGCGATCACGATCGAGTCGGAGGTGCGCGCCGACGGCAGCCGCCGCACGACACGCTACGACATCGACCTGACCAAGTGCATCTTCTGCGGCTTCTGCGAGGAGAGCTGCCCCGTCGACTCGATCGTCGAGACCCACGTCTTCGAGTACCACGGCGAGAAGCGCGGCGACCTCTACTTCACCAAGGACATGCTGCTGGCCGTCGGTGACCGCTACGAGAAGGAGATCGCGGCGAACAAGGAGGCCGACGCAGCCTACCGCTGAGCGTCCACGGACCATGACCACAGAGACCGCGCTCTTCTACGTCTTTTCGGCGATCCTGCTGTTCGCCTCCTTCCGCGTCATCACCGCGCGCAGCGCGGTGTACGCGGCGCTGTACCTCGTGCTGGCCTTCTTCAACGCCGCTTGCCTGTGGATGCTGCTGGGCGCCGAGTTCCTGGCGATCACGCTGGTGCTGGTCTACGTCGGCGCGGTGATGGTGCTGTTCCTGTTCGTCGTGATGATGCTCGATGCCAACCTCGACGCACTGCGCCAGGGCTTCTGGAAGCACTTCCCGGCGGCGGCGCTGGTCGGCGTGGTCATCTCGCTGGAGATGATCTGGGTGCTGCGCCGCGGCTTCGACGTGCCCGAGGCGCCCGCGCTCGACGCAGCCGCCGCCCGGATGGGCAACACCAAGCTGCTCGGCATCGAGATCTACACGCAGTACCTCTACCCGCTGCAGATCGCCGCGGTGCTGCTGCTGGTCGCGATCGTCGCGGCGATCGCGCTGACGCTGCGCCGGCGCAAGGACAGCAAGTACGTCGACCCGGCCGACCAGGTGCGCGTGCGCAAGGCCGACCGCCTGCGCGTCGTGAAGATGGCGCCCGAGGCCGCACCGCCCACCGGCGGCGAGGCGACCGGAGGCCAGCCGTGAGCATCACCCTCGGTCACTACCTCTCGCTCGGCGCGATGCTGTTCGCGCTGTCGGTGGTCGGCATCTTCCTGAACCGCAAGAACCTGATCGTGCTGCTGATGGCGATCGAGCTGATGCTGCTCGCCGTCAACCTGAACTTCGTCGCCTTCTCCCACTACCTCGGCGACATGGCGGGGCAGGTGTTCGTCTTCTTCATCCTCACCGTGGCCGCAGCCGAGTCGGCGATCGGCCTGGCGATCCTGGTGGTGCTGTTCCGCAACCGCGCGACGATCAACGTCGACGAACTCGACACGCTCAAGGGCTGACCCGCGGCCTCCCGGGTCCGCGCCTACACAACGACAAGATGGCAGAGCTCTCCCCCACGATGCTGACCGCGGTGCCGCTGGCGCCGCTGGCCGGCGCGGTCGTCGCCGGCCTGTTCGGCAAGGCGATCGGCCGCACCGGCGCCCACACCGTCACCATCCTCGGCGTGCTGGTCGCCTTCGTGCTGTCGGTGCAGACGCTGTACGCCGTGGTCGGAGGTGCGCGCTTCGACGCCACGATCTACGAATGGCTGGTCGTCGGCGGCCTGAAGATGGAGGTCGGCTTCCTCGTCGACGGCCTGACCGCGATGATGATGACGGTGGTGACCTTCGTGTCGCTGATGGTGCACGTCTACACCATCGGCTACATGAAGGACGACCCGGGCTACCAGCGCTTCTTCGCCTACATCTCGCTGTTCACCTTCAGCATGCTGATGCTCGTGATGAGCAACAACATGCTGCAGCTGTTCTTCGGCTGGGAGGCGGTGGGGCTGGTGAGCTACCTGCTGATCGGCTTCTGGTACACGCGGCCGACGGCGATCTTCGCGAACATGAAGGCCTTCCTGGTCAACCGGGTCGGCGACTTCGGCTTCATCCTCGGCATCGGCCTGCTGCTGGCCTACGGCGGCACGCTGCACTACGGCGAGCTGTTCGCCAAGGCACCGCAACTGGCCGTGCTGACCCTGCCCGGCACCGACTGGATGCTGATCACGGTCGCCTGCATCTGCCTCTTCATCGGCGCGATGGGCAAGAGCGCGCAGGTGCCGCTGCACGTCTGGCTGCCCGATTCGATGGAAGGCCCGACGCCGATCTCGGCGCTGATCCATGCCGCGACCATGGTCACGGCCGGCATCTTCATGGTGGCGCGGATGTCGCCGCTGTTCGAGCTGTCGGACACGGCCCTGTCCTTCGTGCTGGTGATCGGCGCGACCACGGCGCTCTTCATGGGCTTCCTCGGCATCGTGCAGAACGACATCAAGCGCGTGGTCGCGTACTCGACGCTCTCGCAGCTCGGCTACATGACGGTGGCGCTCGGCGTGTCGGCCTACTCGGTCGGCGTGTTCCACCTCATGACGCACGCCTTCTTCAAAGCGCTGCTGTTCCTGGCCGCCGGCAGCGTGATCATCGGCATGCACCACGACCAGGACATCCGCAACATGGGCGGCTTGCGCAAGCATATGCCCATCACCTGGCTCACCTCGCTGGTCGGCTCGCTGGCGTTGATCGGCACGCCGCTGTTCGCCGGCTTCTACAGCAAGGACAGCATCATCATCGCCACCAGCGCGAGCGGGCTCTGGGGCGCCGGCTACGCCTACGCGGCGGTGCTGGCCGGCGTGTTCGTCACGGCGTTCTACTCGTTCCGCATGTACTTCCTGGTCTTCCACGGCGAGGAGCGCTTCCACCACAAGCCCTTCCCGCCGCCGGACGACCACGGCCACGATGAGCACGGCCACGCCCACACGCCGCACGAATCGCCGCTGGTCGTGACGCTGCCGCTGGTGCTGCTGGCGGTGCCGTCGGTGGCGATCGGCTACATGACGATCGAGCCGATGCTCTTCGGCGACTTTCTCAAGGACGCGATCACGGTCGACGCCGCCCGCCACCCGGCGATGACCGAGCTGGCCGGCTACTTCGACGGCGCCTGGGCGATGGCGCTGCACGGCTTCGTCACCTTGCCGTTCTGGCTGGCGCTCGGCGGCGTCGTCACGGCCTACGTGTTCTACATGCTCAAGCCCGGCATCCCCGCGGCGATCCAGGCCCGCTTCGGCTTCCTGCACCGCCTGCTCGACAACAAGTACTACATGGACTGGATCAACGAAAACCTGCTGGCGCCGGCGGCGCGCGGCCTCGGCCGCGGTCTGTGGAAGGGCGGCGACGTCGCGCTGATCGACGGCATGGTCGACGGCTCGGCGCGGCTGGTCGGCTGGGCCGCCTCGCTCAGCCGCCTGCTGCAGACCGGCTACATCTACCACTACGCACTGGTCATGATCGTCGGCGTGTTCGCGCTGATGGGCTGGTTCGTGTGGCGTGCGGCGTGAGGCGCTGAGCATGGGCCTGCTTTCGCTCGCCATCTGGCTGCCGATCGCCTTCGGCGTCGTGCTGCTCGCGGCCGGCCGCGACGAGCACGCCGGCGTGGTCCGCTGGATCGCGCTGGTCGGCGCGGTGCTCGGCTTCATCGTCACCGTGCCGCTCGTCACCGGCTTCGACACCTCGACCGCGGCGATGCAGTTCGTCGAGAGCGTCGCCTGGATCGACCGCTTCAACGTCAACTACCACCTCGGCGTCGACGGCATCTCGGTGTGGTTCGTGCTGCTCACCGCCTTCATCACGATCGTCGTCGTGATCTCGGCCTGGGAGGTGATCGACCAGCGCGTCAACCAGTACATGGGCGCCTTCCTGATCCTCTCCGGCCTGATGGTCGGTGTGTTCAGCGCGCTCGACGGCCTGCTGTTCTACGTGTTCTTCGAGGCGACGCTGATCCCGATGTACATCATCATCGGCGTCTGGGGCGGGCCGCGGCGCGTCTACGCGGCGTTCAAGTTCTTCCTCTACACGCTGCTCGGCTCGCTCTTGATGCTGATCGCGCTGATCTTCCTGTACTACAAGTCGGGCGGCAGCTTCGAGATCCTCGAATGGCACAAGCTGCCGCTGTCCGGCACCGCGCAGACGCTCTTGTTCTTCGCCTTCTTCGCGGCGTTTGCCGTCAAGGTGCCGATGTGGCCGGTGCACACCTGGCTGCCCGACGCCCACGTCGAGGCACCGACCGGTGGCTCGGTGGTGCTGGCGGCGATCATGCTCAAGCTCGGCGCCTACGGCTTCCTGCGCTTCTCGCTGCCGATCGTGCCCGACGCCAGCCAGGAATGGGCCGGCTTCGTCATCGCGATCTCGCTGATCGCGGTGCTCTACATCGGCCTGGTGGCGCTGGTGCAGAACGACATGAAGAAGCTCGTCGCCTACTCGTCGATCGCCCACATGGGCTTCGTCACGCTGGGCTTCTTCATCTTCAACAAGCTCGGCGTGGCCGGCGGCATCGTTCAGATGATCAGCCACGGCTTCGTCTCGGGCGCGATGTTCCTGTGCATCGGCGTGCTCTACGACCGCGTGCACTCGCGCGAGATCGCCTCCTACGGCGGTGTCGTCAACACCATGCCGAAGTTCACCGCCTTCGCTGTGCTGTTCGCGATGGCCAACTGCGGCCTGCCGGGCACGGCCGGTTTCGTCGGCGAGTGGATGGTGATCCTCGGGGCGGTCGAATTCAACTTCTGGATCGGCCTGCTGGCCGCCACCACGCTGATCTTCGGCGCGGCCTACACGCTGTGGATGGTCAAGCGCGTGTACTTCGGTGCGGTCGCCAACGACGACGTGCGCCAGCTCCAGGACCTGAACCGTCGCGAGTTCTTCATGCTCTCGCTGCTGGCCGCCGCGGTGCTGTGGATGGGCGTCTACCCCAAGCCCTTCACCGACGTGATGGACGCCTCGGTCGCCGAGCTGCTGCGGCATGTCGCGATCTCCAAGCTGAACTGACGGCCGGACGACCCCGATGAACGACATGAACTGGATCGCCGTCTACCCGGAGATCGTGCTCCTCGCGATGACCTGCGTGATCCTGCTGGTCGACCTGTTCTCCACCTCGCCCCGGCGCACCACCACCTTCGTGCTGACGCAGGCCACGCTCGCCGCGGTGGCGCTGATGCACCTGAGCTGGTTCCAGGGCGGCTTCACGCTGATCGCGATGCAGGGCATGGTGGTGGCCGACGCGATGGGCCACCTGCTGGCCTTCTTCGCGACGGTCGCCACCGCCGTGACGCTGGTCTACGCGCGGCCTTACGCGGCCGACCGCGAGCTGCTGAAGGGCGAGCTGTTCACGCTGTCGCTGTTCGCGCTGCTCGGCATCCAGGTGATGATCGCGGCCAACAACTTCCTGATCGTCTACCTCGGCCTGGAGCTGATGTCGCTGAGCCTGTACGCGCTGGTGGCGCTGCGCCGCGACCATGCGGTGTCGACCGAGGCGGCGATGAAGTACTTCGTGCTCGGTGCGCTGGCCAGCGGCTTCCTGCTCTACGGCCTGTCGATGCTCTACGGCGCCACCGGCTCGCTCGATCTGCGCGAGGTCTACACGGCCATCGCGGTCGGCCAGCTCAACCCGCAGGTGCTGACCTTCGGCCTCGTGTTCATCGTCGCCGGCCTGGGCTTCAAGCTCGGCCTCGTGCCCTTCCACATGTGGGTGCCCGATGTCTACCAGGGCGCGCCCACGGCCGTCACGCTGATGATCGCCGGCGCGCCCAAGCTGGCCGCCTTCGCGATCACCTTCCGCCTGCTCGTCGAGGGCATGATCGACCTCGGCCACGACTGGCAGCAGATGCTGATCGTGCTGTCGGTCGGCTCGATGCTGCTCGGCAACCTCGCCGCGATCGCGCAGGGCAACCTCAAGCGCATGCTCGCCTACTCGGCGATCGCGCAGCTCGGCTTCATGCTGCTGGGCTTCACCGTCACCAAGATCTCGGGCAACACCTTCTCGGCGGTCAACGGCTACAGCTCGTCGATGTTCTACCTCGTCACTTACGTGCTGACGACGCTGGCCACCTTCGGCGTGATCATGGTGCTGGCGCGCGCCGGCTCCGAGGCCGAGGACATCGCCGACCTCAAGGGCCTGAACCAGCGCAGCCCGATGCTCGCCGCGGTCATGGCGGTCTGCATGTTCTCGCTCGCCGGCATCCCGCCGACCGTGGGCTTCTACGCCAAGCTCGCGGTGCTGCAGGCCCTCGTCTCGACCAACGTCACCGGCTACATCGTGCTGGCGGTGGTGGCGGTGATGCTGTCGCTGGTCGGCGCCTTCTACTACCTGCGCATCGTCAAGACCATGTACTTCGACGCGCCCGACGGCGGCGCGGTGCGGCTCGACGACGGCCCGGCCGGCGTGCGCGGCCTGCTCGCCGCCAACGGCGCGGCGGTGCTGGTCTTCGGCGTGCTGCCCGGCGGCCTGATGACGCTGTGCGTCGAGGCGATCCGCCTCGCGGTCGCGGTGCCGGCCTGAGCGGCCGAGGCTCGGGTGGTGGACGCTGGCGGCGTGCCGCCCTTCGGCAGCGACGCCCACCTGCGCGAAGAGCGCGTCGAAGGCCGCCGGGTCTTCCGCGGCCGGCTGCTCGACGTTCGCCTCGACACCGCGCGCCTGCCCGACGGCAGCATGGCCGGCCGCGAGTACGTGGTGCATCCGGGTGCCGTGATGATCGTGCCGCTGCTCGACGACGGCCGCCTCGTCGTCGAACGCCAGTGGCGCTACCCGCTGCAGCGCGCCTTCGTCGAATTCCCGGCCGGCAAGCTCGACGCCGGCGAGGGCGCCTTCGCCTGCGCGGTGCGCGAACTCGCCGAGGAGACCGGCTACCGCGCCGCCGAATGGGCCCGCGCCGGCATCCTGCACAACGCCATCGCCTACTCGAACGAGGGCATCGAGGTCTGGTTCGCGCGCGGCCTCGTGCCCGGTGTCCAGCAGCTCGATGCCGGTGAGTTCCTCGAGGTCTTCGCGCTCGGCCAGGACGAGCTCGAGGCGATGGCCGCGCGCGGTGAACTCACCGACGCGAAGACGCTGATCGGCCTGCTCTGGCTCGGCCAATGGCGCGCCGGCCGCTGGGACTTGCGCTGGCAGCCTGGCCCGCCCGCTGCGTTGCCGGCATGATGCCGCCATGAAGGTGCTGAACCTGCGGTGCGAGCACGGCCACGGCTTCGAAGGCTGGTTCGGCTCCGACGACGACTACGCCGCGCAGTCCGGTCGCGGCCTGGTCGAATGCCCGTTGTGCGCGAGCCGCCTCGTCACGCGCCTGCCGAGCGCGCCGCGGCTGAACCTGTCGGCGTCCGCCGCGGCGCCGAGCGACGAGCCTGCGAGCCCCGAGCGACAGAGCGTCGAAGCGATGTGGATGCGCGCGATGCGCCATGTGCTGGCACAGACCGAGGACGTCGGCGAGCGCTTCGCCGACGAGGCCCGCCGCATCCACTACGGCGAGACGCCGGAGCGGGGCATCCGCGGCCGGGCCAGCGGCGACGAGGCCCAAGCGCTGCGCGACGAGGGCATCGAGATCATGGCGCTGCCGCTGCCGAAGGCGCTGAAGGGGCCCCTACAGTAGGCGGCCGGGGTTCATCAGCCCCTGCGGGTCGAGCGCCCGCTTGACCGCGCGCATCAGCGCCAGCGCCACCGGCGGCTTGCGCCTCGCCAGCGCCTCGCGCTTCAGCGCGCCGATGCCGTGCTCGGCCGAGATCGAGCCGCCGTGCGCCAGCACCGCGTCGTAGACGATCGCATTGACCGCCGCCTCGTGCTCGGCCAGGAAGGCCGCCGGGTCCGTGCCCTCGGGCGCCTGCAGGTTGTAGTGCAGGTTGCCGTCGCCGAGGTGGCCGAAGTCGACCGAGCGCGCACCGGGGAAGGCCGCGGCCAGCGCCGCGTCGGTCGCGGCCACGAAGGCCGGGATGCGCGACACCGGCAGCGCGATGTCGTGCTTGATGTTCAAGCCTTCCTCGGCCTGTGCCAGCGGAATGCTCTCGCGCAGGTGCCACAACTGCGCCGACTGCTGCAGGCTGCTCGCGACCGCCGCGTCGGTGATCGTGCCGGCGTCGAGCGCGGCTTCGAGCAGGCGCTCGAACAGGCCCTGGGCATGTGCCTGGCTTTCGGCGTCGGACTGCTCGAGCAGCACCGTCCACGGCGCCGGCGGCAGCGGCCGCGGCAGGGCGGGGAAGTGGCGCGCCACCAGCGCCAGCGAGAAGGCGTTCATCACCTCGAAGCCGGTCAGCCCCGGCCCGAGCCGCGCCTGGGCCAGGCCGAGCAGCGCGACGCAGTCGTCCAGCGTGGCGCAGGCCGCCAGCGCGGTCGTGCGCGCGGCCGGCTGCGGGTGGAGCTTCAGCGTCGCGGCAGTGACGATGCCCAGCGTGCCCTCGCTGCCGATGTAGAGGTCGCGCAGGTCGTAGCCGCTGTTGTCCTTGCGCAGGCCGGCCAGGCCGTCCCACACCTCGCCGGCAGGCGTGACCACTTCGAGGCCGAGGCAAAGCTCACGCGCGTTGCCGTAGCGCAGCACCTGGGTGCCGCCGGCGTTGGTCGCGAGGTTGCCGCCGATCGTGCAACTGCCTTCGGCCGCGAGGCTCAGCGGGAACAGCAGCCCGGCCGCCGCGGCCTCGTCCTGCACCGTCTGCAGCACGCAGCCGGCTTCGGCGGTGAGCGTGAGGTTGGCGTGGTCGAGCTCGCGGATGCGGTTCAGCCGCTGCAGGCTCAGCAGCACCTGGCGGCCGCTCGCATCCGGCACGCCGCCGCCGACCAGGCCGGTGTTGCCGCCCTGCGGCACCAGGCCCGTGCCGTGCGCCGCGCAGGCGCGTACCACCGCGGCGACCTCGACGGTGCTCGCCGGCCGCACGACGGCGAGCGCGCGGCCGCGGTAGCGCTTGCGCCAGTCGAGCTCCCAGGCCGAGAGATCGCCCTCGGTCAGCACATGGTCGGCGCCGACGGCGGCGCGCAGCGCGTCGAGCAGCGCCGTGTTCACGCTTTCGCGTCCGCGGTCGCGGCCGGCGCGTGCTTGAGTCGCCAGCGCACGTGCATCGCGCAAGCCGCGAACAGCAGCAGGCACAGCACGATCTCGACGACGGCCAGCGCCGCGCTGACCCGGTTGGTGTCGCTGGTGGCGCGCACCACGCCCTCGGTGAAGTAGAGCCACACCAGCAGGCTGACCCAGCGGTAGGTGTAGAGCCGCCGCTTCAGCAGCCCCGCCAGCGGGATCGCCAGCGGCAGCACCTTGAAGGCGAGCGTGCCGCCGCCGGTCGGCGCGAGCCACAGCTCCCACGCGAGGCCCAGCACGATCAGCCCGAGCAGGCTCGCCACCGCGACGGCCCGCGTGCCGTCCACCGCATTCCATCGACCCATGGCTGGCATCATAGCCAGCATGACCGTGCAAGACGCCCTGAGGCCGCACTGGCGCGAGCGCATCGCGCTGCTGATCGAGACGCTGCAGACCTGGCCCTGGATCGAGACGTTCAAGACGCTGCGCCAGCGCTTCCGCGAGGACCGACTCGGTCTCACCGCCAGCAGCCTGACCTTCACGACCACGATCGCGCTGGTGCCGCTGGCGACGGTGACGCTGGCGATCTTCAGCGCCTTCCCGATCTTCGGCCAGTTCCAGGGCGCGGTCGAAAAATACTTCCTGCAGAGCCTGGTGCCCGACGCCATCGCCAAGCCGGTGATCGCGGCGCTGACGCAGTTCGCCGGCAAGGCGCACCGGCTCGGCACGGTCGGGCTGGTGGTGCTGGTGCTGACGGCGCTGGCGCTGATGCTCACGATCGACCGCACGCTCAACGCGATCTGGCGCGTGCGCCAGCCGCGGCCGATCGCGCAGCGGGTGCTGGTCTACTGGGCCGCGGCCACGCTCGGGCCGCTGGTGCTGGGCGTGAGCCTGACGCTGACCTCCTACGCGATCTCGGCCTCCAAGGGCGTGGTCGCCGGGCTGCCGGGCGGCGTCGGCTTCCTGCTCAACGCGCTCGAGTTCACGCTGCTCGCCGCGGCGATGGCCGGGCTGTTCCACTACGTGCCCAACACCGAGGTGCGCTGGCGCCATGCGCTGGCCGGCGGCGTGTTCGTCGCGGCGGGCTTCGAGGTCGCGAAGAAGCTGCTCGCCTGGTACCTCGACCAGGTGCCGAGCTACGCCACCGTCTACGGTGCCTTCGCGACGGTGCCGATCTTCCTGGTCTGGCTCTACCTCGGCTGGGTCATCGTGCTGCTCGGCGCGGTGATCGCGGCCTACGCGCCGAGCCTGCAGATGCGCGTGGTGCGGCGCGCCGCCACGCCGGGCCACCGCTTCACGCTCGCGGTGCAGCTGCTGCGCGAGCTGGCGCAGGCGCGCTCGCTCAGCACCCGCGGCCTCAGCGCCGCCCAGCTCGCCGAGACGCTGCGCACCGACCCACTGCAGATCGAGCCGCTGCTCGAGACGATGGTCGCGCTCGACTGGGTCGGCCGGCTCGACGAGGAAAACGAGCGCCGCCATGTGCTGCTCTGCGACCCGGCGCACACGCCCGCGCAGCCGCTGCTCGCCGCGCTGCTGCTCGACCCGACGCCGGCGCTGCGCGGCTTCTGGCAGCGCGCCGGCTTCGGCGGGATGACGCTGGCGGAACTGCTGGACTGATCACGATCCGCGCTTCAGCGCTTCGAGGCGGGCTGTTCGATCGGCCGGCTTGTGTCTCGAAATAGCGAACCGGCTCGACGTTCAACGCAGCGCCGCGAGCACCGCGTCGGGCCGCTCGGCCATCAGGGCATGGCCGGCCGGCAGCGTCACGATCTCGGCGCGCAGTGCCGCGGCCAGGCTGGCGGCGGCCTTGGGCTGCGTCATCTGGTCTTTTGCACCGAGCAGCAGCGTGACCGGGCAGCTCAGCCGCGCCGCGGCGTCCAGCGCGCCGGTGTAGCGGTCGCAGGCGGCGAAGTCGTGGTGGAACAGGTTGCCGTGGCCGGCTTGGGCGTAGCGCGCCTGCAGCCGGCGCATCAGCGCGCGGCCCGCGCCGTGCTGCCAGGTGCCGGGGCCGGGGTTGGCCGGCTTGGCGGCCAGCGTCGACAGCGACCAGGCGTTGACGCTGTCGATCGCCTTCAGCGGCGCGGCCACCGCCGTGTCGAGCAGCGCCGGCGCCACCTTCATCGGGAAGGCGGTGCCGACCATCACCAGCCTCGTCGCCTCGACGCCCGGCGCGCCTTCGGCCAGCCGCGCCGCCGCTTCCAGCGCGATCAGCGAGCCCATGCTGTGGCCGACCAGCGCCACGCGCTTCAGCCCGACGGCGGCGATCAGCGCCACCAGCCAGTCGGCCATCGCCTCGACCGAGGGCAGCGCCGGCCCGGCGCTGCGTCCGTGGCCGGGCAGGTCGACGGCCAGCACCGCGTGGCCGTGGTGGGCCAGCCAGCGGCTCTGCAGCGCCCAGACGCTGTGGTCGTTCATCGCGCCATGGACCAGCGCGACGCCGGGCAGCGCGGGGTCGAAGGCCTTGCCGCCGGTGTAGGCGTAGCCCTCGCGGCCGCCGGTCGCGAGCTTCATGGCGCGGCCTTCTCGGCCGCCTTCAGGGCCCGCGCCAGGTCGTCGAGCAGGTCGGCCGGGTCCTCCAGGCCGATCGACAGCCGGATCGTCCCCGGCCCGATGCCGGCCTGCGCGAGCGCCGCGTCGTCCATGCGGAAATGCGTCGTCGAGGCCGGGTGGATCACCAGCGAGCGGCAGTCGCCGACGTTGGCGAGGTGCGAGAAGAGCTTGAGCGCCTCGATGAAGGCCTTGCCCTGGGCCCGCGAGCCCTTCAGGTCGAAGCTGAACACCGCGCCGCTGCCGCGCGGCAGCAGCGTCTGCGCGAGCGCGTGGTCGGGGTGCGATTCGAGCAGCGGGTGGCCGACGCGCGCGACCATCGGCTGCGCGGCCAGGAAACGCACCACCTGCTCGGTGCTGGCGACGTGGCGCGCCATGCGCAGCGGCAGCGTTTCGATGCCCTGCAGGATCGTCCAGGCGGTGTGCGGGCTCATGCAGGCGCCGAAGTCGCGCAGGCCCTCGCGGCGCGCGCGCAGCAGGAAGGCGCCGACCGTGCTTTCCTCGGCGAACACCATGCCGTGGAAGCCGGCATAGGGCTGGGTCAGCTCGGCGAAGCGGCCGGACCCGGCCGAAGCGGCCTCCCAGTCGAAGGCGCCGCTGTCGACCAGCACGCCGCCGACCACGGTGCCGTGGCCGCAGAGGAACTTGGTGGCCGAGTGGACGACGAGGTCGGCGCCATGCTCGAAGGGCCGCAGCAGCCAGGGCGTCGTCAGCGTCGAGTCGACCAGCAGCGGCAACCCCTGCGCGTGGGCGATCGCGGCGACGCGCGGGATGTCGAGCACGTCGAGGCCCGGGTTGCCGAGCGTCTCGCCGAACAGCAGCTTGGTGCTCGGCCGGATCGCTGCGCGCCAGGCGTCGAAGTCGCCCGGCTTGACGAAGCTGGTCTCGATGCCGAAGCGCGGCAGCGTGTAGTGCAACAGGTTGTGCGAGCCGCCGTAGAGCGCGCTGCTGGCGACGATGTGCGAGCCGGCGCCGGCGAGCGTCGCGATCGCCAGGTGCAGCGCGGCCTGGCCGCTGGCGGTGGCGATCGCGCCGACGCCGCCTTCGAGCGCGGCGACACGCTCCTCGAGCACCGCCGTGGTCGGGTTGGAGATGCGCGAGTAGACGTGGCCGGCGCGCTCCATGTTGAACAGCGACGCGGCGTGCTCGCTGCTCTCGAATACGAAGGAGGTCGACAGGTGCAGCGGCACCGCGCGCGCGCCGGTGGCCGGGTCGGGCGCCGCCCCCGCGTGCAGCGCCAGCGTGTCGAAGCCGGGGTCGGAAGCACCGGGCATGGGGGTGTCTTCGCAGTGGTGGTTCGAACCGATTGTGGGCTATATTGAACTGAGGCCGCCCGCCCGGCGGCACCCATCCGGCGCCGGCAAGGAGGCCCTCCGATGAAAGTCAGCGACATCCTTCGACTCAAGGGCGTCACGCTCTTCACCGTCGCGCCCGAGCAGCCGCTGTTCGACGCGGCGTCGACGATGGCCCAGCACGACATCGGCTCGCTGGTCGTCATGTCCCACGGCGAGCTGGCGGGCATGCTGACCTTCCGCGAGGTGCTGCGCGGCGTGGTCGGCAACGGCGGCAGCTTCGGCAGCATCGTCGTGCGCAGCGTGATGGACGACCACCCGCTGACCTGCACGCCCGAGACCAGCATCGACGAGGTGCGCCGCATGATGCTCGGCCGCCACGCGCGCTACATGCCGGTGATGGACCAGCGCACGCTGATGGGCGTGATCTCCTTCCACGACGTCGCCAAGGCCGTGGTCGACGGCCAGGACTTCGAGAACCGCATGCTCAAGGCCTACATCCGCGACTGGCCGGTCGACGAGCAGGAGCAGGCGCAACAGCAGCAGTGAGCGCCTGAGCGCGGGCCGGCCCGCGGGCAGGGCGGCTGTCACAATGCGGGCTGCGTTTCGAACCGCCCCGCACCATGTCCGGCAGCACCCTCGGCCACCTCTTCTGCGTCACCAACTTCGGCGAGAGCCACGGCCCGGCGATCGGCTGCGTGATCGACGGCTGCCCGCCCGGCATGCGGCTGAGCGAGGCCGACATCCAGCCCGAGCTCGACCGCCGCCGCCCCGGCACCAGCCGCCACGTCACCCAGCGCAACGAGCCCGACGCGGTCGAGATCCTCTCCGGCGTCTTCGACGGCTTCACCACCGGCACGCCGATCTGCCTGCTGATCCGCAACACCGACCAGCGCAGCAAGGACTACGGCAACATCCTCGACACCTTCCGCCCCGGCCACGCCGACTACACGTACTGGCACAAGTACGGCCTGCGTGACCCGCGCGGCGGCGGTCGCAGCTCGGCGCGGTTGACGGCACCGATGGTCGGCGCCGGCGCGGTGGCGCGGAAATGGCTCCTGGAGCAGCACGGCATTTCATTCCGCGGCGGCATGGCGGCCCTCGGCGAGATCGACATCGCCTTCGAGGGCTGGGAGCATGTGCCGAACAACCCCTTCTTCGCGCCGAACGCCAGCCAGATCGCCGAGCTCGAGGCCTTCATGGACGAGCTGCGCAAACAGGGCGATTCGGTCGGCGCGAAGATCGTCGTCGAGGCCACCGGCGTGCCGCCCGGCTGGGGCGTGCCGCTGTTCGACAAGCTCGACGCCGACATCGCCCACGCGATGATGGGCCTGAACGCCGTCAAGGGCGTCGAGATCGGCGCCGGCTTCAAGAGCGTCGCACAGCGCGGCTCGCAGCATGGCGACGAGCTGACGCCCGAGGGCTTCCTCAGCAACCATGCCGGCGGCACGCTCGGCGGCATCAGCAGCGGCCAGGACCTCACGGTCTCGATCGCGATCAAGCCCACCAGCTCGATCCGCACGCCGCGCCGCTCGATCGACCGCGCCAACCAGCCGACCACGGTCGAGACCTTCGGCCGCCACGACCCCTGCGTCGGCATCCGCGCCACGCCGATCGCCGAGGCCCTGCTGGCGCTCGTGCTGATGGACCATGCGCTGCGCCACCGGGCCCAGTGCGGCGACGTGCGGCTGCCGGTGGCGCCCATCCCGGCGCGCGCGCCGGGATCCTGAGGCCCCGGCGCGGCCGGCCGGGCGCACCGGCGGCGGCCCTGCAGGCCCGAGGCCCGGTTATGAGGCCATCGAGGCATGGATTTCGGCGCTTCGGCCTGCGCCGGTGAGCGTAAGCTCGACCTGGAGTCCCCATCGTCCCCGTGGACCCCGGGCCCTGCCCGCGAGCCGTGACCGCCACCGACACCATGGGCCAGAACGACCTGATCGAGCTCGAACGCGCCCGCGCCGCCCTGGCGGCCAGCGAGGAGCGCCTCGCGCTCGTCCTCAAGGGCAGCAACGACGGCTGGTGGGACTGGGACCTGGTCACCGACACCGTCTTCTACGCCCCGCGCTGGTGGACCATGCTCGGCTACCTGCCCGACGAGCTGCCGGCCGACAGCCGCCTCTGGCACCGCCTGCTGCACCCGGAGGACGTGGCCCGCGTCGAGCTCGTGCTGCACGCCGCCCTGAGCCCCGAAGGCCCCGAGCATGTCGAGCTGGAGTGCCGGCTTCGCCACAAGCAGGGCCACCATGTGCCGGTGCTGGCGCGCGGCCACCTGGTGCGCGACGCCGACGGCCGTCCGCTGCGGATGTCGGGCACCAACACCGACCTGACCGCACGCGTCCAGGCCGAGGAGGCGCGGCGCCAGAGCGACGCCGCGCACGACGCGCTGCTCGACGCGATGGCCGACGGCGTCTTCGTCGCCCAGGACTACCGCTTCGTGTTCGCCAACGCGGCGCTGCCGGCGATGCTCGGCCACGCGCACGACGCCTTCGTCGGCCTGCGCTTCGATCAGGTCGTCGACCCGGAATTCCTCGCCATGTGGACCCAGCGCTTCGAGCAGCGCGTCAGCCAGGCGCCCGAGCCGACGCGCAACTACGAGCTGCGCTTCCTGCTCGCCGGCCGGCGCGGCACGCTCTGGGTCGAACTGCGCGCCAGCCGCATCGACTACCGCGGCCGCCGTTCGGTGCTCGGCATCGTGCGCGACGTCGGCGAGCGCAAGCAGGCCGAAGCTGCGCTCGCCGCGTCGCGCCGGATCGCGCAGAGCACGCTCGACGGGCTCACGGCACACATCTGCGTGCTCGACGAGCACGGCACCGTGCTGTCGACCAACCGTGCCTGGCGCAGCTTCGGCGCGGCCAACGGCGCCGCGCTGGAGCGCGCCGGCGCGGGTGTCAACTACCTGGCGGTGTGCATCCAGGCCGCGGCCTCTGGCGTGTCCGAAGCCGGGCAGTTCGCCGACGGCCTGCGTGCCGTGCTGGCCGGCCGGCGCGAGCGCTTCGAACTCGCCTACCCGTGCCAGACGGCCGACGGCCAGCACTGGTTCCTGGCCCGCGTCACGCGGGCCTCCGGCAGCGGCGCGGTGCGCGTCATCGTCGCCCACGAGGACATCACCGAGCAGGTCGAGGCCGAGCACCGCATCGCCAACCTGAACGAGCGGCTCGCGCTGGCGCTGCAGGGCGCCGGCTACGGCGTCTGGGAGTACGAGCTCGGTACCGGCGCGCTGATCTGGGACGAGGCGATGCACGCGATCTACGGCCTGGCGCCGCAGAGCTTCGGCGGCGACGCCGAACGCTGGCGTGCCTGCCTGCACCCCGACGACCGCGCCGCCGTCGACGCGCGCTTCGCCGAGCTGATGGCCGGCGGACGCGTCGACCAGTTCCGCTTCCGCATCGTGCGCGCCGGCGACGGCGCCGAGCGCCACATCGAGGCCAACGGCTACCTGCAGCGCGACAGCGAGGGCCGGGCGCAGCGGCTGGTCGGCATGAACCGCGACGTCACCGCGCAGTTCGAGGCCGAGGCGGCACTGCGCGAGAGCGAGCAGCGCTGGAAGTTCGCGCTCGAAGGCGCCGGCGACGGCGTCTGGGACTGGGACGTGCCGAACGAGCGGGTGCTGTACTCGCGCCGCTGGAAGGCGATGCTCGGCCACGACGAAGACGAGGTCGGCGGCAGCTTCGAGGAATGGCGCGGCCGCGTCCACCCCGACGACCTTCCGGGTGCGCTCACGGCGATCCGTGCCTACTTCGAAGGGCGCACGCCGACCTACCAGATCGAGCACCGCCTGCGCTGCAAGGACGGAAGCTGGAAATGGGTGCTGTCACGCGGCCTGATCGTCGGCCGCGACGCCGACGGCCGGCCGCTGCGCATGGTCGGCACCCACAGTGACCTCAGCGAACGCAAGGCGGGTGAGGCCGAGCGCGCGCTGCTCGAGATGCGGCTGCGCGAGGCCCAGAAGATGGAGGCCATCGGCACGCTCGCCGGCGGCGTGGCGCACGACTTCAACAACGTGCTCGCGGGCATCCTCGGCAACGTCGCGCTGGCGCGCCAGGACCTCGGCGACGGCCATGCGGCGCTGACCAGCCTGGAGCAGATCCAGAAGGCCGGGCTGCGCGCGCGCAGCCTGGTGAAGCAGGTCCTCGCCTTCAGCCGGCGACAGCTGCAGCAGCTCGCCAGCCTGGCGCTGCAGCCGCTGTTCGAGGAGACGCTGGCGCTGCTGCGCTCGACGCTGCCGGCCGGCGTCGCGCTCGACGTGCGGATGCCGGCCGAGCCGCTGCACCTGCGCGGGGATGCGACCCAGCTTCAGCAGGTGCTGATGAACCTGTGCACCAACGCCTGGCATGCGCTGGGCGGCCGCGGCGGTTGCGTCGCGGTCGGCCTGGAGTCCCTGCAGCTCGATGCCGAATCTGCGGCGGCCCGGGGCCTGGCCGCCGGCGAGCACCTGCACCTCTGGGTCGGCGACGACGGCTGCGGCATGGACGCCGAGTCGCTGCAGCGCATCTTCGAGCCCTTCTACACCACCAAGCCGGTCGGCCAGGGCACCGGCCTGGGGCTGGCGGTGGTGCACGGCATCGTCACGGCCCACGGCGGCACGATCGCGGTGGACAGCGAACCGGGACGCGGCAGCGTGTTCCACCTCTACTTCCCGCCGGCCGCTGCGCCGCCGCAGGCCGCCGCCGAGACGGCGTTCGCGGTGCCGGCCGGCGGCTGCGGCCAGCATGTGCTGTACGTCGACGACGACGAGATCATGGTGCTGACCGTGGAGCGCCTGCTGGCGCGCGCCGGCTACCGCGTCAGCGTCCACACCGACGCCGCGCAGGCGATCGACGCGGTGCGTGCCGCGCCGCAGGACATCGACCTGGTGGTGACCGACTTCAACATGCCCGGCCTGTCGGGCCTGGACGTGGTGCGCGAGCTGGCGGCGGTCCGCAGCAGCCTGCCGGTGATCCTCAGCTCGGGCTACCTGTCGCCCGAGCTGCGCGAGGAGGCGCTGCGTGCCGGCGTGCGCGGCCTGCTGCACAAGGAGCACACGGTCGAGGAGCTCGGCGGTCTGGTCGAGCGCGTGCTGGCGGCGCGCTGAGCACGGGTTTCAGCTCGCGCCGGTCAGCACTCGACGATGTTGACCGCCAGACCGCCGCGCGCGGTCTCCTTGTACTTGCTCTGCATGTCGGCGCCGGTCTCGCGCATGGTCTTGATGACCTGGTCGAGGCTGACGTGGTGCGCGCCGTCGCCGCGCAGCGCCATCCGAGCGGCGTTGATCGCCTTCACCGACGCGATCGCATTGCGCTCGATGCAGGGGATCTGCACCAGCCCGCCGACGGGGTCGCAGGTCAGGCCGAGGTGGTGCTCCATGCCGATCTCGGCGGCATTCTCGACCTGCGCCGGCGTACCGCCGAGCACCGCGCACAGCGCGCCGGCCGCCATCGAGCAGGCCACGCCGACCTCGCCCTGGCAGCCGACCTCGGCGCCGGAGATGCTGGCGTTCTCCTTGTAGAGCAGGCCGATCGCGCCGGCGGTCAGCAGGTAGTCGGCGATACCGCGGTCGCGCGCCGCGGCGTCGGCGTGGGCGACGAAACGCGCGTAGTAGTGCAGCACCGCCGGCACGATGCCGGCCGCGCCGTTGGTGGGCGCGGTGACGACGCGCCCGCCGGCGGCGTTCTCCTCGTTGACCGCCAGCGCGTAGAGGTTGACCCAGTCCAGCACCTGCAGCGGGTCGCGCACGGCAGCATCCGGGTCGGCCGTCAGGTCGCGGTGCAGCTGGGCGGCCCGTCGCTTGACCTTGAAGCCGCCGGGCAGCGTGCCCTCGCTGCGCAGGCCGCGCTCGACGCAGGCCTGCATCACCTGCCACAGGTGCATCAGGCCGGCGTCGATGTCGGCGTCGCTGCGCCAGTGGCGTTCGTTGCGGCGCATGATCTCGGCGATCGAGCAGCGCTGCGCCGCGCACAGCGCCAGCAGCTCGTCGCCGCTGTGGAAGGGGTGGGCCAGCAGGCCGGCCTCGGCGGCGACGAGGCGGGGCACGCCGCCCTCGGCGACGCGTTCGTCACTGACGACGAAGCCGCCGCCCACCGAGTAGTAGTGGCGGCTCGCCAGCTCGGTGCCGCCGTCGTTGAAGGCCGCGAAGCGCAGCGCGTTGGGATGGAAGGGCAGGCTCTCGGGGCGCAGCAGCAGGTCGCGGGCTTCGACGAAGTCGATGTCGCGGCGCCCCAGCAGCGCCAGCCGGCCGTCGGCGCGGCAGGCGGCCAGCCGGGCCGGGATGGCGTCGATGTCGACGCCCTCGGGCTCCTCGCCCATCAGGCCGAGCAGCACCGCCTTGTCGGAGCCGTGGCCCTTGCCGGTGGCGGCGAGCGAGCCGTAGAGCTCGCAGACCACGCGCGTCGTGCGTTCGAGCAGGCCCTCGTGCGCGAGGCGCAGCGCGAACAGCCGCGCCGCGCGCATCGGCCCGACGGTGTGCGAGCTCGACGGCCCGATGCCGACCTTGAACAGGTCGAAGACCGACACCGCCACCTGCGCGCTCCTCAGGCCGCGGCCGCGACCGGCACGCAGCTGCAGAACAGGTGGCGGTCGCCGTGCACGTTGTCGACACGGCCGACCGGCGCCCAGTATTTGCCCTTGCGCAGCGAAGCCAGCGGGTAGGCGGCGTCCTCGCGCGTGTAGGCGTGCGGCCAGTCGGCCTTCAGCAGCGCCTCGGCGGTGTGCGGCGCGTGCTTCAGCGGGTGGTCGTCGCGCGGCCAGAGCCCTTGCTCGACCTGGGCGATCTCGGCGCGGATCGCGATCATCGCGTCGCAGAAGCGGTCCAGCTCCTCGAGCGACTCGCTCTCGGTCGGCTCGACCATCAGCGTGCCGGCGACCGGGAAGGCGAGCGTCGGGGCGTGGAAGCCGTAGTCGATCAGGCGCTTGGCCACGTCCTCGGCGCTGACGCCGCTGCGCTCCTTCAGCGGTCGCAGGTCGAGGATGCACTCGTGCGCCACGCCGCCGCCGGCGATGCCCGCGACGTTGCCGCTGAAGTGGATGTCGTAGTGCGGCGCGAGCCGGGCGGCGACGTAGTTGGCGCTGAGGATCGCGGTCTCGGTCGCGGCCTTCAGGCCCTCGGCACCCATCATGCGCATGTACATCCAGCTGATCGGCAGCACCGCGGCGTTGCCGAGCGGCGCCGCGCTGACGGCGCCGACCGACAGGCTGCACCCGAGCCCGGCCGTGCGGTGCGCCGGCAGGAAGGGCACCAGGTCCTCGACCACGCAGACCGGCCCGACGCCGGGGCCGCCGCCGCCGTGCGGGATGCAGAAGGTCTTGTGCAGGTTCAGGTGGCTCACGTCGCCGCCGAACTCGCCCGGCGCGGCCAGCCCGACCAGCGCGTTCATGTTCGCGCCGTCGACGTAGACACGGCCGCCGTAGCGGTGCACCAGCGCGCACAGGTCCTTGACGTGCGGGTCGAACACGCCGAAGGTCGAGGGGTAGGTGATCATCGCCGCCGCCAGGCGGTGGCGGTGCTGCTCGCACTTGGCGCGCAGGTCGGCGATGTCGATGTTGCCCTCGGCGTCGCACTTGACGACGACCACGCTCATGCCGGCCATCTGCGCGCTGGCCGGGTTGGTGCCGTGGGCCGATTCGGGGATCAGGCAGACGTCGCGCCATTCCTCGTGGCGCGCCGCGTGCCAGCCGCGGATCGCCAGCAGGCCGGCGTACTCGCCCTGCGAGCCGGCGTTGGGCTGCAGGCTGATGCCGGCGTAGCCGGTCGCCTGGCAGAGCCAGCGGCGCAGCTGGGCGTCGAGCTCGGCGTAGCCGGCGAGCTGGTCGGCCGGCGCAAAGGGGTGCAGGTTCGCGAACTCGGGCCAGGTGACCGGGATCATCTCGCTGGTCGCGTTGAGCTTCATCGTGCACGAGCCGAGCGGGATCATCGTGCGGTCGAGCGCGAGGTCCTTGTCGGCCAGGCTGCGCAGGTAGCGCAGCATCGACGTTTCGCTGCGATGCCGGTTGAACACCGGATGGGTCAGGAAGGCGCTGCCGCGCTTCAGCGAGGCCGGCAGCCGCGGCGCCGCGCCTTTCTCGAAGCGCCCGAGCTGCGGCTGCGGCCGGCCGCTGGCGAAGGCCTTCCACAGCGCGACCAGGTCCTCGCGCGTCGTCGTCTCGTCGAGCGTGACCGAGACGGCGCGCTCGCCCGCGCGCCGCAGGTTCATGCCGGCGTCGCGTGCGGCCTGCAGGCGTGCCTCGACCTGCACCCCGCAGTCGATCGTCAGCGTGTCGAAGGCGCTGTCGTTCAGCAGCCGCCAGCCGAGCTGCTCGAGCCCCGCGGCCAGCACCGCGGTGTAGCCGGCGACGCGGCGCGCAATCTGGGCCAGGCCCTGCGGGCCGTGGTACACGGCATACATGCTGGCCACCACGGCCGGCAGCACCTGCGCGGTGCAGATGTTGGAGGTGGCCTTCTCGCGGCGGATGTGCTGCTCGCGGGTCTGCAGCGCCAGCCGGTAGGCCGACTGGCCGTGGGCGTCGACGCTGACGCCGACCAGCCGGCCGGGCATCGCGCGCTTGGTGGCGTCCTGGCAGGCGAAGTAGGCGGCGTGCGGGCCGCCGGCGCCCATCGGCATGCCGAAGCGCTGGGTCGTGCCGACGGCGATGTCGGCGCCGAATTCGCCCGGCGGCCGCAGCAGCGTCAGCGCCAGCAGGTCGGCGGCGACGATCGCCAGGCCGCCGTGCGCATGCACCGCGGCGACCGGCGCGGCCAGGTCGCGCACGCGGCCATCGACGCCCGGGTACTGGAACAGTGCGGCGAAGTGCGGCGCATCGCCGGCGCGCTCGGCCGGGCCGGTGACGACGTGCCAGCCCAGCGGCTCGGCGCGGGTGCGGATGACCTCCAGCGTCTGCGGCAGCACGTCGTCGGCGACGAACACGCTGCTGCTGTCGCTCTTGCCGGCGCGCGCGGCGAGCGCGATCGCCTCGGCGGCGGCGGTGGCCTCGTCGAGCATCGAGGCGTTGGCGATCGGCAGCCCGGTCAGGTCGCCGACCATGGTCTGGAAGTTGAGCAGCGCCTCGAGCCGGCCCTGCGAGATCTCGGCCTGGTAGGGCGTGTAGGCGGTGTACCAGGCCGGGTTCTCGAGCACGTTGCGCAGGATGACGCCCGGCGTGTGGGTGCCGTGGTAGCCCTGGCCGATGAAGCTCTTGAGCACGCGGTTCTTCGCGGCGATGGCCTTCAGCTCGGCCAGCGCCTGCGCCTCGCCGATGGCCGGCGGCAGCTGCATCGGCTCGCGGCGCCGGATCGCAGCCGGCACGACGGCCTCGATCAGCGTGCGGCGCGAGGCCGCGCCGACGACCGACAGCATGTGGGCCTCGTCGGCCGCGGCGATGCCGATGTGGCGCGCGACGAACTCGCTCGGGTTCTCGAGTTCGGTCAGCGGGCGGGCGGTGGACATGAGCATGGTGAGCTCCTGGTGGTGCGGGGGTCGGTGGACCGTGGGCGGGCGGGACAGGCGGGTCGGGCGGGGCGAACGGGGATCAGAGCGACTTCAGCAGCGCGTCGTAGCCGGTAGCGTCGAGCAGGCCGTCGAGCTCGGCGGCATCGGCCGGCTTGACCTTGAAGAACCAGCCGCTGGCCAGCGGATCGCTGTTGGCCAGCGAGGGGTCGGCGCGCAGCGTCTCGTTGACCTCGACGACCTCGCCGCTGACCGGCATGTAGAGGTCGGCCGCGGCCTTGACCGACTCGACGACGCCGGCCACGTCGCCCTTGGCGAAGCGCGTGCCGACCGCGGGCAGGTCGACGAAGACCACGTCGCCGAGTGCGTCCTGGGCGTGCACGGTGATGCCGACCACGGCCGCCGACGGGTCCGTCAGGTCGATCCATTCGTGCTCGGGCGTGTACTTGATCGTCATCGGGGGCTCCTCGGTGGAAGTTGGAAGGGTCGCGATGATGTCATCCGGCCATGCGCCGCAGGTAGCGGTGCGGCGCGAAGGGCATCGGGCCGACGCGCATCGGCTGGCGCTGACCGCGCACCACCGCGTGGACCTCGTGGCCGACGATGGCGTGGTTGGCGGCGAGGTAGGCCATCGCGATCGGCTGGCCGACCGTCGGGCCCAGCGTGCCGCTGGTGACGCGGCCGAGGTGGTGGCCGTGGGCGTCGACCAGCTCGCAGCCCTCGCGCACCGGCACGCGCTCCAGGCCCACCAGGCCGACGCGGCGGTGGCTGGTGCCGGTGGCGAACTGGCCGTCGATCGCGTCGGCGCCCGGGTAGCCGCCGGCCCGCGCGCCGCCGGCGCGGCGCACTTTCGGGATCGCCCAGCCGAGCCCGGCCTCGACCGGCGTGGTCGTCGCGGTGATGTCGTGGCCGTAGAGGCACAGGCCGGCCTCCAGCCGCAGCGTGTCGCGCGCGCCCAGGCCGGCCGGCGCGACCTCGGGCTGGGCGAGCAGCGCGCGCGCCAGCGCCTCGGCGCGTTCGGCCGGGACCGAGATCTCGAAGCCGTCCTCGCCGGTGTAGCCGGAGCGCGTCAGGAAGCAGGGCGCGCCGGCCAGCTCGAACTCGCCGCCTTCCATGAAGCGCAGCGCGGCGACGCCGGGGTTCAGGCGCGCCAGTGCGGCGCCGGCCTGCGGGCCCTGCAGCGCCAGCAGCGCGCGGTCGGCCAGCGGCTGCACGCTGCAGCGGTGGCCGAGGTGGGTGCGCAGGTGCTGCAGGTCGGCGTCCTTGCCGGCGGCGTTGACGACCAGCAGCAGGTCGCGCTCGCGGCGCGTGAGCATCAGGTCGTCGAGCAACCCGCCGGCGGCGTTGGTGAAGAAGCCGTAGCGCTGGCGGCCGACGGCCAGGCCGAGCGCGTCGACCGGCACCAGGCTCTCCAAGGCCCGCGCGGCGTCGGCCGGGTCGGCGGCGGCCAGCGCGATCTGGCCCATGTGCGACACGTCGAACAGCGCCGCCGCCTCGCGGCACTGGCGGTGTTCGGCCAGGATGCCGGCCGGGTACTGCACCGGCATGGCGTAACCGGCGAAGGGCACCATCCTGGCGCCCAGCTCGAGGTGCAGGTCGTGCAGCGGGGTGCGGAGCAGCGGGGCTGCGGTCGGGGTGGCGGACATGAAGACTCCAAGGGCATCGACGGCGGAGCCGTCGCCGGCCCCGCCTGCCCTCGCTGTCCGCTTTACCTGAGAGATTGGCCGGTCGCGGCGGTGGCCACGGCCTGCTTGCCCCTTCGGTGGGCTGCCAGACGACGGCAGCCTCTCTCCAGTGAGGACGCCCCTTGCATCGCTGCGCCGGGCGCTTGCCAGTCCTTTTGCCTGAGCGTTCGAGGCGGTAGCCTCTGCGCCTTCGGCGGCTCCGTGAGGAGCGCTCTCCTGACAATAGGCAGTCTAATTCAGATTCCGTGAAAACGGCTTCCGTATCGCGCGATCCATCGTTGGATTAGCCGGATTCAACCGTGTTTAATGCAGCTTTAGAACTCCCGATGAACGATCCGAACGCGACCCTGCGGCGCATCCTGAGCCAGACCCGCCGCATCGCGGTGGTGGGGCTGTCGGCCAACCCGTCGCGCCCCAGCCACGGGGTTGCGGCCTACCTGCAGGCGCAGGGCTACCGCATCGTCCCGGTCAACCCGCGCTACGAAAAGGTGCTGGGCGAGCGCTGCTATGCGCGGCTGGAGGACGTGCCCGGGCCGGTCGACATGGTCGACGTGTTCCGCCGCAGCGAGGAGGTCGGGCCGGTGGCCGACAGCGCGATCGCGATCGGCGCGCGGTGCCTGTGGCTGCAGATCGGCGTGGTCGACGAGGCGGCCGCAGCCCGGGCGCGCGCCGCGGGGCTCGAGGTGATGATGGACCGCTGCCTCAAGATCGACCACGCCCGGCTGCTCGGCGGCAGCGGCCGCCGCTAGCCCGGCCGGGCCGGGCGCCGCTCACATGCCGGCGTAGTTCGGCCCACCGCCGCCCTCGGGCGTGACCCAGACGATGTTCTGCGTCGGGTCCTTGATGTCGCAGGTCTTGCAGTGCACGCAGTTCTGCGCGTTGATCTGCAGGCGATCGCTGCCATCGTCGTTCTTGACGAACTCGTAGACCCCGGCCGGGCAGTAGCGGCTCTCGGGGCCGCCGTAGACCGCGAGGTTGGTCGCCACCGGCACCGAGGCGTCCTTCAGCGTCAGGTGTGCGGGCTGGTGCTCCTCGTGGTTGGTGTTGCTGACGAACACCGAGGACAGGCGGTCGAAGCTGAGCACGCCGTCGGGCTTGGGGTAGGCGATCGGCACGCACTGCGAGGCCGACTTCAGGTACAGGTGGTCGGCCTTGGTGCGGTGGATCGTCCACGGCGCCTCTTTGACGCCGAACTTCGGCAGCAACCACTGCTCGATGCCGGTCATCAGCGTCGCGACGCTGCGGCCCTTCTTGAACCACTGCTTGAAGTTCTTGGCCTGGCGCAGCTCCTCGTGCAGCCAGCTGCGCTCGAAGGCCTGCGGGTAGGCCGTGAGCTCGTCGTGCTGCCGCCCGGCGACGACGGCCTCGAAGGCCGCCTCGGCCGCCAGCATGCCGGTCTTGATCGCCGCGTGGCTGCCCTTGATGCGGCTGGCGTTGAGCGTGCCGGCCTCGCAGCCGACCAGCACGCCGCCCGGGAACACCAGTTTCGGCAGGCTGAGGATGCCGCCGGCGGTGATCGCCCGCGCGCCGTAGCCCAGGCGCTTGCCGCCTTCGAGGTGGGCGCGGATCGCGGGGTGGGTCTTCCAGCGCTGGAACTCCTCGAAGGGGCTGAGCCAGGGGTTGGCGTAGTCGAGGCCGACGACGAAGCCGAGCGCGACCTTGCGGTCTTCCGCGTGGTACAGGAAGCTGCCGCCGTAGGTGTCGGCGTCGAGCGGCCAGCCGGCGGTGTGGACCACCAGGCCGGGTCGGTGGCGGGGGGCCGGCACCTCCCAGAGCTCCTTCAGGCCGATGCCGTAGCTCTGCGGGTCCTTGCCGGCGTCGAGCTTGAACCTGGCGATCAGCTGCTTGCCGAGGTGGCCGCGCGCGCCCTCGGCGAACACGGTGTACTTGGCGTGCAGCTCCATGCCGAGCTGGAAGTTGGCGGTCGGCTCGCCGTCCTTGCCGAGGCCCTGGTGGCCGGTGGCGACGCCACGCACCGCGCCGTCATCGCCGTACAGCACCTCGGCCGCGGCGAAGCCGGGGAAGATCTCGACGCCCAGCGCCTCGGCCTGCTGGCCGAGCCAGCGCACCACGTTGCCGAGGCTGACGATGACGTTGCCGTGGTTCTTGAAGCAGTCGGGCAGCAGCGCGTCGGGCGTGGCGCGGGCGCCGGTTTCGCTGAGGAACAGGAACTGGTCGGCGGTGACCGGCTGGTTCAGCGGCGCGCCCTGGCCCTTCCACTCGGGCAGCAGCTCGTTCAGCGCGCGTGGGTCCATGATGGCGCCGCTGAGGATGTGCGCGCCCGGCTCCGAGCCCTTCTCGAGCACGCAGACCGACAGCTCGCGGCCCTTCTCGATGGCGAGCTGCCGCAGGCGGATGGCCGCGGCCAGCCCGCCGGGGCCGGCGCCGACGATCACCACGTCGTACTCCATCGCCTCGCGGGGGCCGTACTGCTCGAGCAGGGCTTGCGGCGTCATCGGTCGGTCCTCGGGGTCGGTCTGCGATGGCGCGGATTTTATGCGTCGCCATCCTAAAAAAGAACGATCGTTCTTTTTTAGGCGCCGCCCTCGAAAAGTCGACCGGGCGAGCGGGCTGGACGCCCCAAGGAGTACCGGTCAGACCGGCAGGAGCTTGACGTCCAGCACGCGCTCGCCCAGCCAGACCAGGGCCAGCAGCCCGGCGACCGCCGAGCCGCCGCGCATCCAGGCGGCGCCGCCGCGGCCGCGCAGCGGGTGCAGCGCCAGCACCGCGAGCGCCACCACGACGAGCTGGCCGGCCTCGACGCCGAGGTTGAACTGCAGCATCGCCCACGCCATCGCCGCCGGCGGCAGGTCGATCTCCAGCAGCGGCCCGGCGAAGCCGAAGCCGTGCACCAGCCCGAAGCCGAAGGCCGCCAGCGTTCGCCATCGACCGAGCAGCGGCCGCAGGTTGTCGGCCGCCGCCACGGCGATCGACGCGGCGATCAGCGGCTCGATCACGCTCGGCGGCACCGCGAGCACGCGCCAGGCCGCCAGGCCCAGCGTGATCGAGTGCGCCACCGTGAAGGCGGTGACCAGGCCGAACAGCGGCCACCACAGCGCCCGCCCACGCGGCGGCGGCGCGTCGCCACGGCCCAGCGCCAGCGGCAGCAGCAGGCAGACCAGGAACAGCACATGGTCGGCACCGATCAGGATGTGGTGCAGGCCGTCGGCGAAGAAGCCGGGGCCGGCGTCGGCCAGGTCGGCGGCTGCGCTGCCTGACCAGGGCGCGACCGCCGCGCCACCGGGCACCAGGCTGCGCAGCGGTGCTGCGGTGCGGGGGTCGGCGGCGTCGCCGCGCAGCAGGCCACGGTGCGTCGGGTCGACCCCCTGGAACAGCGTGTAGGCGAGTTGCGGGCCATCGGCGGCGCTGCAGGCGCTGGTGTAGTGCAGCACGGCGTAGACGCCGTCGGCTTTGCGGTCCAGCGCCAGCGCGCGGTCGGCGGCCGGCCGCAGCGTGCAGCGCTCGGGTGACAGCGTCAGGCCGGCCAGCACCCGGGCGCCGATCTCGGCCTCGCGGCGGCGCACCTCGCCCCAGCTCAGGCGGCCGTCGCCGTCGGTGTCGAGCTCCAGCGCGAGGTCGAGGTCGCGCAGCGCCACCTCGGCCTGCAGCGTCAGCGTGCCGTCGGCGGCGCTGCCGGCGCGCAGGTAGGCGTCGCTGGCCTGGTGGGCCCGCGCCGGCAGCAGCGCCAGCGCGCCGAGCAGCAGCGCCAGCGCGAGCCGCAGGCGGCCGCTCATGAGCGGCCCTCCGCTGCACCGAGCCGCACGTCGCGCAGACCGATCCGTGCGGCCAGCGCGGCGGCCTCGGCCACAGCCGAGGCGTCGCCGGCGGCACGCGCCGCGCGGGTCAGGATCACGAGGTCGATCGCCTCGCGCTGCGTCCGCAGGTTGGCGCGCGCCAGCGCCACGGCACGCGGCGCGTCGCCCTCGACCTCGAGCGCGAAGCGCGCGCGCTCGCGGGCATGCACGGCCGCGGCCTCGGGTCGCAGCGCGGCCTGGGCGTAGCGCGCGGCGAGCTCGCGACGCAGCGCGTCGGCCTCGGGCATGCCGAGGCCGCGGGCGACGATCGCCCGGCGCAGCAGCAGCGCGTCACCGTCGCCGGCGTCTGCGGCGAGCATGGACTGCGCCTCGGTCCAGCGGCGCGCCTCGATCAGCGCGTCGACCAGCGCAAGGCGAGCGTAGGGGTCGGGTGCGGCGCGCAGCGCAGCGTGCAGCTCGGCGATCGCGGCGTCGAGACGGCCGGCGCGCAGCTCCAGCTCGCCCATCGTGGTGCGGACCCAGCCGGCCCAGTCGGGCTGTTCGGGCGCCGCGGCGAGCAGGGCCCGGAGCTCGCGCCGTGCGGCGTCGGCCTCGCCGCGCAGCGCGCGGTTCTCGGCCAGGCAGGCGCGCGCGTAGAGCGGCTGGCCGGCTTCGGCCAGCGTGGTGCAGGCACGGTCCGAGGCCTCGTAGCGGCCCTGCACGCGCGCCACCGTCGCCAGCGTCAGCAGCGCCTGCGGGTGGCGCGGCGAGCCGGCGAGCACGGCCGCGAGCTCGGCGGCGGCGGCGTCGAAGTCGTGCAGGTGCTGGTGCAGCGTCGCACGCTGCAGGCGGATTTCGACCGGCGCGGCGGCGTCGCCTTCCCAGGCACCGAGCGCACCGAGCGCCTGGCCGGCCAGCCGCGCGTCGCCGTCGGCGCGGGCGCGGGCGAGCAGGCTGCGCGACAGCGCCAGGGCCGTCGCCGCGTCGCGCGGCTGGCGCGCGAGCCGAGCCCGCAGTGCGCGCTGCTCGGCGGCGTAGGCGCCGAGCAGCGGCAGCGTCTCGACGATCTCGGCGTCGTCGACCGGCTGCCACGGCGCGGCCTGCACCTGCAGGCCGCCGGCCAGCAGCGCGGCCGCCAGCAGCAGCCGGCCGCAGTGGGCGACGCGGTGCGGCCTCATTCGTCGACCGGGGTGGCTTCGGGTGCGTCGCTTTCGGTGTCGTCGGTCGGCGCGTCGAAGTCGCTCAGGTCGAAGGGCTCGTCGTCGTCGAACATGCCGTCCTCGAAGGACGCGATGAAGGCGATGAAGCCCCCGCTGCTCTCGCCGGCGCTGGCGGTCGACGGGGCCGGCTCGCCACCGCCGCCGCCTCCGCCGCCGCAGGCGGCGAGCAGCAGGGCGACCGACAGCGCGGCGAACGTGGCGCGATGGGTGCGTCGTGTGCTCATCGATGCTCCTCAGGGGCTGACCGCGCCGGGGTTCGGCGTGTTCAGGTAGGGGAAGCCGGGCAGGAAGGTGGTCGCGGCCTGGTCGACGGCGTCGTGGACGTTGAACACCGACGGAATGCCGTTGCTGCCGTTGCCCTTGAGGGTCGCCGGGACCGCGGCCGGGTTGCAGGCCGCGCCGAAGCCGAGCGCGTTGGCGTCGCCGTTGGCCAGGCACAGGCCGCCGAGTACCGCCACCAGCGAGATGTCGACGATGTCGTCCTTGGGGCGGCGGCCGTTGGGGAAGCCCGCCAGGTCGGAGCCGCTGGCGAGGATGTTGCCGACCACGCCGAGCCGGTTCTGCATCGCGAAAGGCACCGGCGCGACGCCGGTGTTCAGGCGCAGCATCTCCGACGCCGTCACCGTCGACATCTGGTTCAGGTTGGTCCCGTCGCCGAGCCGGATGCCGGTCAGGAAGGTCGTGATCAGGTCGGTGCGCGGGAAGTTGGTCGGCGCGACGGCGGCGGCGTCGCCGGCCAGCGCGATGCCCAGCAGCGCCGGCAGCGTCGGGTTCGTCACGTAGGCGGCGAACTGGCCGTCGGCCTGCGGCTTGGAGGCGTTGAACCTGTCCTTGTCCTTCAGCCCGATCACGACCTCGTTGACCAGCGGCATGCCCAGGCGCGAGACCTGCACCCAGGGCCCGGCGTTGAAGCTGGCGTTCTCGTGGGCGCTGTTGCGCGGCGCGCCCGAGACCAGCCGGCCCTGGCGCACGCTGGCGGTGGTCCAGCCACCGACGACGCCGTTGCCACCGCCGGTCAGGCAGGCGATCGGCACCTCGAGCGCGAGCGTGGTGACGTTCTTGTCCTGGATCGAATTGGCCGCCGCGGCGTTGATCAGCGCCGGGTCGGTGATGACGCCGAGCGGTGCGTTGACCAGGTCGAAGATCGGCCCGAGGTTGACCGCGAAGCCCTCCTGGCGCTGGCCGACGAAGACCCTGCCCGCGGCGCAGCCCGGGATGGCGACGTTGTAGACATGCAGGCCCGCGTAGGTGGCGTAGTCGGGGATGGTCTTTTGGCCGATGTTGTCGACCGGCTTGTCGAAGCTCGTGGCGCCGCCGCTGGCGTTGCTGAGCGCGCGGCGGCTGCCGGTGCGGCGGTCGCCGCGGACGATGCCGACGGTGTAGGTCTCGCGCACGTTCGAGGCGCCGGCGTTGACCGCCGCGATCTGGCCGGCCTGCGTCAGCGGGATCGAGACGTTCTGGCCGCCGATCGGCAGCTGCACGTCCTTCAGCGTGTTCTGGAAGCGGAACTGGAAGGTGATGTCCTCGCGCGCGTCGCCGTTGTTGTCGATGTGGATCTCGTACAGCGCGTTCGGATCCATCTTGAAGTAGTTGGGCCCGCCGTACGGGTCCTGCAGCGGCTGGTAGTTCGCGATCAGCGTCACGAAGCCCTCGCGGCCGGCCTCGTAGCTGCGGAACATGTAGAAGTCGGTCGCGTCGACCTTCGGGCTCAGCGTGATCGACGGTGCTTCGCGGTGGCTGGAGGCCAGCGCGGCGCCGGCTAGGCCGGCCAGCAGCAGCGCGCTGCTCAGGCGGCCGAGCCGCAGGATGGGCGAACGGTGGGTCATGGGGTCTCCTAGGGGCGCTTCGGTGGAAACCCGGGGGGCGCACAGGCCGCTCCGGGGGCGTCTGGGCGCTGATACGCGCCGTGCCGTCGATCGGATGCAGCGCGAACCCGTCGCGGTCGCGTGCTATCTTGTGGCGGCTTCGAACCCCAGCCTCCCGAACCGCCCATGAGCTACTGCATCGACCTGTCGGGCCGTGTCGCCCTCGTCACCGGCGCTTCCAGCGGCCTGGGCGCGCAGTTCGCCCGCACGCTGAGCCAGGCCGGTGCGGCGGTGGTGCTGGCCGGGCGGCGCATCGAGCGGCTCAAGACCCTGCGCGCCGAGATCGAGGGCGCCGGCGGCGACGCCCACGTCGTCGGCCTGGACGTGACCGACCATGCCAGCATCCGCTCGGCGGTCGCACACGCCGAGACCGAGGTCGGCGCGCTCGACATCCTGGTCAACAACGCCGGCGTCAGCGTGACGCGCCGGCTGGTCGACGTGACGCCCGAGGACTACGACGAGCTGATGGACACCAACACCCGCGGCGCCTTCTTCGTCGCGCAGGAGGTCGGCAAGCGCATGATCGCCCGCGCCAAGGGCGCGGCCCCCGGCACCTGGACCGGCGGGCGCATCGTCAACATCGCCTCGGTGGCCGGGCTCAAGGCGCTGAGCCAGATCGGCGTCTACGCGATGAGCAAGGCCGCCGTGGTGCACATGACGCGCGC
>ERZ1066138.52-NODE-52-length-37294-cov-5.721824_pt1 | contig 37294 bp, 33 predicted proteins | sample MGYA00382785_ERZ1066138 | MGnify/ENA primary metagenome ERZ1066138 (study PRJEB33369, sample SAMEA5778368) | biofilm metagenome | biome: Industrial cooling water; feature: Water cooling tower basin; material: Biofilm | place: United Arab Emirates | collected... | reverse complement strand
GCTGCGGGTCGTCGGCATTGCGCTTTCGCCCGAGTACATCTATGAGATCCGTCCCGGCGACATCTTTCCCGATAACCGCCGCTTCGGCATTCTCTGGATGAACGAACGGGCGGTTGCGAGCGTTTTCGAGATGGAGAATGCCTTCAATGACGTTGTCTTGACGCTCGCTCCCGGTGCCGGCGAGGCCGGCGTCATCGAAAAGCTCGACCGGATCCTCGAGCCATACGGCGGGTTCGGCGCATACGGTCGCAGCGACCAACTCTCGCACCGCTTTGTCGCCAATGAACTCTCCGAGCTTCAGGTGTTCGGCACCGTCATACCGGTCATCTTTCTCGGCGTGACAGCGTTTCTGCTCCACCTTGTTCTGACGCGGCTCGTTAATGTTGAGCGCGAACAGATCGGCCTCCTTAAATCCTTCGGTTATTCGAACGCGGACATCGGCCTGCATTATCTTCAGCTCGCCGTGCTGGCCATCTTTGGCGGTATAGTCATCGGCATCGGGCTCGGTTGGTGGACGGGCCGCGGAATGGCGAGGCTTTACGGCGAGTTCTTTCATTTTCCGATACTCGATTTCAGTATCTCGCTCCCGGTCATCCTTTGGTCTTTCGTTATAAGCATCGGGTCTGCGGCGATCGGTGCTACGGCGGCCGTCCGCAGTGCCGTCTCGCTGCCGCCCGCCGAAGCGATGCGGCCGGAACCGCCGGCGAATTTTCACGCCGGCTTTATCGAATCGACCGGCTTCCAGCAAATGCTCTCGACCGAGTCGCGGATCGCCGCCCGCAACCTTGCCCGCCGGCCGGTCAAGGCACTGCTCTCGGCATTCGGTATTTCGCTTTCGATCGCCTTGCTCTTCATCGGCTTTTATTTCTTTGACGCGATCGACCGGATCATTATGGTCCAGTTCGATCTTGTTCAACGCGAGGACGTTGAGGTCGGCTTCAATGAGCCGCGGCCGGGCCGTGCGGCGCTCGAGCTTGCCGAGCTTCCCGGCGTCCGGCGGGTCGAGCCTTACCGGGTCGTGTCGGCCAGGCTTCGTTTCGCCAGCCGCTCGCGGCGCGTAGGCCTGATCGGGCTTCAGCCGGAAGGAGAACTCCGCCGCATCGTTAACGACGACCTGCGGATCGTCAACCTCCCGCCCGAGGGGATCGTTCTGGGCAGCACGCTTGCCGAATCGCTCGGGGTCGCAAAGGGCGATATCGTCACCGTCGAGGTGACCGAAGGCTCGCGTCCGGTTCGTGACGTTGCGGTCGCCGATGTGCCCCGGGAGCTTTTGGGACTAAGTGCCTATATGGACATCCGGGCCTTGAACCGGCTGATGATGGAAGGCGGAACCGTATCGGGCGCGTTCCTGAGCGTGGACGAGAACGCGAGGGCGGAACTTTACTCCAAGCTCAAGCGCACTCCGGCGGTCTCGGGCGTTGGCCTGCCGAAGGCGGCGCTCGATAGTTTTAACGAAACGATGGCGAAGACTATGGGCACAATGACGTGGTTCCTCATCGGTTTTGCATGCGTCATCGCGTTCGGCGTTGTCTATAACGGAGCCCGCATCGCACTCGCCGAACGCGGCCGCGAACTATCGTCGCTGCGGGTGCTCGGCTTCACCAATCGCGAGATCGCCAAGATGCTTCTCGGCGAACAGGCCGCACTCACTCTTCTCGCGATCCCGATGGGCTGGTTTTTGGGTTTCGCGACCTCGTGGCTGGTCACGAGGGTCGTCGATGCCGAGATCGTCAGGCTTCCGGTCGTAGTTTCGGTGGAGACGTTCATATTTTCGGCCGGGATCGTGGTCATCGCGGCGGCGGTCTCAGGCATCATTGTTGCAAGAAGGATCAGGCATATGGACCTGATCGCTGTGCTTAAAACGCGGGAGTAAAGCCATGAAGTTTCCAAAGAATCGCTATCTTTATATCGGAGGCGGCCTCGTGCTCGTTCTCATTTTGGGCTATTTCATGTTCTTCCGATCCGATGCGGTCCTGGTCGAGGCCGGAAGCGTCACCCGAGGCGAACTTCTCTCCTCCATCGACGCAGAGGGCAGAACCCGCTATCACGAACGGTTCGTGGTCACCGCACCGGTCTCCGGCAAGATGTACCGCATTCAGCTCCACGAAGGCGACCGCGTTCCGAAAGGCTATGTCCTGACTCGCATTGATCCGGCACCGCCGCGGCCGCTCGACCCGAGCCGCGTGCCCGAACCGGAGGTTTTTCCGTTTGCCTATAACGTTTATGTCCCGGCGGACGGCATCCTGACGAAGATCTTCGTAACCAGCGAGGGCATCGTTCAGGCAGGTGCGCCGATCGCCGAGGTGAGCAAGCCGTCGCAGCTCGAGGTCGTCGCCGACCTGCTCTCGGCGGATGCGACGCTCGTCCGGCCGAACATGCCTGTTCTTATCACGAACCGGGCGGACGAGGCCGAGCTGAAAGCAAAGGTCCGGAACGTAGAGCCGCAGGCCTTCACAAAGGTCTCTTCGCTTGGCGTAGAGGAACAGCGGGTGAATGTCATTGCCGATCTTGTCGATCCGCCCGAGAGGCTCGGCGATAACTATCGCGTCGATATTCGGATCGTCGTCTGGGAGGGCAAGGATGTGCTCCGCGTGCCGGCGAGCGCTCTTTTTCGAAGCGGCGAGGAGTGGCAGGTCTTCGTCATCGAGGGTTCGAAAGCAAGAACAAAGGCCGTTCAGATCGGCCATCGGTCGCCGTCATTTGTAGAGGTCCGCGGCGGGCTCGCCGAGGGAGAAACGGTGATCCTCCATCCGCCGAACAGCGTCGCGGAGGGAACGCGGGTCAGCCGGACGAACTAGCTGCCCGGCATCGAACCGCCGATACGGGGACGGCATTGCAAATGTATCTGTTCCAACATAAACTACCTGTAATTACAGAGGTCCAAGAAGCCTGATGATATCTGCGATCGATCCAAAAGTGACCGAAAAGCCGCTCGTGCGGTGTGCGGAGTGTGACCGCGAGGTTACGCACTACAATACTTTCCTCTCGCCGATGAATGAGCGGCGCAACGTTTGCTGGGAGTGCCTCGCCCGCGAAGAGAAAGGCTTTTTTGCCCATCGCGGCTTCAGCCGCGGTGCCCGGACAGGCGTCATTCCGCGTTGAGCTCCGCTCCCCGATCCAAGAATGGCAATTCGCAAGATAACCGAATATCCCGAGGAGGTTCTCGGGCAGATGGGCAAGCCCGTCGAGAAGTTTGACGCCGAGCTCGAGGCTCTCTGCGAGGATATGTTCGAGACGATGTACGATGCCGAAGGCGTCGGGCTCGCCGCTCCGCAGATCGGGCTGAACCTGCGGCTTTTTGTGATGGACTGCGACGGCATAAAGCTGATCGCCGCAAATCCGGAGATAGTTCACACCGAGGGCGAGCAGACCGGACAGGAAGGCTGCCTTTCTGTCGGCAAGGTGCCGGCGGTTGTCACACGGCCGATGAAAGCACGGCTCCGGGCACAGGATGCGAAAGGCGAATGGTTCGAAAAGGACGCCGAAGGTTATGCCGCCCGTGCTTTTCTCCACGAAACGGACCACTGCAACGGAATGCTCTTCATCGACCACCTGCCAAAGATGCGGCGCGACATGGTCGTAAAACGCTTCCGCAAAGAAAAGAGCTGGCGCTAGCCGCGTTACTTCAACCCGCGGAGAAGTTCGTCGTCGCCCTCTTTTTCCTTGTCTGTAAGGATATTCCGCAGGATCATCATCCGGGCGAGCACCCGCGTTTCCGGCCGGTCAAACTTATCGGCCGCTGCTTTTGTCCGCTCGAGGTCGGCGTCAACCAGCAGCCCGATGGTCGCTTCGGCGACGTTAAGTTCGCTTGAAAGCCCGCGGATCATCCCGCCGCCAAACGATCCAAGCTGAATCTCGCCATCGACTATCATCTGCTCCGTCACATCAATGAACTCGCCGACGCGGACGAACGCCGCGATCACCTCGTTTGCCCTGTAGATCGTGTCATCGAGCATCATAAAAGCCCGGTTCGGCTCTGCCGCGGCATAGCCCGATATCACGCTCCAGGTCGCGATAAAGTCCTGATAGTTTCGCGGGTCGGGCCGGATGAACGATTCGGCCTCGCGCATAATCTCTCCGGCGAGTTGGGCGTCGCCGGCCTGCTTGACGGAGGCGGCAAGCGCGCTCAGGGCCATGATCTTTTTATCGCGGCCCGGCGTCTTCATTATTATTTCGCGGCTGCGTGCCACAATGCGGTCGCGCTCCTCTTTCGGCAATTCTTTCTTGCCCAGGCCGCCGATGTCTTCCATCAGCTTTCGCTCGGCTTCTTCGCGGGCCTCGCGTTCGCGTTCGGCGGCTTCCCATTCCGGTGACGGAGTGTTTGCTGCAGCATTAGCGGCTATCGCTATCGCGTTTGCGGCGGAGTTCATTGCATTGGTTGCGACACCATATCGTCCACCTTCTGATCGCCCCGCCGGACCCATCTTGAACTTTGCCCGGACTTGAGCGGCCCGAGATGGTGCGTACTTATCGACCGCCGAGATATAGCCGATGCCATATTCCATGCCTTTATCGCCTTCAAGCATCGCCCGGCCTATCAGGTCTGCGAGTTCGCGCAATTCCTGCTGTGTATAGATCGGCTTCCGGGTTGCCCGGTCGTCGCGTTCCGATGAGATATCTTCCGCCGTCCCGATCAGCCCGGCGGCGACATAGATCTCGAGTTTCTCCGGCCCGTCGTTCTTCAACTTCGAAAGAAAGATGCCCCCAAGTTCGACACCCTTGTCCTGATCTTTTTCATAGACCTCGCGCAAAAGCCCGATATGAAGGTAGTTCAACTGACCTCTAAGCGAGTTTCTTGCGAGTTGGATCGCACGAGCGGCGTCTTTGCGAGCGACCGCTGAGAGCAATTGAACCTCGAAATAGCCGTCGTTCGAGGTCATCAGAAGCAGCCTCGCGTTCGTGATCCCCGAGATCGAGTCGTAATAGAAGCTAAGGGCAAGTTCCGGTTCGTGCTCGGCAAGGCTCATCGCGATCGCCTGCCGAACGGCCATCGCCGAACGAAACTTCGTTGCCGCTCGTAGGGAATCGGTCGGTTCATTGAACATTCCCGGGCCCGGGCCGATGTCGCGCAGGTCAGCATCCGCGGTCGCCTGAGCCATGTTCATTTGCGTATCAACCTGCGCAACGAGGTTCTTGAAGTCGGTAACAACGCTGCCGTACATCGCCCGGGCCTGGTCGCGGTCGTGCAGCCACATCAGCGAGGCAAGCTCGGCCATAAAGCTGATGCGGTTCTCGGCCGTCCGGAGGTTCGCGACCGCAAATGTGGTCTCGCGGAGCATCTCAACGGCCTTTGCTCGAATCTCCTCGGCCTTCTTTTTCTTTTCTTCCTCGGGGTTTTGCGGAAAGGCGATCGCGGTGAAAAGCAGCAGTGTGAAAGCAAGTTTTAACAGCTTCATTAAATACCTCCGGCTGAAGTTGCCGACAATAATATATTGAAAGGACGCTCGTGTAAACGGTTTCTTGCCGTGTCGGGCTTTGAATTTGCCCGCCGCAGGTGCGAAATTAGTCTCTACGGCGATGCTGCTTGTCATAGACAACTACGATTCATTTACCTATAACCTCGTCCAGTATCTTGGTGAAATGGGCGCCGAGATGCGCATTTTCCGCAACGACGAGATAACGGCCGATGCGATCGAAACCGACCTCAAGCCGGAGCGCATTCTCATCTCGCCCGGGCCGGGAACGCCGGACGATGCAGGTGTCTCGCTGGAGGTGATCGAGCGTTTCGCCGGCTGGCTGCCGATCCTTGGCGTTTGCCTCGGGCATCAGGCAATTGGCCAGCACTTCGGCGGAAAGGTGATCCGAGCACCCGAACCGGTCCACGGAAAGCCCGTGACGGTTCACCACGACGGCCGGACGATCTTTGCCGGCATTCCCGATGGCTTTGCCGCCGGGCGTTATCATTCGCTCGTTGTCGAACGCGATTCGATGCCCGAGTGTCTTGAGGTCTCGGCCACGTCACCCGACGGGCTCGTGATGGCGATGCGGCACCGCGAACTGCCGATAGAGGGCGTACAGTTTCACCCGGAATCCATCCTGACGGAGCACGGCAAAACGATGCTCCGGAATTTCCTCGAACTTTGATGAATGCACTTTCGCCATTCGGTTGGGCGTATGCGGCAGGAGCCGGGCTCCGCAACGCGCTTTACGACCGCGGATGGCTTGATGCGCATGAGCTAGGTGCGCCTGCGATCAGCATCGGGAACATTACCGTCGGCGGAACCGGAAAGACGCCGATAGTCGCTCTCGTTGCGGAAATCCTTATCGAAAACGGCGAGCGTGTCTGCATCTTGACCCGTGGCTACGGCCGCCGCGAGCCCGGCAAGCGGGTCGTTGTCTCCGATGGCTCGGCGATACTTGCCGATGCCGAAACGGGCGGCGACGAACCGGTCGAGCTCGCCCGTCGCCTCGCGGGAACTGCCGTCATCATCGCCGATGCCGACCGTGTCGCGGCGGCAAAGTTTGCACGCGAAGGGTTTGGCGTGACCTGCTTTGTCCTCGACGATGGCTTCCAGCATCGGCGAGCCGCCCGCGACCTCGACATCGTCTGTATCGACGCAACCGATCCCTTCGGCGGCGGCGAACTTCTGCCCGCGGGCAGGCTTCGCGAATCGCCCGCAAACCTTCGCCGTGCGGATGCGATTATCATCACCAAGGCCGAAGCCGCGGCCGACCTCGCCAAACTCGAACAGGAGATCAGACGCTTCGCACCCGAGGCCGCGATCTTCCGTGCCGAAAGCGGTATCTCTGGTTTCACCGAACTCGTAGCCTTTCTTGCTCGCGAAGCCGACCAACCAAACCGACACCTGCCCGGGCCCGCGTTCGCCTTTTGCGGCCTTGGTAATCCGAGCCATTTTTTCAAAACGCTCCGGGAAGCCGGAATCGAACTCGCTGGGACACGAGCATTCCGCGACCACCAACGCTATACCCAGGCCGACACCCAGCGGCTTAATCAAGCCGCAAAAGACGCAGAGGCCGCTGCATTTGTCACGACCGCCAAAGATGCCGTTAAGCTCGAAAGCGTCTCTTTCGGCCTTCCGTGCTTCGTCGCAGAACTTGCCGTTCGGGTCATGCCCACTGATGCTTTTCGTGAACTCATCATGGCCGCCGGCCGAAAAAATCATTGACATCGCTGTCTTACAGTTTTAGGGTTAAAGATGAAGTACATTTAAATTTTTAGAGGTGCTGCCCGGCCCGTTGGGTGCGGTTGGTCGGTCTCTTATTGCGAACAATCTTTTGGGAGGAAGAACAATGAAAATTAGAAATCTAGTCTCTGCCGTTGCGACCCTTGCGGTCGTTCTGGCGTTTGGCGTGGCCGGCGTTAGCGGGCAGATGAGCGAAAAGGAAAAGCGGGACCAGGTCAAGAAGGCCGGTGATACGGCGAAAAAGGCAAGCAAGGTCCTCGACGAGCTTATGAGAATACCCGCGAATGCGATCCCGGAATCGCTGCTTAGCAAGGCTAAAGCGATCGCCGTTTTCCCGGGCGTTAAAAAGGTCGCATTCGGCATCGGCGGAAGCGGCGGCCAGGGCCTGATCTCGCGTCGGCTCCAGAGCGGCTGGAGCGCGCCGACCGCGTTCAAGCTCGCGAGCGGCAGCGTTGGCTTCCAGATCGGAGCTTCATCGACCGACTACGTGCTGCTCTTTATGAACGAGGACGGATTGAAGAATCTGCTTGAGGACCGGTTCGAACTCGGTGCCGAAGGCTCGATAGCCGCCGGCCCGGTCGGCCGTACCGCCGCGGCGACGACCGATGCGCAGCTTCAGGCAGAGATCCTTTCTTACTCGCGAAGCAAGGGGCTCTTTGCCGGCGTTTCGCTCAAGGGCGGCGTCATCAGCCCGGACAACGACCGGAACATGGCACTTTACGGCTTCAAGGCCAACGAACTCTTGACCGGAGTCAACAAGGTTGCCATCGCGGACATCCCGCCGGCGACGAAGGTCTTTCAGGAAACCGTAACCCGCCACGCAAAGTAGGCCGAACTTACGCAACAAAAAGGACGCTTGGGCGGCAACGCCTCGGGCGTCCTTTTTTCTGCAAAGATGAACCGATCGCCTTTATTGGTTGATGTGTGTAGCTGCGTCCGGTTCGCGGACCGCCGTTTGTACGGCCGCGATCACCACCGGTCCGATCTCAAAGCCCATTGACGAGTAGCAAAGCCCGACACACGCAGATGTAAGAACAGGAACGCCTTTTACATACAGAAAGGTTGAGCCATTCACCCACTGAACATTCTGGCATCCGGCGGGCATGCCGCCGACCGAGAACGGGCATCCGGAAACAATGAATTGATCGGTCATCAGCAGCGGCGGATAACCGTTCACCCTATAGCTGGTCACAGTCATCGGGATGTGTGTCACAACTCCGCCGTGCGGGCAAAGAAGGATCGTTTGCCGATTAAGTATTGGATTTCCCATAATTGTTTACCGTTCAGTCCGGGTCGCGGGTATTATTATGCACATTACCGGGAATTGCAATACTTTTCGCAGTATAGCCGGGCGAAGCTTGTCGAAAGCTTCCAAAGGCGCTTATCTTAAAGGAATATGAGATCAGCCTCAGCCCTCGCTCTCACCGCTGTCCTATTTGTAATGAACGCAATGCCCCAAACGCCCGCTGAACTCGCCGAACTTTGGGAACGCGAGCACGTTGTGAAAAAGCCTGCATCGAGCCTCCGCGTTAAGGACGTGATCGAACAGGTCGAGGCTCTTCGCAAGCTCGGCATTCGCGTTAACGAGGTCGGCCGGAGTGTTGCCGACCGCCCGATCTTTCAGGCGGAGTGGGGCCGCGGGCCGCTCAAGGTCTTTATGTGGTCACAGATGCACGGCGATGAGCCGACGGCGACGCCCGTGCTCTTCGATATGCTTACCATATTCCACAGCAACCGCGACAAGGAATGGGTCAAGCAGATCGAGGAAAAGATCACGCTCCGCGTCGTCCCGATGCTCAACCCCGATGGCGCCGAGCTCTTCATCCGTCGCAATCTGCAGGGCATTGATATAAACCGCGACGCCGTTGACCTTAAAACGCCCGAGGGCCGCTTGCTCAAGTCGCTTCGCGATGCATGGCAGCCCGAGATCGGCTTTAACCTCCACAACCAAAATTATTTGACCACCGTCGGCGAAACGGACAAGCAGGCCGCCATTTCGTTCCTTGTCGTTTTCGGTGATGAGGCAAAGACGCTGACGCCCGGACACGAGCGCAATATGCGGCTGGTCGCGGCAATGTATCAGGCGCTCAATCAGTTCATTCCCGGCAATATCGGCCGCTATGGCGACGAATGGACGCCGACGGCCTTTGGCGACAATTTTTCCGCCTGGGGCACGCCGACCATTCTGATCGAGACCGGCGGGCTCCACGGCCGCGATGAATTCTATCTTGCCAAGATGAACTTCGTTGCATTTGTCACGGCTCTTCGGGCACTTGCCGATGGCAGCGAGGCGAGGTTCAGCCCGTCAACTTACGAATTCATCCCGCGCAATAGCTCGCGGCGGATCTTTTACTTCATCTTTAGGGGAGCGACCCTCATCGAACGCGGTCAGCCCGCCGAGGGAAAGCCGGCCGACATCGGCGTCAATATCGAACGCCGCCGTGCGGGCCTCTCGACGCCGGGCTTTGTTCGCTCCGTCGGCGACCTGAAGAGCACTGCCGGGCTTGAGGAGTTCGACGTCTCGGGCTACAACGTCATCGGCCGCTTCAATCCGGTCCGGAGCGGTGCCTTCGCCGACCTGCTTTTCTATAAGAAAGGCCGGCAGGTAAACTGGTCGAGTGCCGAGCTTGAGACCGAGTTTCCGCCGGACGCGATCTTCTCGCTCGGAAAGTGGCTCAAGGGCGGCGAGGACATTCCGCGGATAAAACGCTAGCACGCCCGAGCGGCATTATGCTGACCGTTCTTAAGATAAAGAACATCGCCCTCATCGATGAACTCGAAGCCGAATTCGGCCGCGGGCTCAATCTGCTGACGGGCGAGACCGGTTCGGGCAAATCCATAATCGTTGACAGCCTCGGCGCCCTGACCGGCGACCGCGTCTCCGCCGACCTGATCCGCGATGGCGAAGAGGCGGCCCGCATCGAAGGCATTTTTTTCCTGCCCGCGAGTTCCGCTTTGCTCACGTTGCTTGATGAAAGCGGCATCGACCACGAGGCCGAAGGCGAGGTCGAGCTGATCGTCCGCCGCGACCTCAGCCGGAGCGGGAAGAACCGCATATATGTGAACGGCCAGCTTGTTACAGCCGCTTTTCTCAAGCGGCTCGGGCCCGAGCTCGTCGCCATCCACGGCCAGGGTGAGCAGAGCACGCTCTTTGACCCGGCGACGCATCTTGCTCTGCTAGATGATTTTGCCGATGCTGCCGAGCTTTCGATGGAGACCGGATATCGGTTTGCCGAGCTTGAGCGAGTCCGCGGCGAGCTCCGGTCGCTCAAACGCGACGAGGCGGAAAAGCTCCAGCTTCTCGATATTCTTCGCTTTCAGGTCGATGAGCTGAAACAGGGAAGCCTCTCGCCCGGCGAGGCTGAAGAACTTGAGGACGAAAAGCGGCGTGCGGCAAATATCGAGAAGCTCTCTTTGCTCAGCGATGAGGCGTTCGGACTGCTTTACGAAGACGAGCATTCTGCACTTTCCTCGCTCGGGCAGGCGATCCGCCGCATCGAGGAACTAGCCGGCTACGACCGCCGCTTTGCCGATTACATCGAGGGCCTGCAGAGCGCCGAGGCCGTGGTCGAAGACCTCGGGGCGACGCTCCGCGACTTCCGCGGCGGGCTTGAGCACTCGCCCGAAAGGCTTGAGGAGATCGAGAACCGGCTGGCCGAGATAACGCGGCTCTCGCGTAAATATGGCGGCACGGTCGAAGCCGCACTCGAGCATCAGGCCGAAGCCGAAAAGCGGCTCGCGAATATCGAATTTGCCGAGCTTCGCGAGAAAGAGCTTGCATCGGAACTCGCTGCCGCCGAGGCGTCGTATCTTGAGGCTGCCGAGCGGCTGAGCGAGAAACGGCGGGCCGCCGCGAAGAAATTTGATAAGCAGGTCGAGGCGTCGCTCAAAGACGTGGCCTTTGATAAGGCGAAGTTCGAAACGCGGATCGAAAGCCTTCCGGAGGAGCCTGCGGCCGACGGCATCGACCGCGTCGAATTTTTCTTTTCGGCAAATCCGGGCGAGCCCGTAAAGCCGCTGGCAAGGGTTGCCTCGGGCGGCGAGGCCTCGCGGCTGATGCTTGTGCTCAAAACCGCCTCGCGGCCGCGGAGTTCGGCAACCGCGACAGTGTTTGACGAGATAGATGCCGGAATTGGCGGGCGTGTGGCGGAAGCCGTTGGGGCAAAGCTCCGGGCGCTTGCCGAGTCGCAGCAGGTGCTCTGCGTTACGCATCAGGCGCAGGTCGCCTCAAAGGCTGATCGGCATTTCGTCGTTGAAAAATCCGCCGCGAAGGGCCGGACGCTGATCGCACTCCGCGAGCTTTCCGCCAGCGAACGCATCGAAGAGATCGCCCGAATGCTCGCCGGCGAAAAGATCACCGACGCCGCCCGCGAGAACGCCCGCGAAATGCTCGCCGCGGCGTAATAAGCGAAGATCATTTACAAGATGCACAGGATGATCAGGATGTTTTTCTGAGACTCACTTAAACATCCTGTCCATCCTGTGTATCCTGTTTGAATTCTTATGGCTTCAAAGGTCCTGGCAAGGGTTTATCGCGGCGATGTGGTGGAATCGGTCCACCGCGGCCACTATCTGATCATCGATGGCGAAGGCCGCGAGCTCGCCGCTGAAGGCAGCCCGAAAACGGTCACCTTCATTCGCTCGGCGGCAAAGCCGTTTCAGGTGCTGCCGTGCCTTACAAGCGGTGCCGCCGATGCCGCCGGATTTTCCGAAGAGGAGATCGCACTCGCCTGCGCGTCGCACTCCGGCGAGGCTCGCCACGTCCGCATTGCACAGCTAATGCTCAAACGGATCGGGCTTTCGGAGATTCATCTTCGCTGCGGAACGCACCTGCCCTTTTACGACAAAGAGGCCGAGCGGATGCAGCGGGCCGGCGAATTCCCGACGCAGCTTCACAATAATTGCTCGGGCAAACACGCGGCGATGCTCGCCCTGGCCAAGCACATCGGCGCCGATATTACGAGCTACGACGCGGCGGAGAATCCGGTCCAAAAAGAGATCTTGAACGCAGTCGCGGCCATCACCGAGCTCCCGGCCGCGAAGATCAAGACCGCCATCGATGGCTGCGCCGCACCGAACTTTGCTCTGCCGCTCTCGGCAATGGCCCGCGGCTTTATGAACCTCATCAAGCCGCCCGAGCATTTCTCCCGCGAACTCAAATCCGCCTGCGAAAGGGTCGTTTCTGCGATGGTGAAAAACCCGGAACTTATCGGCGGGACCGAACGGCTCGACACGCTGCTGATGCAGGCCGCCGAAGGCCGCATCATCTCAAAGGTCGGCGCCGAGGGCGTCTGGCTCTGCGGCGTTTTGCCGAGCGAAAAATACCCGAGCGGCCTCGCCATTGCGCTCAAGGTCGAGGACGGCGACGACCGCCGTGCCCGCCCCGTCGCCTCCGTCGCCATCCTAAAATGCCTCGGCCTCATCACCCCCGAAGCCCTGCCCGACCTCTCCCCAATGCCGGTTAAAAATCGAAGGGCCGATACTATCGGTTGGGTTGAGAGCTGCATCAAATGAGAAAGTTCGGAATCGATGTTGAAAGTATCGACATATTTTGCAGTCTTCCTTGTCCGTATTTGTCCGGGATTCGGTCAGACCGGGCCGACTGCCTCTGAATATGCCGTTTACGGTACGGTGCTTCGAACGATCTATGCCGAAAATCGGAAAACCTATTCTAACGCGTCAGAATTTGTGATCGTTGATAGAACCTTGAGGTCGGACGCCACTAATACCCCGACCGCCAGAAAGTTTCGGAACCTGGTCAAGCATTTTGTTTCACTTAACCAATCCGAGCACCCGATCGCAAAGAAATTGCCTCGCGGTGAATATTCAAATGAGTATCACCTGATCTCGCAGGCTGATATTGATAAGCTTTTCATTGAGGGAAAAGCTGAAAATGACCGGCGGACCGAAGATGCGAAAAAGAAGAACTTGCTTACTGTGATCGACCAATGCGGGAGCACACATTGGCGGCCGTTCTACCGAAAGTTTCCTGAGGCGAGCGGATATTATCAACTTTCGCGAGCCGCGATAAGCAATAACTTCGCGCTGGTACGCATCAAGCGCAAGGATACATGTTCCGGTTTTGACAATACGTATTTGTTGCAGAGGACCCGTACGGGCTGGAGGGCCGTTTGGAGTCGGGGCAGCTTTTGGGTGGCGTAAGATCGATCGATTCGCTCGGTTGATACCACACCTCGCCGCAATGCCGATCCAAAACCGACGCGGCGACACCGTCGGTTCGGTCCATGCATCTGATCTGCTCTCATCGTGATCCTTTACTTCTACAGGGCACAAAGCCGTGATATTATCCGGGCCTGCGATCCGACCGCACGCCACAAGGAGTGATCATGAAACCTATTTCACCATTGTTGTTTGCTATGTTTGCTCTGAGCGTCATTGCGGTGAACGCTCAGAATGCCAGGAATAATGGCTACGTGAATGTGACCGTCGGCGACGAGAACGCGACATCGGAACTGCTTCGCATGCCTCTCGGGAGCGAAGGAACTTCAGCGGACTTTGATATCGGGATAATGTACTTTGGGCCCAGCTCGGATAGCGACCTTTCAACGATTCTTTACATGAACGGAAGCCGGGCTCGATATTCGAGCGAGTCTGCCTACGGCGTTAAACTGATCACTGACGATATCGCTCTGCGGTCAAATCATTTGCGCGGTGTCTTGCGAGTGGTCAAGGAGAAGGGCTATGACCGACTTCATTTCCACCTTAAGCGAGAAGAGCTTGCGTGGTTGGCGACCGGTGAGAGAATTCGAATTGAAGTCTATGACACTCAGAATGCGAAGCTTCTTGATTCAATCTCCTTCACTAGATCAAATGTTGCGGAGTTCAAGCGCTTTGCAAAAAGTGTCCTACTCATAACGAGCACGATAGATTGAGCGGCCGTAATTTTGAACCCGTCAAAACGCGGCCGTCATACCGGCAGACCTCCAGTTAAAGGTGATCTTCGGATCGTAAAAATCTCCTGCATCCCATAACTTCCGACATCGGTGACGGCGGTCACATTCTCTCGAAACAAAAGGACGACACTTGAGTTGAAAGGGGCTGCGAAAGGCAGCCCGGGAGGTCATATCCATGAGGCCGAAAATACTCCACTTTATATTGTTGATCCTTGTCGCTCTCTTTACCGCGGTCGAAGGAGATGGCCAGCAGAAAGCCTCCTCGATCATTGTGCGAGACAACACTTCGCAAGCGAACGGCGGTGAGCGGGCGACCGCAGGGCTTCGCAGCCAGTTGGAAGCTGCCCTTACCCGTGAGAAACCGTGCGTTGAGACGATGGACGATCAAGATATCCGTGATGAGCTTCAAGACGAACGTGAACGGGCCCTGCTCGAAGGCGGTGACTCGCAAGAGGTGCTTACTGCTATAGCGAACCGCATGGGTTCAAGCCTCGTTGCGAGCGTTCAGGCGATGCCCGGCCCGGGCGGCACGACCGTGTATTCGGGCTTCGTAATGGATACGAGAACGGGACGGACCGTCGCGCGTGCGATGGGTAGCGAAAAAGAAGTTGCAGACAGCCTCGTAAAGCAGCTCGCCTCTTACCTTACCGACAACTGCAAGCCGCATTGGGCGGGGTCTGTCCGTTACCTCTCCTCAATGAACGAAACGAAACGCGAGACCGACGGTGGGGCGGCCCATGCAACCTGGCGCAACGTGAAACGCGAAAGAACCCAGACTTCGATCGCCAGCACGATGATCAAGGCAACGCTCCTTGAGCCGGCGACGGGCGTGTCGTTCGGCTCGTCGACGGCGCGTGTGATGCACCGCACCAAACTCACCTTCGAGAAGTCGGAAAGCACGAGCGGCGAGACGCGCTGCCGCGAACCGGGAAAGAATCCCTACTTCACCAATTTCAACCAGCAATTTTCGGAAACGATGACCCAACTCGGGCAGGGCACCGACACAATGCCCGTGTTCATTTCGATCGACAATGACGGCACGTACACCATTACGGTCAATGCACCCGGCGGGACGATCATCGGTAAGGTGGAAACTTCACGTGATTATTCCGGCTGTCCCTCGGACAAGCAGCAGCCGTCAAAGGAAGCGATCTCCATTCCCGACGGCAAATTCACCGGCACCAGCTTCGAAGCGGTAGGGAAAGTTGATCCGAAGAACAAAGACATACTTACAGGTTCCCAAGCCTCACCCGACGGCAAAACAAAGATCACCTGGAACCTGCGGCTTGTGAAACCAAAAGGGAAGTGAACGAACACATATGCAATGTCGACAGATTTCGAGAAATAGTGTTCCGGAGGACCGGGAAGCTATAAACTTAAAAGGCAAAAAAGTGGCGGGACCAATTGCCCGCCGCTTTGTAGATCATTCGCTGTCGCACGTCTGTGCCGCTTTTCCGTAAAGCCGTTTGAATTCGTCCCGGCCGAACGCCCGGTCCAGCCAGAGGTTCGTTAGTTTTTCCTGAACGCTGTTTGCCCGGAGGCGGTCGTTAAGGTTCTTGAAATCAACGAAGTCCAGGTGCTGGTCCTGGTTAAAGCAAGAGAAGACGAAGAACTCTTCGCCGGTGTGCGGGTTTACGTGCCGCTGCAGGCACTGGGCGCAGACCTCTTTCATCATGCATTGCATCGGGCTGTTTATCGAGCCGATGGCGACGTGCTGCTCTTTCAGGAAGGGCTTGAGCACGCTGTGCCGTGCCTCGCGGACGCCGTTCATCATCCGGTCAGACCCGATGGCGATGATGCGGTCGATCTCATTGAGCCTGACGTGCTGTTCGCCAAGGCTGCCCTCGGCATATGCGACCATCGCCTGGACGATATTGCCGCGGTAATGTGCGTCCTGCGGCCGCTGCGGAGCGATGAATTCGCCCGCGTCCGTCGCCCAGATCACCTGATCGGTCGCGTTCTCTATCTCCTCGCGTTTGAAGAGGTCGGCGCTGTTCTTATACCCGGCAAAGTAAACGACCTTGTTGTTCTTTTCGCGAAGTGCCCGGGCGATCGAGAAAAGCACCGCGTTGCCGAGGCCGCCGCCCGCGAGCAGGACCGTTTCGTTTTCCGGTATCTCGGTCGGCGTTCCGGTCGGGCCCATTACGAGCACCTCTTCGCCTTCCTTCAGCAGCGAGCAGAGCCGCGAGGACGTTCCCATCTCGAGCACGATCATCGAGAGCAGCCCGGCCTCTTCATCTACCCATGCACCGGTCAGTGCAAGGCCTTCCATCATCAGCCGCGTGCCGTCAACCACGGGTGCCTGCGTTTCAAAATTCTGCAGCCGGTAGAACTGCCCGGGCTCGAACTTCCTCGCCTGCAGCGGTGCCTTAACGATCACATCGACGATCGTCGGCGTCAGCCTTACGACTTTCACGACATATGCCCGAAGCTGTTCGTCGAGCGTTGCGACAAGCTTGTCAAAGATCGAGTCGCGTTCCGCCTGCGGCAGCGAGCCGCGTTCGGCAAGCTCATCTGCAAAAAGCTCGACCACCTTCGAGTACCCGTGCTTGGCCGAGGCCATTGCCTTGACGACGTTGCCGGCATACTGCGGGTGATTGTCGCCGTAGTACGAAATGAACCGTCCGTCGCGCTCGTATGAGGTGAAAAACGCCGGCTCGCCCTTTGCAGCTTCGGCCACGTGGAGCTTGCCGTCGCCGTTCCGCTCGACCTTAAAGGGCTTAAAGAACTGCCGCCATTCATCGAGCTGGAATGTCCCCGGCTTTTCCTTCTCGTAGATCACGTTCGGCGAGGTGCCCGCGGCGACGCAGACCGTTCTCGCAGGGAATTCGTGTATCTCGCCGGAGTTCGTGAACTTGCCCGTCTCGGCGTCGTAACTGACGGCCTCGAACTTCAGTGCCTTGACCGCCCCGTATTCGTCCGGAACCGCCTCGGTCGGCGACATCAGCCCGACAAAGTTGATGCCTTCTTCGAGAGCCTTCTGCACTTCCTCGTGGTTCAGCCGATATGCGGGCGAATCCTGAAGCCGCTTGCGGTAAACCAGCGAAACTCCGCCCCACGAACGCACCAGCGAAACGAGGTCCGGTTCTTCGCCGGCGGCCGCTGCACGGGCGCGTTCGGCCCGGACCTTTCGGCCGTGGTCAAGAAATTCGAGCATCATCGCCCTCTCTTCTTCGTCAAATCTTGCCAGCGTCGCTTCCTCGCCAAATTCGGCGATTACGTCCTCATATTTCGCCAGCATCTTCTCGACCTGGACCGGATAATACGCGAAAAGCTCCGTCGCCGTATCGATGCCCGTCAGTCCGCCGCCGATAACGACCGCCGGCAGCCGCACCTGCAGGTTCGAGAGCGTGTCCTTCTTGAATGCACCCGTAAGTTGCAGTGCCATAAGGAAGTCCGAGGCCTGGCGGATGCCGCGGATCAGGTTGTTCTTCATCGGGACGATGGTCGGCCGGCCGGCACCGGTCGCGATCGCGATGTGGTCAAAGCCAAAATCCCATGCGTCCTCGATGGTCAGCGTGCCGCCGAAGCGGACGCCGCCGTAGGCACGGAAGCGCTTCCGCCGCTGGAGCAAAAGCTGGACCATCGTCAGGAAGTTCTTGTCCCAGCGGACCGTGATGCCGTATTCCGAAACGCCGCCGAAGCCCGAGAGAATTCGCTCATCAAGCTCTTCCGTGATCTCGGAAATATCTTTCACCGGCCTCGGGCACTCGGTTCCGAGCTTACCGGTCCATTCGTCCGGCAGCGGCTCGATCTTCAGCCCGTCGATGCCGACGACGCCAAAGCCCTCATTGAGCAAATACTGCGAGAGCGTGTATCCGGCCGGCCCGAGCCCGACAACCATCACGTTCTTGCCGTTGTATGGCAGTGCATACGGCCGCCGTGCGTTGAGCGGGTTCCAACGCGTCAGCAGGCTGTAGATCTCAAATCCATAGGGCAGGCCGAGCACGTCCGTCAGCGAAGCCGTTTCCGCCAACGGAATATTGACCGGCTCCTGCTTTTGGAAGATGCAGCCCTTCATGCAGTCATTGCAGATGCGGTGGCCCGTTCCGGCACACATCGGGTTGTCAATGGTGACGATCGCCAGCGAACCGATCGGGTCGCCCTGTTTCTTGAGCATGTGCATCTCGGAGATGCGTTCGTCGAGCGGGCAGCCTTCGGTCTTGATGCCGAGCGGGTTGCGTTTCGCGGTGCCGTCCGGTTCGCGGAGCCCGGTCGAGCAGGCGTCCTTTCCGCGCTCGTGGCAGATCATGCAGTAGTCGATCTCGTAGAGCGCGTCGCGCATCGTGCCGCGGTCGTCCGTCAGCTTAAAGCCGTCGCGGCGGCGGAGTTCCTCCTCGCGGCCGCGCATTATGTTGTGGAGCTTCGGTTCGGGATGGATCAGGTGGACGAGGTTCTGATAATCGAGCGCGTGCGGCGTTTTGAACGCCTTCCACCGCTTTTCCTTTTTGTAGAACTCGGCGGCCGACCATGCCTCGAGGATCGAAAGTGCCGCTTTGACCGTCAGCAGTTCGCCGGCCGCGTCCGTCTTGATGATGTGCTCGGTAAAGACGCGCCCAAATGCCTGGTCCTTTTGCTTTTCGTAAAGTGCCTGGATGTTATCGACTGCGGCCTTGTTCGCACCGTTGGCGTTCGGGTCTTTCTGAAACGCTTCCTCCGCCTCGGTCAGCCGTGCCGCCATCGTGGCAATGCCAAGCTCTTCGTCGTGGATCAGCGTTTCATCAAACGCGCGGTTCCGCATTTCCGTCACCGCTGCGTTCAGTTCGTTCACGTTTAGCTCAGCGATCGACTCCGGTTTATAGGCCTTGATCGCCCGGCGTTGGACAAAGAACTTGTACTTCCAGATCGGATCCTGCTCCGTGATGGCCTTCTGGATCGCCTCGCGTTCTTTGGAGATGCGGAAGACCCTGCCGACAAAGTCCGAAAGGAACGGGGCCGCATCGGTCAGGATCTTTGATTCGACCCGCCGTTCGTAGCCCTCGCCGCGTGCCGCGATGTATTTTTTGAGGGCATCGCCGAGCACCGGCTCCTTTTCGGCGACCTCGGCATAGAATTTATCGGCAAGCTCTTTCAGCTTTGCGGCATCAAAAAGGTCTGAATAGTTAAATCCGTCGATGCCGAGCTCGAAGTCGAACCCGTCGGCATTAGTATTTATCTCGGAAAATGGCGTCATATAAGTATATATTCGTGAAAATCACGTAAATAAATTCAACCTTTTATTCTAACACCGCGCCCGAAACGCCAACAAAACGCCCCGCTTCGCGAAAGGCGGCTTACAGAGGGTAAAACGGAAAAACGGTGAAAAAGCGGGCGGAATATGGTATAAAGCAAGTTTGCGCGAGAATTTTCCCCGATATTATTGATCTCGTTCAGTTTAGAGCATTTATGGAACAGGAACAGCGGCTAGCTCCATTGCCGAGGACCGGCGAATTACGAACAGCGGCACCCGAGTATCAGCAGAGCTATTTGCCGATGTACGACGACCCGGTCTCCGAGGGCCGCCGGAACTTGCAGCACTACGTCGGGGTCGTGATGAAGCGGCTGCCGCTGATCCTTGCGCTGATGGCCATTGTCACTGCGGCCGCGGCATTTTATATGTATCGCCAGCCGGATCAGTTCGAGGCCGTTTCGAAAATGGTCATCGAGCCGCGACGGCCGAAGGTCACCTCAAAGGACGCGATCAATATCAACTTCGGCGGCGACGCCAACTACATGGCGACGCAGATCCAGCTTCTGCAGGGACAGGACCTCAAGAAAGAGCTTGTTCGCGAGCTTGGGCTCTATCGTGACCCGAACCTTGCCGGCAGCAGCGGCGGCGGATTGTTCAGCAATCTTGCATCGGTCTTTTCCGGTTCCGAGCCCGAGCCTGAAAAGCAAGGTTCGTTGGCTGTGCTCAGCGAGGTCCCCGTAAGCGACGATACAAAGCCCGTGCTTTCTCCGGAAGAGGAAGCCCGCGTTGTTCGGTATTCAAATCTTTTTGGCGTTTCCGCAGCAACGCTCGAACGGACGAACCTTGTTGATGTGAGGGTCCGCAGCAGCAACCAAGAGCTTGCTAAGGTCGTTGCGAACAAACTGCCGGAGGTCTTCATCCGCCAGCACGCCCAGCGTGAAATGGAAGGTGCCATCCGAGCAAAAGAGGACCTCGAAAAGTCGATGGAAGACCTCTCGCGAACCATCGCCGAACAGGAGCTTGAGCTGATCGCCGCGATGCGGGAGAGCAACTTGCCGCTCCAGGAAAAAGGCCAGGACCTTGCTGCCAGCCGGCTCGGCACGCTCAGCGAAACCTACCTCAAGACGATGGAGACCCGCCGTCAGCTCGAGAGCCGCTACAATGCCGCCGTCTCTGCCAGCCAACGCGGCGAAGGGATGAACATCCCCGATCTTTACGAGAATAAGATCTTTCAGGACACGATGCGGCTCAATAATGAGCGCAAGGCGAAGCTCCAGGACGACATCCGCAACATCGATAAGCAGATCCAACAGGCCGAGACCGAGAAATCGGAACTCCTTGTTCGCTACACGCCGGAATATCCGGAAGTGAAGAAAATGGAAGAGCGGATCGCATCGCTCAAGGAATCACGAACGCGGACCGAGCAGGAGGTCTCTTCGATCATTGACCGTGACCAGAAGCGGATCGAGCGGGAGGCCGTTGGCGGTGCGCTGACCGCACTCCGGGCACAGCTCGATGCAAAGCGAAAAGAGGAAGCTCAGGCTCAGGCCGCCTACGACCGCGAGGCCGCACTCGCCAACATTCAGGGCCAGGCGCAGACGCGGCTGACCACGCTCAAGCGCGACATCGAGACCAAGCGGAACCTGCTTGATACATATACACAGCGGCTCAAGGAACAGGAACTCGCCATCGCCAACAGCACGCCGGACAACATCAAAATGGCCGCTGCCGCCGAAGGAGCAGGCAAGGTCGGCCCTAACCGCTTTCGCAATATCATTGTCGCTCTGCTGCTCTCGCTTGCGGCGGGCATCGGCCTCGCGTTCCTGCTCGATTATCTCGACGATTCGGTAAAGAACTCCGAAGAGATCGGCCGCCAGCTCGGCCTGCCGACGCTTGCGTTGATCCCGCATTATTTTGGTTCGGAGAAAAAGCGGCTTCGCCTTGCGGCCGAGAATGCCGGGACATCCGGGACAAGCCTTGTTGCACTTGATGAGCGCCAATCGCCGATGGCCGAAGCATATCGCCACCTGCGTACGTCGCTCTTGTTCTCGTCGGCCGGTAAGCCGCCGCAGTCGATCCTGGTTACATCGTCGCAGCCATCGGAGGGCAAAACGACGACCGCCATCAACACCGCCATTACGCTCGCTCAGGCCGATGTTGACGTCATTATCGTCGATTGCGACCTCCGCCGTCCGCGGCTCCACAGTTATTTTGAACTTGATAACTCCGAGGGGCTGACGAATTACCTTTCGGGCGACCGCAACACCAAGAACCTGATCAAGGCCTGCCGCGATCTTCCGCGGCTCAAGGTGATAACCAGCGGGCCGATACCCCCGAACCCGGCCGAGCTTCTTAGCTCGAACGAGATGCGCAACCTGCTCCAGTTTCTCCGGAGCAAATATAAGCACGTGATCATCGATTCGCCGCCGGCCATCTCATTCACCGACGCGGCGATCCTTTCGACCCAGGTCGATGGTGTTGTTCTGGTGGCGATGGCGGGCAAGAGCTCGATGCACCTGATGCGCCGTTTCAAGCAGCGGCTCGGCAATATCGGAGCCCGCATCTACGGCGTCGTGCTCAACGGCATCAAGCAGGGCTCGGTCGAATACGGCTATTACGGCGCGGGCTATTACGATTATTACAAGAACGCGGAAGAGGACACCTCGACGCCGCGAATGGACAGCGACGCGAACGGCAATGGCTCGAACGGCCACGCCTGACGTAGCGTTCATTTTTCTGACAAGAGAAAACGCTTGAGGGCGTCCTCCCAATCGGGAAGGGCGCCCAAGTTTTTTGCCTCGCGGACCGTCGCCAGCCGCGAATTCCTTGGCCGCGGTGCCGGCCGATTGAGCGTTTCGCCCGAAACTTCCTCGATCAGGCCGATGTCGAAGCCGCCGAGCTCAGCTAATTTTTTGGTAAAGCCCGAGTAGCTTGTTCCTTCGCCCGAGTTTGTTACGTGGATGACGCCCGTAAAGTCGCTCGCGGCAAGCTCGCGCATCCGCCGGGCGAGGTCGGCCCCGTAGGTTGGCGTGCCAAAGGCGTCGCTGATCGCCTTGATGGCCTTCCCCTCGCCGAGCAGGCGATGCATCACGCTTAAAAAATTCGTCCCGCCTCGGCCGTAGATCCAGCCCGAGCGGACGATGACCGCTTCCGGGTTCGCCTCGGCGGCGGCAAGCTCACCCTCGTATTTCGAGACGGCGTAAACGCCTTTCGGCTCCGGCAAATCGTCTTCGGTATAAAAGCCTTCCTTCTCACCGCTGAAAACGTAATCGGTCGAAACGGTTACGAACCGCACGCTGTGTTCCACCGCCGCAAGCGCCAGATTGCGGACACCCGCGACATTCGCCGCGTAACAGGCCTCGGCCCGGCTTTCCGCACCGTCAACGTCCGTGAACGCCGCCAGGTTCAGGATCGCATCCGGCCTAAGCTCCGCGACAGCGGCCTGCACCGCCGCCTCATCGGCGATGTCGAGCTCGGCCCGCGTCAGCGCAGCCACCTGGTCTCCGATCTTTTCGCAATATTCTTTCGCGGCCCGGGCAACCATCCCGTTGGCACCTGTTATCAAAGTTCGCATTGCCTTCCGGCTACAAGAATAGCGCACAGCTATTGACCGGGCCGAACGCTTGGTCTACGCTTTCCGGAGCGTCCGACATCTCACAATAAAGGAGTAACAATGAAGTACATAACATCGACCTTGCTTTCCATCATCGCCCTTGCCTTCGTCGCTGCCGCGCAGTCGAAGCCGGCCCCGACACCGACACCAAAGCCGACACCGCCCGCGGAGGAAAAAATTAAACTCGAGAACGAAAAGCCGTTTGACGGCAATGTCGAGTTTCCTGACGTCGAAGGCTGGGAAAAAAGCGACGTCACGACCTACCCGACGGCCGCACTTGGCTATAGCGTCGGCTATAGCTCACCCGAAGGCGGCCGCGTCACGTTCTATGTTTACAACGGCGGACTAGCAAAGATACCCGAGAGCCTTACCGGACCGGTCGCAGACCAGATGAAGAACGCGAAGGCGGAGATCGCAGCGGTCGCCGATGCGGGCTACTATCAAAATGTCCGTGAGGTGCGAACCGGAAAGATAACGATAGGCGGAGCGGAGGGCCGGGAAGCTCTTTACGCGCTATATACCTTTGCAGCCAACGGCGTCGGGCTTGAGTCGGAGATCTATCTTTTTGTTTACAAGGATCATTTCATCAAGGTGCGGGCGACCCGTCGGCCAACCCCGAAGGGCGAAACCAACGAGGCGTTCGAAGACCTTATGAATGAGGTTGTCCGCATCTTCGTCAATTAATGCAGACCGTGGCAATTGAAGACTGACGTAATCATCATCGGAGGCGGGGCCGCCGGGCTCTTTTGCGCAATTGAAGCGGGCCGGCGAGGCCGGCGTGTCCTCGCACTTGAACACAACGCCGAGGTCGGCCGCAAGATCATCATCTCCGGCGGCGGCCGCTGTAATTTCACCAATCTGAACACGACGGCCGAGAACTTCATCTCGCGCAATCCGCACTTCGCCCGCTCGGCTCTGGCCCGCTACACGCCCGCCGATTTTGTCGAGCTCGTAAAAGCCCACCGCATCGAGTTCTACGAGAAAAAGCTCGGCCAGCTTTTCTGCCGCGGCCGCTCACACGAGATCGTCGAGATGCTGCTTGCCAAGTGCCGCAGGTCACGGGTCGAGATAAGGACCGGCACGAGCGTCGAGCGGATCGAGAAAGGGAAGCACTTCACCGTCACAACTTCCCGCGGCACCTTCGAAAGCGAAGCACTCGTGATTGCCACCGGCGGGCTTTCGTTTCCAAAGATCGGTGCGACCGGCTTCGGCTACGACGTTGCGCGTCAATTCGGCATTGCCATTGAGGAGACGCGGCCGTCACTTGTGCCGCTCGTCTTTTCGGGGGCGAATGAATTCCGCGGGCTTGCCGGAATTTCGATCGATGCGGAGGTCGCGGCGGGTTCGCAAAGTTTCCGCGAAAATATTCTTTTCACCCATCGCGGGCTCTCGGGCCCGGCCATCCTGCAAGCATCGAACTATTGGCAGCCCGGCGGCGAGGTCGAGTTCAATTTGGTCCCGACGGCAAATATCGCCGAGGCCCTAAATGAGAATCGCCGGAGCCGGCAGCGGCTTGATAACTTTCTGAAAGGCTTTTTGCCCGAGCGTTTTGTCGAGATCTTTACTGCAGGACGCCTGCCGCAAAAGCCGCTCAATGAGCTGAGCAACCGCGACATTGAAGCTGTCGGAAATGAGCTTCACCACTGGCGGCGTGCGTTCACGGAAACCGAGGGCTGGCACAAGGCCGAGGTAACGCTCGGCGGCGTTTCGACCAGCGAACTTTCGTCGCAGACGATGGAGGCGAAACGCTTGCCGGGGCTTTATTTCATCGGCGAGGTCGTCGATGTCACCGGCTGGCTCGGCGGCTACAACTTTCAGTGGGCGTGGGCGTCGGGCCACGCCGCGGGCACCGCCGTTTAGTCGAATTCGTCCTTGAACATCTCGAGCTGCTCGGTCGTGCCCAAGAGGTCAAGCTTCGCTCCGGCGGGCAGCACCATCGCCGGCGGAGGATTCGCCGTCATCTCCTTGCCTTCCTCGATCCCGAGCACAAGCAGGCCGGTCCGCTCGCCGATCGCGCTTTCCGCCAGAGTTTTCCCGACCAGGCTTGCGGGCACATCCGCCGTAAAGAACTCGACGCCCTCGCCCATGACGAACGCCTGCCGGCCTTGCACGATCGCCATTACCGATTCCGCCCCGAGCGGCGCGTAGCTCAAAACAAAATCCGCCCCGGCACGATGGATCGCCTCAAGGTTGCGGTCGTGCGTGATGCGGCTGATGATCCGAACTTCCGGATTCAGCCGCCGGCAGTAGATCGAGAGGTAGATGTTCACCGCGTCGTCGTTCGTCGTCAGAAGAACGAGCGAAGCTTCCATCAGTCCGCCGCGGATCAGTGTCTCGCGGTCGGCCGCATCGCCGGTCGTCAGCCGGTCGAGCGAACCGCTTACAGGTTCGCAGCGGCCCGCCTCGCGTTCGACCATATAGACCGTCAGGCCCTTTTTCTTCAGCGATTCGGCCGCCGCCCGGCCGACCTTGCCGCCGCCCAGTATCAGTACCGACCCGGCAAGCGGCTCCTGCCGGTCAAGAAACTTTTCCAGTGCCTCGATCTGTTCCCCGGTCCCGACCGCGACCGGCACATCCGAATCGGCGAGCAGATGTTCCGGCTCGGCCTTGAGCAGCCTGCCGCGCCGCCAAACCCCGACGATGTTTACGCCCGTCGCCTCCCGGATGCCGGTCTCGCGGATCCGTTTACCTTCGAGCGTGGTGTTGTGGACGGTGAATTCCGCGACCGTCCATGCACCGAACCGGCCGACCACGTGTGCCCGGTCGTCGCCGACGCTGATCCGGTTTGCGAGCTGCTCGCCGAGCTGCTGTTTGAGCGCCAGAACGTGCGACGCACCGCTCAGCTCCAGAATGTCGATCGAGTCCGGGTCGGCCGCCGTCGCAACGATCGGTACATCGGGTGCCGCTTCCCGAACAGTCAATGTGATATTGGTGTTCGTCGTATCGGCAAGGTTGGCGAAAACGAGCTTCGCCTGGCTGACCAGCATCCGTTCATAGGTCGAGCGGCTATCGACCTTGCCGTGGATCACGGAAACGCCGGTCTGAAAAAGTTGTGCCCCTTCGGCCGCATCTTCCATGATGACGAAATAGGGAATGCCGGCGTGCTCGAGCCGCTTGATCAGCGAAGGGGCGATGTCGTCGTAGCTGCAGATTATTACGTGGCCGGCGGTGTCCGGCGGAACCTCACGCGGGCATTGGGCGTGGATCTGTGCCTCAAGCCAGGGCGCGTAGAAATACCGGATGAACGCGAACGGCAGCATTATCAGCAGCAAGACCACGCCCGAGACCAGGACCAGCAGGCTGAACGCCCGGCCGATGTCGCTCTCAAAGGTGATGTCGCCGAAGCCGAGCGTCGTCATCACGACCAGCGTCCAATAGAAACCCGTGATCCACGAAAAATACTTGCCCTCGACCCAGGCCATGATGAAATGGAACATCACCGAGTAAAAAGTGATGACCAAAACAAGAAACAGCAGATACTTGACGAGTGCAGAGATGTTCTGCCGGCTCTCACGCTGGCCGATGAAGTATGTGATCTGGCTTACTAGAAACTTCATTTCTGCTTCCTGAATTCGCCGATGTCCATTCCGAAGGTTTCGCGGACGTGCTCTTCCTGGGCGGCTGTAACGGCCCGCAAATTCTCAAGCCGGCGGGCAGATTTGCGGATGTGCGTCGCGGCCCGCTCGGCCATCTGTTTGAGCAGGTCGCGGCCTTCGGCGGTCTCGCTTTCGGCCTTGCGGAAAAGCTCGTAAAGCTCCGAGGCTTCGGCTTCGCTTTTCTCCGCATCAAGCTCGGCAAACCGCCGCTTTACCTGATAGATCTGCCGTATCGCCCGGACGAGCGCGTCGCCCGCCGAATCGCCGCGGACCGTCTCGGGGCTTACGCGATACTCGGCCACGAGCTTGTTGAGCCGCTGCTGGTCACCCGAGGCATATGCCTGATTAAGCTCGGCCATCAGCCCGTGGCGACGTTCCTTTTCCGTTTCATCAAGTGCGAGGTCCGGGTGGATGACGCGGGCAATGTCGTGATATGCCTTGCGGGCCTCGGCCGTCGGTTCCCATTTGTCCTGCTCGTGCTCCTCGGCGGCCTTGAGTCGGGCGGCAGATTCCTCCGCGAGGCGGCGAAGCTCCTCAACGCGCTTCTTTATCTCCTCATCGTCCGGGACGAGCTTCAGCTCCTGTTCGGCGATCTCGGCATCGATCTCGTCCTGTTCGGCATAGAGCCGCCCGACCTCCATCGTATAGCGGGCCTCAAAGCGCTCAAGCTCCTCGCGGAGGTCGGCCATGTCCTCCTCGCGGTCGGCAAGGCGGTCCTTAAGCCGCTCAAGCACGCGGAGTTTTTTCTCGAGTTCAAGCTCTTCCGGCGGTGCGGAGTCCATAAGCCCTAGATTTTACGCCACGCGGGCTTGCGGGCAAAAAGCCGCCGCTCTGCTATCATTCGGCTGATGCGTGTCGTGATACTCGGTTCGGGAAGTTCGGTGCCGCACCCGCGGCGGACGAGTTCGGCAATTTGGGTCGATACGCCGGAGGCAAAGGTGCTGCTCGATTGTGCACCCTCGGCCATTCACCGGATGCCCGCCGAGGGCTGCGACTGGGCCGGGCTCGACGCCATCTGGATCTCGCACTTTCACCTCGACCACTGCGGCGGGCTCGCACCGCTGCTTTTTGCTCTCAAATATGCTCCCGAGACCGCGAGCCGCACAAAGCCGCTCCGCATCTTTGGCCCGGCCGGCATCGGCGAACTGGTTGCCGCATTCGACCGCGTGAATAATTACCGCTTGCTCGAACAGCCTTTTCCGGTTGAGATCATCGATACGGAGACCTCCGAGCCGTTCGCTATCGCCGCGGGCCTCACTGCCGTTACCGCAAAAACGCCGCACACGCCCGAGAGCCACGCCATCCACCTCCGGGACGCCGTCGGGCGGACACTCGTCTTTACATCTGATACGGGCTTCCACGAGCCGCTCGCAGCCTTTGCCCGCCACGTCGATCTCTTTATCCTCGAGTGCTCGTTCATCCGCAACAAACCGGTCGAAAAGCACCTCGAACTCGCCGAGGCTATCTGGCTCATCCACCGCGCTGAGCCCGCCCGGGCCGTCCTCATCCACCTCTACCCCGAATGGGACTCCACCGACCTCCGAACCGAACTCGCCCCCTTCAAACCCCGCTCCGAGATCCTCGCAGCCCACGACGGACAAGTGCTGGAATTGTGAATGGTGAATGGTGAATGGTGAATGGTGAGTTGTGAATGGTGAATGTTGAATGTTGAATGTTGAATCGTGAATAGTGAATGGTGAGTTGTGAATGGTGAATTCACGTTTTGAGTCCCGGCTTTAGCCGGCCCGCTGTATCAGAGGCCCGCGCGTAAGCAAGGGCTTAGCATCCAATGGTGAGTTGTGAATGGTGAATGCCCGTGTCAGTAGCCCGCACGTCGGTAAGGGCTCCAGTGCGCAAGCCCGCACGTGAGTAAGGGCGGTTAATCCAATGCGGCATACGGCATGCCGGTTTGTATCCTCGATCTGACTTTCCTTCTGTGTATTCTGTGCACCGGCTTCTGTGCTTTCTGTGGTCGGTTCAATTTATTCTTCGTGCTTCACACAACACACCCTCCCCACCGGTCGGGTTTCCGCCTGTGTGAGGTCGCGGTGTCAAAAGCCCTCACGTAAACTCGGAGTTCCAGCTGGAGCCGGCCCTCGGCTTCGCCGCCCCAGTCGTCGAAGACGACGGCATTGGCATCGCCACTGATGCGCAGGCTGAGTATCACTCGCGAATCCATCGAGCAGACATTAGCTCCATTGCCTTGTTAAAGTCTGGGCAGAAAAGATCGCGTTTTCGAATTACTTCAATCTCATTATCCGTCACCCTTTGCACGCCTACGTCTAGCCAAATTGGGCCGTTCTCTTCGTCGGTTTTTTCCCAATTGAAATCGATCTGGACGAAATGAAGATCTCCCGTCCTGCTCACTTTCACTCGATGTGGATCATTTGAAACTGAGTAAAAATTGAGAAACTCATTGCCCGTTTCCAGTCGACGAACTGAATGGATCATTCGGGAAAGACCCAACCCCGACGATACCGATTCTTTCCCAATGAACAAGATGTAGGAACTTCCCTCGTTTTCCAGGAGAAACACCGAACTATCGAGCGTTGAACTAGCGATCTTATCGATTTCTTTCAAGGAGCTTTCGCCGATCCTGTCAAACGTAGCTTGATCCAAATAGATCCAGAGTCTCTCGCGCCCAAATCCATTTCCGTGCTTCGATCTTATGCGTAAATATCGCGTACCACCCACCAACGATTCCGGAAGCGTATCCCGAAAGATCTCGTCGCTCCCGCCAGTGCATGAAGAATCTGTTGTATACGGTTTTACACGGCTCAAGAAGTCATCAGCCACTCTAAAAACCGTTATAGCTTCGCCCTGAAAGAGAATTCCTTCAGGCAATGAACGATTATCATCAGTGCTGGGTTCAGGTTGGAGAGTTGCTAATTCCGCGGATTCTGGAGTGCCCGTACCTAAACAAGAAAGTCCGATCGCCGCCGCCAAGAAGAATATACAAAACGCTCCAATCTTCACGAGGCCGACGATTGAAGTTAACTCTTTCAATCCTACAAAATGCTTCCCGTTGCTAATCATGATCAACAAGGTCCGCGTTCGGAATCAAATCGTTTCTCCTACTCGATCGCAACAGCCGAGAGGACTCGAAACTGATAATCGAAACGCCGATCCATCTCATTCCGTTTTGCATATGGTTCAACCCGGATCTTAAAAGTACCCCGAACGGATCGCGGCAACCCCGGGCCGGGCCGAATCTTGAGTTTACGCTCAAAGCGTCTGTGTTTTGCCTTTCCAGTCGCCTCCGCGAACTGCTCGTCAAACAAATAAGCGATCGCGCTTGTTTGCTTCGTATCACATTCGCGAACGTCCTCGAACCAGCCCATCTCAAATCCCGCGACATAGTCCGCTCGCACCTCGAACGTTTTATTGAGAAACTCCGAAGGCTTCGCTTGGATCTCGCAAAAATCGATCGACGAGTCAAGGTCAGACGCAGACTGAATGTCAATGCCCATCTCCTGCGGCTCGATCGACGCAACCCGAAACACCGGCTGCCCAACCACCGGCTCGATCGCGAAACACACAGAAAAGACGAGGCCGACGATTAGAGATAATCTTCTCAAGACATTGGGTATTCGAACTCGCATAATTCTAACCATCAAAGATGCTCCGGCCCGGGCGGCGGTTGGCTTGCGGGATAATTGTAGCAGCGACGTCAAGAGGGACGGGAAATGGAAAGTGGTTAGTGGAGAATGGAAAATGAATACGGAGTTCAAGATTCCGGATTCGTTGTGAACATTCCGTTTTCTCGTTTTCTTCTTCCGTGGTTTAAAACTCTTTAGCGGCCGATGCCACCGTCTTCGACGGTTCCGCCGTCTCCGACGACTCCGGCGGGCCGTGTCGGATGTTAAGCCCTTGCTGACGCGCGGGCCTCCGCATTCCGTCACGCCTGAAGGTGTAGCTCTTACGGCCGGCTAAAGCCGGGACTCAAAACGTCGGAACTTCGCAACTCTCGAAACTTCGCAACTCTCCAGAACTTTCATTTCATCCATATCTTCCATATCTAACGGATCGCCGTTCACTTTGGCGTTAAGGCCTAAGAGAATGGACAGCGGAGGTTAGTGAATCGTGAATCGTAAATCGTCAATAGTTCATGGAGCAGTAACTTTGCCGGGCCTTTGCGGCTTCGCGGGAAAGTGGTCCTTAAACGCAGAGGCCGCAGGGGTCGCAGAGGCCGGTAAAGCGTGAGCAGTGAGCGGTGAGCAGTGAGCAGTGAACTGTCGGGAAGCCGAAGGAGGTCCTCCATTTAAGTTAATTAATAATTAGAAATTAGTAATTACTAATTAAGCGGAGTGCCATTAGGTAGTGTGAAAATGCACATACCGAAGACCCAATACCAAAGCCCATTATCCATTTTTAACCAATTCACGATGGTCCAATTAACAATTGCCAATGCGAGAGAATGCCAGAGATCAGATCCCCAATCCCGGCCGTTCGTCCCATCTGCCCCATTCGTTCCAAGCGTTTCAGGCGTTTCAAGTGTTTCAGGCGTTTCATTTCTTTCATTCGTTTCAACCGTTTCAGGAATGTATGGCCTCGACGAAAAATGAAACAGCCTGCCCAAAAGAAAAAAGCGTTACCGGCCGGGCCGGAGACGCTTCGGGGTCAGAAACTGCAAAAAGGAAATCAGTTATGCGTATTTCGCTTGGCGAGGGCCATCAGGTCCTCGGGCATCCATTTCTCGGTCACCTTGTCCTCGGCCTCGGCGATCCGTCTGCTGCGGTTCCGCCAGTCCTTCGAGGGATCGTCCTCGCGGCCGGATTGGATCGGGTAGTTCTCGACCTGCTCGAGGCTGATGATGATGCCATGGATGACGTCGTTCCAATCTTCGTTCTGAATGCCGCGGAGCGTTACGGGCAGTCCGGCGGTCCAGTCCTCCTCCGGCACGATGTTATCGTATTCCGGGATGGTCAGATACGCGGTCTCCGGAAACGGCTTGCCGGAGAATTCGCCGATCAACTGCGACTTCAGCGCTGGGTAATCGGCATTCGGGTTCTTTTCGCGGAGCTCAAGCGCACGCTTGAAGATCTCGGTAACGGTCGGAGCACTCATAAGTGTTTTCAGATTAGCACAGTTGCCCCCCGAATTTCACCGCCCGGGCGGCAGATTTCGCGGCACGAGTTTGTGTTAATCTGAGCGTTAAAATATGCGAGCATTCATCTACAAATTGCATCTTTTGCTCGGCCTCGCGGCGGCCATTCCGCTGCTCGGCTGGGCGGCGAGCGGGTTTCTTTACTCGTTGCCGAACGCGGTCGAGGGCGGCGTTGTTGAGAAAATAGCCGCGGAGCGGGTCCGCATCTCGCCCGCCGAGGCGATCGAGAGCGCCAACCAACTCGCCGGGCGGGAACTCCCGACAACGGCCCTAACGCTCTTGATGAAGGACAGCCGCCCGCAATATCAGTCGATCGGCGGGCTCGGAGCGGATTCGATCTTTATCGACGCCGAGACCGGAATCGCCGAGTTTTCAAAGCCGCCAACGGCACGGACGCGTTTCTTTCGCGAGGCGCATTTCTATTTCTTTGCCGGCCGCTGGCAGGTGCCGCTGCTTCTTATCCTCTCCGGCATCGCGACGCTCTCGGTGCTGACGGGCATCTATCTCAATATCGTCTATTGGGGCGGGCGGCTGCTCGGACGGCGGAGAAAACAATTGGCGGAGGGCGGCGATGAATAAGCGAACTGCAACTTTTGCTTGTGTCGGCGCGTCTGAGACAATGATCTTTCCAAGGCGGTTTATATGAAGCGTTTATCAATACTTTTCGTCATCCTCGCGGCTGCGGCCGCTGCTTTTGCACAGAATGAGCAGGCACCGATCATCGACGGCAACTTTGCCTACAAGGATTGGACCCTGCGGAACCTTAACGGCGAGGGCGAGACGAATCTCCGCGAGTTCGTCAAAGGAAAGAAGTTCGTGATGGTGGTTTACTGGGCTCCGTGGTGCCCGAACTGGGCACACGACGTGGAGTTCGTCCGCGAGCTTCATGAAAAATACGCCGACAAGGGGCTCTCGATCATCGGCGTCGGGCAGTACGACTCGGTGCGGAAAATGCGCGAGCACTTCGAGCAAAAGAAGCTCACCTTCCCCTCGGTCTATGAGTCGGACAAACCCGCCGACCGCGAAAAGACGGTTCACTTTGCCCAACGCCGCGAGGCGGGCGATATGCGCAAATGGGGAACGCCGTGGTACATCTTCATCGAGCCGGCGGCGGTCATGCCCGATGGCGATGTTCTCGTCACCCGGCCAAAGATCATCAACGGCGAAATGATAAAGCCCGAGGCCGAGAAGTTCATTCGGCAAAAGCTCGGGCTCGAGACGGGAAGTGAGTTGTTGAGTGCACGCAGCGAGCCGGTCGAGGCGTGCGACCCCGCGACCGCAGGGCCAAAGCTCCAAAAGCCCTAGGGCATCGCAACGAGCGTGTCCGAGAGTTTCTCAACGACGTCAAGCAGCGGCCGGCCGGCCTCGGTCAAACGCCCCGCGGCGGCAAGATCGCCCGAGGTTCGGGCAAGCTCGGTGATGCCGCCGATGATCGGGACGTGCTTTTTGAGCGGTTCCTTCGTCCGAAACTCGATCTCAAGAGCCTGGAGGCCGGCTTCGAGGTTTCGGATGGCCTGCACGAGCTCCCGCTTGTTCGTTTCGTTCGCATCTTTTGCCGCTCGGTTCGCCCGCGGATCTTTATCGATGTCCTCAATGCCCTTTGCAACGCCCCCAAGCAGGAACGCTCGGCCACCGCATTTGCCGGCAGCGTGGAGCTTGTTACCACCTTCGGCGGCGTGGTCCGTCGGGTCGTCCGGCGGGTTTGGGCATCGGCCGCAACGGCAGAACCGAGCAGAATGAAGGCAAGAAGTAGTGCGAAACGTTTGGTCATTGATTTTGTCCGTCCTGTAAAATGCTAAGCGAAAATCTTATCATAGACGTAGATGCATAAACGCACGCTTGAGGTTCGACGCCTTGCGCGTCAGGATTACCGCACCGCCCTCGGGCTCCAAAAGGAGCTTGAGCGCGAGGTCATCGAGCGCCGTGAGCGAGACTATCTTCTCCTGCTCGAGCATCCGCATACTTATACCGTCGGACGCCGTTCAAAAGAGAATGGGGTTTTGGCGACTGCCGAGGTACTCAAAAGCATCGGTGCCGAGGTTTTCGAGACCGACCGAGGCGGCAAGGTAACGTATCACGGCCTCGGCCAGGTGGTCAGCTACCCGATCATTAGCCTTTCGCCCGACCGCGAGGATGTTCACAAATATGTCCGCGATATCGAGGAAGTACTTATCCGGACGATGGCCGATTACGGCATCGAGGCATTCAGGATCGACGGGTTGACGGGCGTTCATACCGTCGAGGGCAAGGTCGCGGCGATCGGCATTCATATAAAGCGATGGGTCACGACCCACGGCTTTGCACTCAATGTAAACACTGACCTCAGTTATTTCGACTGGATCATCGCCTGCGAGGGCGAACCGGTCACTTCGATGGAAAGGCTGCTCGGCCGCGAGGTGTCGATGGCCGAGGTTGAGGATCGGCTGATCCGGAATTTTGTAGATGTTTTTGGCGTCGCGGAGGTGACCGGCGATATCGAAATGCCGGTTGCTTCCGCCGCATGAAATCGAATTATTGGGAGGAAATTATGAAGAAATTGCTTATCTTTACAACGATCTCAGTTGCCGCATTCGCAGCGGCATGCGGCTCGGGCACCGAGGACCACTCGGGCCACGACCATGGCAACACGGCGAATACGAACGCGGCTCCGGCCGGCCCGCTGACGCTGACGAATGCAGAAGTGCCTCAGCGGATAAAGGACATGATGGCCGCCCGCGGCGAGCAAGACGCTGCCGCTCCGCAGGTCCGCATTACTGCACCGGTCGATGGCTCGACTGTTGAATCCTCAACGGTACGTGTGCAGCTCGTTGTCGGCGGTGACCTGAAGGGCTACAAGCCGGGAATGGATCCTGAGACGAAGATGGGCAATCACATTCACGTCATCCTCGATAATCAACCGTACGAGGCCTATTACAATATTGATCAGGAATTCGAACTCCGGAACGTTCCGGACGGCGAACACACGCTGCGCGTTTTCGCCTCGCGGCCCTGGCACGAGAGCTACAAGAACGAGGAAGCTTTTGACGTTGTGAAATTCACGGTCAAGAACGGCGGGGCGAATCTTGACCTGCCGGCGACTGCGAACAACGGCCAGCAGATGTCGAATGCAAATGCGAACGCTGCACCGGCTCCAAACGCTAATGCGAACGCCAACGCCGCACCGACCCCCGAAGGCAAGGATATGCCGGCTTCGCAGGGCGGAGCGATCGACGTCAACAAGCCGCTGCTCACCTACAGCCGGCCGAAGGGCGAATACAAGGGTGCCGACGCCGACCCGATAATGATCGATTTCTGGCTGGCGAACGCAAAGTTGGTCGGTGACGGTGGCGAGTATCGCGTCCGTTATTCGGTGAATGGCGGCGAACCAAGGTTCATCGAGAAATGGGCGCCGCTTTGGCTCGCGGGCTGGACCTCCGGCAAGCACACGATCAAACTCGAACTCGTTGACAAGGACGGAAACGTCGTCGAAAACGGCGGGTATAATTCGACGACGCGGGATATAACTGTAGTTAAATAATCTGTTTCGAGTCCCGGCTTTGGCCAGCTTAGTGAAGGCCGCCTGAAGGCGGGACTCAAAACTCCCTTATGAACTGGGTTTACCTCGCAATTGCAGGCGCTTTGGAGATCGCATGGGCGATCGGGCTGAAGTACACCGAAGGCTGGACACGGCTTGTGCCCAGCCTCATCACGGGTGTGCTGATGATCGCGAGCTTTTACTTTCTCTCGCTTGCGGTCAAGACGCTCCCGATCGGCACCGCATATGCAGTTTGGACCGGCATCGGGACGGTCGGTGCGGCAATTCTTGGGATGGTCCTCTTCAATGAACCGCGGGATGCTGTCCGCATCGTCTGCATAATGCTGATAATCGTGGGTATTGCCGGGCTTAAGCTAACGTCGTCGTCCTAGGGTCGGCTTGCGGACGACCGCGAATTCACATATTCTCAAGTATTTCGAATCACGACGATTGCCGCTGCTCGATAGCAGGGCTTAAACCAAACTATGCGACGCGATATAACCTCGTGGTACAGCCACAATCTGAATATGGACATGCCGCTCGTGGCTTACGGGCACGCCGGCTACCCGCTGCTGATGTTCCCGACCGCCGCGGCGGACTATCTTGAGTATGAGCGATTTTATCTGGTCGATGCGATCAAGGACCTGATCAACGCCGGCCTTATCCGGGCTTATTCGATCAACTCGGTCAATAAATACAGCCTGCTTAACCGCGAGTCGCACCCGGCGTGGAAGGTCGAGATGCTCAATCGCTATGACCGCTACATCATGGATGAGGTCTTGCCGCTCATCCGCAACGAATGCGGCCAAGATGCCCGCCCGCTTACGACCGGAGCATCGCTCGGAGCTTTTCTCGCGGCAAATACCTATTTCAAACATTCTGACGCGTTCCGCGGCACGATCGCGATGAGCGGAAGCTACGACATTTATAACTACCTCGATAAGGGTTTTTACAACGACAACGTTTACTTCAACAACCCGGCGATGTACCTCAAGAATCTGAACGACGACTACCATCTTCCGCGGCTTCGGCAGGCGGATTCGATAGTAATCGTCTCGGGTCAGGGCTCATATGAAGCTCCGGACCGCAGCCGCGAGCTTTCAGGGATACTCCACTCGAAAGGCATTCCGCACCTGCTCGAGCTTTGGGGCCATGACGTCAACCACGACTGGCCGTGGTGGCGAAAGATGCTGCCGTATTATCTCGGGCGGTTCGTTGCATAACAAGGAATCAAAAGAAAAAACGCGGCGAATGCAATTGAATGCTTTGCCGCGTTTTTTGTATTTCGAACCACGGGTCGCGAGCGCTACCCGTCGCCCTTCTTACCCTTTCGCTGTGTGCCTTCGGGTTGCGACGGCTGCCTGGTTTCGGGTGTCCGCCGCGTCTCGGGTTGCGGGAGCGGACGAACGACCGGCGGAGGCGGCTCGGGAACTGCAGGACGCGTTTCCGTTCCGGGCCGGAGCGTCTCAGTCGAGCCCGTTCCGGTCTGCGTTTCGGTCGTCTCGGTGGTTACGGGCTGTGTGCTGGCACCCGACTTCGCCGCCGCAAGCTCGGCACGAGCAAGCTTTTCAGCCTCTTCGCGTTTGTTGCGTTCCATCAACGCCCGGATCTCCGACGGTATCGGCGGCACGCCCGGGAAAGTGTCGCGAGCCTTATCCTTCATGAAAGGGTTCATAAAGGCATTGAAGATCGGCAGGGCCGTTCCTCCGCCCGTCTGCCCGCGGCCGAGAGATTCCTTCCTAAGCGGATTGCCCATCCAAACGCCGGTAACGTAGGTCGGTGTGTAGCCTATGAACCAGACGTCGGTATGCTTATTCACGGTTCCTGTCTTGCCGGCGAGCGGATGGCCGGCGGCACTTGCTCCGGACGCGGTTCCACCACCGGAGGTCACGCCCCGCATCATATCGACCATCGTGAGTGCGACGTATTCGCTGGTTACGCGGCTGCTCGAGCCGTCAAACTCCTCAAGAAGCGTTCCATCGCGACTGTAAACCTTTCGGATCAGGTGCGGCTGAACCCGGACACCTTTATTCGGGAATGCGCCATACGCCGCCACCATTTCGAGGAGCGACGCCTCGGAAGCTCCGAGCGCCGAGGGAAGGCTCGGCGCCATCGGATTCGTTATGCCAAAACGGCGAACCATCTGGGCTCCAGCCTGGATGCCGACCTGGTCGAGGAGGTGCACGGCCGCAAGGTTATACGACTTTGCAAGAGCGACCTTCATCGGCACATTAG
>ERZ1066138.51-NODE-51-length-37474-cov-10.148401_pt1 | contig 37474 bp, 32 predicted proteins | sample MGYA00382785_ERZ1066138 | MGnify/ENA primary metagenome ERZ1066138 (study PRJEB33369, sample SAMEA5778368) | biofilm metagenome | biome: Industrial cooling water; feature: Water cooling tower basin; material: Biofilm | place: United Arab Emirates | collected... | reverse complement strand
CCCGAGGCCCGGCCGGTGGTGCGCCGCGTGACGCCGGCGCCGCCGCTGGCGCGCGCCGCGGCGCGCTGGCACGCCGGCCTGCCGGGCCTGCTGAACGCCTTGCTGCCGCCGCTGCGCACGCACCGGCTGGTCTGGCTGGTCAAGACGCGATGAAGAACAGGGAGCTTGCCTGAAGATCACCGTGGTGGGTACGGGCTATGTCGGCCTGGTCACCGGGGCCTGCCTGGCCGAGATGGGCAACCACGTGCTTTGCATGGACGTGGACCCGCGCAAGATCGCCACGCTCGAGGCCGGCGGCATCCCGATCCACGAGCCGGGGCTGGACGAGGTGGTGCAGCGCAACGCCGCCGCCGGCCGGCTCGAGTTCACCACCGACATCGACCGCGCGGTCGGGCACGGCACGCTGCAGTTCATCGCGGTCGGCACGCCGCCCGACGAGGACGGCTCGGCCGACCTGCAGTACGTGGTGGCCGCGGCGCGCGCGATCGGCGAGCGCATGACCGACTACAAGCTCGTGATCGACAAGAGCACGGTGCCGGTCGGCACCGCCGACAAGGTGCGCGCGGCGGTGGCCGAGGCGCTCGCCGAGCGCGGCGTCGCGCTCGAGTTCTCGGTCGTCTCGAACCCGGAGTTCCTGAAGGAGGGCGCGGCGGTCGGCGACTTCATGCGGCCGGACCGCGTGGTGGTCGGCGTCGACGCCGGCGACGAGCGCGCGGTCTTCATGATGAAGGCGCTGTACGCGCCCTTCCTGCGCAACCACGACCGCCTGCTGGTGATGGACATCCGCAGCGCCGAGTTCACCAAGTACGCCGCCAACGCGATGCTGGCCACGCGCATCAGCTTCATGAACGAGCTGTCGCGGCTGGCCGAGAAGCTCGGCGCCGACATCGAGCAGGTGCGCATCGGCATCGGCAGCGACCCGCGCATCGGCACCCACTTCCTCTACGCCGGCACCGGCTACGGCGGCTCGTGCTTCCCGAAGGATGTCAAGGCGCTGATCAAGAGCGCCGCCGACGTCGGCCAGACGCTCGAGGTGCTGGGTGCGGTGGAGTCGGCCAACGAGCGCCAGAAGCGCGTGCTCGAGGACAAGGTCGTCGCACGCTTCGGTGCCGACCTCAGCGGCCGCCGCTTCGCGATGTGGGGCCTGGCCTTCAAGCCGGGCACCGACGACATGCGCGAGGCGCCGAGCCGCGTGCTGATCGAGCGGCTGGTGGCGCGCGGCGCGACGATCGCCGCCTACGACCCGGTCGCGATGGACGAGGCGCGCCGCGCCATGCCCGGGCAGCCGGGGCTGGCCTACGCCGGGTCGGCGGCGCAGGCGCTGCAGGGCGCCGACGCGCTGCTGATCGTCACCGAGTGGAAGGAATTCCGCAGCCCCGACTTCGACGGCATGAAGGCGGCGCTGAAGGCGCCGGTGGTGTTCGACGGCCGCAACCTCTTCGACCCGGCCTTCGTGCGCCGGCTCGGCATCGAGTACCACGGCATCGGCCGCGGTACGGCCCCGGCATGAGCTCATCGTCCGTGGGTGGAGCGGGACGGGCGCCAGGCCGCCCCGAGCCGGCCCGCGTCCCCCCGGGGGACCGCCCGACGTCCCCGTCGGTCGAGGGGCCGACATGACGGCCTTCCTGCCCTTCGCGCTGCCCGAGCTCGGCGAGGAGGAGATCGCCGAGGTCGTCGACACGCTGCGCTCCGGCTGGATCACCACCGGCCCGAAGGCGCGGCGCTTCGAGCAGGACTTCGTCGCGTTCCTCGAAGCCGGGCAGGGCGCCGGGGCCGGCGCGCCCCTGCTGCATGCGATGGCGGTCAACTCCGCCACCGCCGGCCTGCACCTGGCGCTCGAGGCGCTGGGCATCGGCCCGGGCGACGAGGTCATCACCACCACCCACACCTTCACCGCGACCGCCGAGGTGGTGCGCTACCTCGGTGCCGACGTGGTGCTGGTCGACATCGACCCGGCGACGCTGAACATCGACCCGGCGCTCGTCGAGGCCGCGATCACGCCGCGCACCAGGGCGATCGTCCCGGTGCACTACGCCGGGCTGGCCGCGCCGATGGACGCGATCCTCGACATCGCGCGCCGCCACGGCCTGAAGGTCGTCGAGGACGCCGCGCACGCGCTGCCGACGACCCACGGCGGCGCGCTGGTCGGCACGCTGGGCAGCGACGCCACCGTCTTCAGCTTCTACGCCAACAAGACAATCACCACCGGCGAGGGCGGCATGGTCGTGACGCGCGACGCCGCGTTGGCCGCGCGCGTCAAGGTGATGCGGCTGCACGGCATCAGCCGCGACGCCTTCGACCGCTTCAGCGCCACGACGCCGAGCTGGTACTACGAGATCGTCGCGCCCGGCTTCAAGTACAACCTGACCGACATCGCCGCGGCGCTGGGCCTGCACCAGCTGCGGCGTGCGCGCGGCTTCCAGGCGCGCCGCGCCGAGCTCGCGGCGCGCTTCGACGCCGGGCTGGCCGGGCTGCCGCTGACCCTGCCGCCGCAGCCGGCGGCCGGCGAGCTGCACGCCTGGCATCTCTACGTGGTGCGGCTCGCCGAGGCCGCGCCGCTGGCCCGCGACGCCTTCATCGAGCGGCTGTTCGCGCTCGGCATCGGCGTCAGCGTCCACTACATCCCGCTGCACCTGCACCCCTACTGGCGCGAGCGCTACGGCCTGCGCGCCGAGGACTTCCCGCACAGCCAGCGCGCCTACGAGCGCATGATCAGCCTGCCGCTGTACACGCGCATGAGCGACGCCGACGCCGACCGCGTGATCGCCGCGGTGCGCCAGCTGCTCGGCGGCTGAACGCGGCGATGGCCAAGCGCGCCTTCGACCTGCTGCTGGCCGCGGCCGGCCTGCTGCTGCTGGCGCCGCTGCTGCTGGCGGTCGGCCTGGCGATCCGGCTCGACTCGCCGGGCCCGGCGCTGTTCCGCCAGGAGCGCGTCGGCCGCGGCGGGCGGCTCTTCCGTATCCACAAGTTCCGCACCATGGTCGCCGACGCGCCGGCGCGCGGCCCGGGCTTGACCGTCGGCGCCGACCCGCGCATCACCCGCGTCGGCCGCGTGCTGCGCGACAAGCGGCTCGACGAGCTGCCGCAGCTGATCGACGTGCTCAAGGGCGACATGAGCCTGGTCGGCCCGCGCCCCGAGCTGCCGCGCTACGTGGTGCATTACCCCGCGGCGCTGCGCGAGCGGGTGCTCGCGGTGCGGCCGGGCCTGACCGACCCGGCCTCGCTGGCCTTTCTGAACGAGGCGGCGCGCCTGGCTGCGGCGGCCGACCCCGAGCGCGAGTACGTCGAGGCCATCCTGCCGGCCAAGCTGGCCGTGGCGGCCGACTACGCCGACCGCGCCTCGCTCGCGACCGACCTGGGCGTGCTGCTGCGCACGCTGCGCCGGCTGGCCCGCTGAGGCCCGCCGCGGCCCGGCCGCGCTGGGCCGGCAAGTGACAATACCGGTTGCCCCATGCCGACCCCCGATCCGCGCCCGAACACCAGCCCCTGGCAGCGCCTCGACGCGCTGCTGACGCGGCTGCGGCCGCACCGCCAGCCGCTGTCGCTGGCGATCGACGCGGCGGTGGTCGTGGCGTGCTGGAACTTCACCTACCTGTTCCGGCTCGGCTTCGAACGCTGGTGGTCGGCGCGCGCCAGCTACGACACGGCGGTGCTGGCCGGCGTGGTGGCGCTGTACCTCGCGGTCTTCGTGCTGATGGGTGTGCCGCGCGGCATGTGGCGCTTCTCGGGCTTCGGCGAGGTACGCCGGCTCACGGTCGCCTGCACGCTGGCCGGCGCGCTGGCCGCGAGCCTGGTGCTGCTGGCCCAGCTCGAGAAGATCCCGCGCTCGGTGCTGGTGCTGCACCCGGTCATCACCGTGTTCGGCCTGGCCAGCGTGCGGCTCGGCTACCGCATGCTCTACGAGCACCTGCGCGCGCAGCTGCGCGGCGGCGAGGGCGCGCCGCCGCGGCGTGCGCTGGTGCTCGGCGCCGGCAACGCCGCGCGGCTGCTGCTGGCCGGCATCCAGCACCAGGGCTGGCTTGTCGTGGGCCTGCTCGACGACGACCCGGCCAAGCAGGGCTCGCGGCTGGCCGGCGTGCCGGTGCTGGGGCCGCTGGCGAGCCTGCCCGAGCACGTCGCGGCGCAGGCGCCGACCCATGTGCTGCTCGCCATCCCCTCGCTGCGCGGCGCGGCGCGGCGGCGCGTCATCGAGCTCGCGACCGCGACCGGGCTGCCGGTGCAGACGGTGCCGTCCGCGCAGGAGCTGATCGACGGCGCCGCGGTCAGCCGCGTGCGCGACATCCAGCCCGAGGACCTGCTGGGCCGCGAGCCGGTGGTGCTCGACGAGGCCGGCATCGCCGAATGCCTGAACGGCCGCACCGTGCTGATCACCGGCGCCGGCGGCAGCATCGGCAGCGAGCTGTGCCGCCAGGTGGCGCGCTACGGCCCGGCACGGCTGGTGCTCTATGAGCTGAGCGAATACAACCTCTACGCGATCGAGCAGGAGCTGTCGGAGCGCTTCCCGCAGCTGCCGCTGGTACGGCTGATCGGCGACGTGAAGGACCTCGCGCACCTGCGCGCCGTGATGCGGCGCTGGCCGCCGCAGGTCGTCTTCCACGCCGCGGCCTACAAGCACGTGCCGCTGATGGAGGAGCACAACGCCTGGGCGGCGCTGCAGAACAACACCCTCGGCACCTACCACGCCGCGCTGGCGGCGGCCGAGGCGGGCGCCGAGCGCTTCGTGCTGGTCAGCACCGACAAGGCGGTCAACCCGACCAACGTGATGGGCGCGAGCAAGCGGGCGGCCGAGATGGTGGTCAGCGCGCTGGCGGCCGAGCACCCGGGCACCCGCTTCATGGCGGTGCGCTTCGGCAACGTGCTCGGCTCCAGCGGCAGCGTGATCCCGAAGTTCAAGGCCCAGATCGCGCGCGGCGGCCCGGTCACCGTGACCCACCCCGACATCACGCGCTACTTCATGACCATCCCCGAGGCGGCGCGCCTGGTGGTGCAGGCTGCGGCGATCGGCGAGAGCGGGCAGGTGCTGGTGCTCGACATGGGCGAGCCGGTGAAGATCGTCGACCTGGCGCGGGACCTGATCCGGCTGGCGGGGCACGGGCCGGACGAGATCCGCATCGAGTTCACCGGGCTGCGGGCGGGGGAGAAGCTGTACGAGGAGTTGTTGGCGGATGCCGAATCGACGCTGCCTTCGGTCCATGGCCAGCTGCGGATCGCGCGGCTCGCGCCGTTGCAGCGCGCCGACTGGCTCGGCGGGCTGCTGCGCTGGGCCGGCGGCGCCGCACCCGAGGCGCCGCAGCGCGAGTTGGCTGGCTTCGTGCCCGAGTACCGTGCGCCGCGCTGAACCGGCGAACGGCGCCGCGGCGCCGCGGACGATCTACCTCAACGGCAAGTTCACGGCCCAGCCGACCAGCGGCGTGCAGCGCGCCGCGGCCTGCTGGGCCCGCGCGCTCGACCGTCGGCTCGCCGACCACACCGCCGACGCCCGGCCGCGCTGGGTGCTGCTGTGCCCGGCCGAGGCCACGCCGGCGGCGATGGCGCAGATCGAGGTGCGCACGCTCGGCCCGCGCGGGCTGCCGCTGCACCTGTGGGAGCAGGTATGGCTGCCGGTCGCGGCGCGCGACGGCCTGCTGCTCAACCTCGCCGGTTCGGCCCCGCTCGGCGCGCGGCGTATGGTCGCGGTGATCCATGACGCCGCAGTGTTCGATCATCCTCAGGCCTACACCGCCGCGTTCGGCCGCTGGTACCGCTTCCTGTTCCGGCGCCTCGCGCGACGCAAGCCTTGCGTGCTCACGGTGTCGGCGTTTTCGCGCGACCGCCTGGCCGCGCGATTGCGGCTGGCGCCGGAGCGTCTGGCGATCGTGCCGGAAGGCGCCGACCACCTCGACGGCGTGACCGCCGACCCGTCGGTCCTCGACCGGCTCGGCCTGCGCGGCCGGCCCTTCCTGCTCGCGGTCGGCAGCGACAACCCGACCAAGAACCACGCGCGGCTGCTGCAGGCCCACGAACGGCTGGGCATGGACGCGCCGCCGCTCGTGATCGTCGGCCGGCGTCGGCCTGCGGTGTTCGTTTCGGGCGGAGCGGGCCCGGAGGACTGCGAGCGCTTCGTGACGCTGGAGGACGCGAGCGACGGCGAGCTCAAAGCCCTGTACGAGGCCGCGCTCGGTCTGGTGTTCCCGTCGCTTTACGAAGGCTACGGCCTGCCGCCGCTCGAGGCCATGGCCTGCGGCTGCCCGGTGGCCGCCGCGCGCGCCGGGGCGCTGCCCGAGGTGCTGGGCGAGGCGGCGCTGGGCTTCGACCCTCTCGACGTCGACGCGATCGCCGCGGCGATGCTGCGGCTGGCGGGCGATGCCGCGTTGCGCGCCGACCTGCGCGAGCGCGGCCTGGTGCAGGCGCGCCGCCACCGCTGGGACGCGGGGGCCGAGCGGCTGCTCGCCGAGCTGGCGGCGTACGGAGCCGGCCCGCGATGAGGGTGCTGCAGGTCAGCAAGTTCTTCCCGCCGGTCGTCGGCGGCATCGAGGCGGTCGCGTTCGAGATCGCCGAGGGCCTGGCACGGCGCGGCGTGCATGGCGATGTGCTGTGCGCCCACACAGCCCGACGCACGGTGCGCGAGCAGGCGGCGGCCGGCTACACCGTGACGCGCGCCGCACGACACGGCAGCCTGTTGTCGACCTCGCTGGCGCCGGCGCTGATCGGCCGCTTCAAGGCTTGTTGCCACGATTACGACCTTGTCCACGTCCACATGCCCGACCCGCTGGCAGCCCTGGCGCTGTGGCGCGCGCGGCCGCGCAGCCGCATCGTGCTGCACTGGCACAGCGACGTGGTGCGCCAGCGCATCAGCCGCCGGCTCTACGCGCCGCTGGAGCGCTGGCTGCTGCAGCGCGCCGACGCCATCGTCGCGACCAGCACGCCCTACCTGGAGGCTTCGACGACGCTACGGCCTTATCGCGCCAAGGTCGAGGTGCTGCCGATCGGCATCTCCGACCCGGCCGCCGAGATCGACGCCGACGAAGTCACGCGGTTGCAAGATCGGCTCGGCGGCCGGCGCCTCGTGCTGTCGGTCGGCCGCATGACCCACTACAAGGGCTTCGACCGGCTGATCGAGGCTGCGGCGCGACTGCCGGCCGACGTGCAGGTCGTCGTCGCCGGTGCCGGGGCGCTGCTGGCGCGCCACCGCGCCGAGGTGCGGCGGCGCGGGCTCGCCGACCGCATCGTGTTCGCAGGTGCGCTCGACGCACGCGCTCTGCGTGCGCACCTGGCGGTGGCCGAGGTCTTCTGCCTCGCCTCGACGAGCCGCGCCGAGGCCTACGGCGTCGCGCTGGTCGAGGCGATGGCGATGGGCCGGCCGGTCGTCGCCACCGACCTCGCCGGCTCCGGCGTCCCCTGGGTCAACCGCGACGGCGTGACCGGCCTGAACGTGCCGCCGGGCGATGCCGGGGCGCTGGCCGCGGCACTGACGCGGCTGCTCGACGACGCGGCGCTGGCGCAGCGTCTCGGCGCGGCCGGCCGGCAGCGTTACCTCGACGAACTCAGCGCCGCGACAATGGTCGACCGTCTGCTGGGGCTGTACCGACGCCTGCTCGGCGAGCCCACCGCGCCGAGGCCCTAGACTTCGCCGCCTGCCCGCTTTCCACCCGCCCACGAGCACAGGACGACCGCCTTGAACAGCCGCACCGAGACCACCACCGCCCGCCGCCCGCGCCGCATGCTGCGCATCGACTGGCTGTTCGTGGCCGCGGTCTTGGCCCCGACCCTGCTGGCCGGCCTCTACTACGGCCTGCTCGCCTCCGACGTCTATGTGTCCGAGTCGCGCTTCGTGATCCGCAGCCCCGAGAAGTCCACGCCCACCGGGCTGGGGGCGCTGCTGCAGGGCACCGGCCTGTCGCGCGCGAAGGACGACACCTACTCGGTGCACGACTTCGTGCGCTCGCGCGATGCGCTGAGGGAGCTCGACCAGAAGCTCGGTCTGCGCGCCAAATACAGCGACGCCGCGATCGACCGCATCGCGCGCTTCCCGACCTGGCCCTGGGACGACAGCTTCGAGGCCTTCCACCGCCACTACCAGAACCACGTCGCGATCGACTACGACGCCGTGTCGTCGATCTCGGTATTGACGGTACGGGCCTTCTCGGCCGAGGACGCCTGGACCGTCAACGACGAGCTGCTGAAGATGGGCGAGCGACTCATCAACCAGCTCAACGAGCGCATCCGCCGCGACCTGGTGGAGTTCGCGCAGACCGAGGTCGACGCCGCCGAGGAGCGCGCCAAGGCCACCTCGGTGGCGCTGCTCGCCTTCCGTACCAAGCAATCGGTGTTCGCGCCCGAGCAGCAGGCGGCGCTGCAGCTGCAGGGCGTGGCCAAGCTGCAGGAGGAGCTGATCGCCGCCGAGGCGCAGCTTCTTCAGCTGCGCCAGCTCTCGCCGAACAACCCTCAGATCGGTTCGCTGAACACCCGCGTGCAGTCGCTGCGCCGCTCGATCGCCGCCGAATCGGCCAAGGTCGCCGGCGGCGGCGGCGGCACCATTTCGGCCAAGTCGGCCGGCTTCGACCGGCTGGTGCTGGACCGGGAGTTCGCCGACCGCCAGCTCGCCGCCGCGATGGTGTCGCTGGAGACGGCCCGCAACGAGGCGCGCCGCCAGCAGCTCTACCTCGAGCGCCTGGTGCAGCCGCATGTGCCCGACGACGCCGTCGAGCCGCGCCGCATCCGTGCGGTGCTGACGGTGCTGGTGCTCGGGCTGATCGTCTGGGGCGTCGGCGGCCTCGTCGTCGCCAGCGTGCGGGAGCACACCGAGTGATGGGCGCGGCGACGACCGATTCGCTGCGCGCCTCGGCGCGGCTGCAATGGCGGGTGATCCATGCGCTGCTGATGCGCGAGGTCATCACCCGTTTCGGGCGCCACAACATCGGCGTGCTGTGGCTGGTCGCCGAGCCGATGCTGTTCACGCTGGTGGTCGCGGCGTTCTGGACGGCCGCCGGCTTCCACCACGGGTCGAGCCTGCCGATCGTGGCCTTCGCGATCACCGGCTACTCGTCGGTGCTGATGTGGCGCAACACGGTCGGGCATTGCGTCGACGCGGTGCACCAGAACATCGGCCTGCTGTACCACCGCAACGTTCGCGTGCTCGACGTGTTCTCGGCGCGCATCCTGCTCGAGGTGGTCGGCGCCACCGCGTCGTTCGCCGTCCTGGCGCTCTTCTTCTCCGCGATCGAGGCCATCCCGCCGGCGGTCGACTGGCTGGCCGTTGCGGCCGGCTGGGCGATGCTGGCCTGGTTCGGCACCGGACTGGCGATCCTGGTCGGCGCCGCGACGGTCTACAGCGACGTCGTCGCGCGCCTTTGGTCGCCGCTGTCCTACATCCTGTTCCCGCTCTCGGGCGCAGCCTTCATGGTCGACTGGTTGCCGCCGGCGGCGCGCGAGTTCGTGCTGCTGCTGCCGATGGTGCACGGCGTCGAACTGCTGCGCGAGGGCTACTTCGGCAACACCGTTCGGACCCACTACGACATGGGCTACATGGCCACCGCCAACCTCGTGCTGCTGTTCGCCGGGCTGCTGCTGTCGCGCCATGCGGAGCGCCGCGTGGAGGTTCGATGATCCGCGTCGAGCACGTCTCCAAGACCTACCGCACGCGCCTCGGGCCGCACCGGGTGCTCGACGACGTCGGCTTCGAGCTGCAGCGCGGCCGCAACCTCGGCATCCTCGGCCGCAACGGCGCCGGCAAGTCGACGCTGATACGGTTGCTCGCCGGGGCCGAACAGCCGACCTCCGGCCGCATCCACCGCGGCATGAGCGTGTCCTGGCCGCTGGCCTTCGGTGGGGCCTTCCAGGGGCACCTGACCGGGCTCGACAACCTCAAGTTCGTCTGCCGCGTCTACGGCGTCGACTACGAGCCGCTGATTCCCTTCGTCGAGGAGTTCACCGAACTCGGCGACTACTTCCGCGAGCCGGTCTCGCATTACTCGCAGGGCATGATGACGCGGCTGGCGTTCGCGCTGTCGATGGCGATCGAGTTCGACTGCTTCCTGATCGACGAGGCGATGGTGGTCGGCGACAAGCGCTTCCACGACCGCTGCCACGTCGAGCTGTTCCAGAAGCGCCGCGACCGTGCCTTCATCCTCGTCACCCACGACGCCAACGTGATCAAGCTCTATTGCGAACGGGCCTGCGTGCTGCATCAGGGCCGCCTGCACCCCTTCGACAGCGTCGATGCGGCCTACGACTTCTACCACCGGTCCACCGCGCAGCCGGCGGTGACCGACGCCGCCGAGGCCGCGCGATGAAGGTCCTGCTCGAACTGCGCCCCGCGCTCGACGGTCACGCCGGCATCCCGCAGGCGGCGCGGCTGCTGTTCCGCGCGCTGCGGCGGCTCGACGGCGTCGAGGTCGAGGGCCTGCTGCAGAGCAGCACCCGCCTGCTTGCGCGCGGCCTGCCGGTCGACGGCGCGGCCGACTGGCCGGCCGACCGGCGGCTCGACCGGCTTTCGCGCGTGGTCGTGTCGCTGCAGCCGGGGCGGTGGTTCTTCCCGGGCGAGATCGTCTCGGCCGTGCTGCGGCTCGCCGGCGGCGCGCTCGGCCTGCGCCAGCCGCTGACGCGCTTCGACGCCGCGCCGTTCCACGACGTGGTCTGGCGTCTGCTGTTCGCGCGCACGCTGCCGCCGGAGGACTTCGACTCGGTCACCTCGGCGGGTTTCCGCATCGCCCAGGCGCCGTGGAGCGGCATGCACCGCATGGCGCTGGCGACGCGGCTCTTCGGTGGGCCGCGCTACCCGCGGCTCGACACCCGCGGCGTCGACGTGATGGTCGCCGAGACACCGTACCCAGGCCGCGTCGCGCCCGGCACGCGGCTGGTCGTGCGCTACCACGACGCCATCCCGGTGCTGATGCCGCACACCATCGCCGACCGCGCCCATCACCGCGCCGCGCATTTCAACGCGCTGCGCCGCAACGTCCGCGACGGCGCCTGGTTCGCCTGCGTGTCCGACGCCAGCCGGCGCGACCTGCTGTCGATCTTCCCGCAGGCCGCGCCGCGCGCGCTGACGATCCCCAACATGGTCTCGCCGAGCTACTTCCGCGACGAGGCCGGGCCGCAGCGCCTGCCCGACATCCTGGCGATGCGACGCCACCGCAAGCTCGACGGCGTCGACACGCCGGCCATCGTGCGCTACGGTCACGAGGGCATGGACTACCTGCTGATGGTGTCGACGCTGGAGCCGCGCAAGAACCACCTGACGCTGCTGTCGGCCTGGGAACAGCTGCGCAACGGCGGCTTCCCGAACCTGCAGCTGGTACTGGTCGGCATGCTCGGCTGGGACCACAAGGCGATCGTGGCCAAGCTGCGGCCCTGGCTGGGGCGCGGCGCGCTGCATGTGCTGGAGGACGTGCCGGCCGCCGAGCTGCGGCTGCTCTACCGCCATGCCCGCGCGACCGTCTGCCCGAGCTACGGCGAGGGCTTCGACTTCTCCGGCGTCGAGGCGATGCGCTGCGGCTGCCCGGTCGCCGCCTCCGACATCCCGGTCCACCGCGACGTGTACGGCGCCGCGGCGGCCTACTTCTCGCCGTACGCTGCCGGGCAGACGGCCGAGGTGCTGGCCGGCATCATCGGGCCCGCGGCGGCCGAGCGGCGTGAGGCGCTGGTGGCCGAGGGTGAACAGGTCGCCGCCCGCTACCTGCCCGAGCGGGTGCTGCCGCAATGGCAGGCTTTCCTCGAACAGATCGTGCGCAAGGATTGAGCCGACGATGACCGCCACGGTGCTCTTCACCCTCGGCACGCCGCACGGCGGCTGGCTGCCGACCGCCTCGGCGCTGGCCGCCTGCGCCGTGCCGGGCCTCGACCTGCGCTGCCCCGCCTTTTCGGCCTGGCTCGACGAGGTGCTGGGCCCTGGGCCCCAGCCGCCCCGCTTCGAATTCGCATCGTCGGACGCCCAGCGTGCCGCGCTGGCGGCGCTCGCGCCGGCCGACCGGCCTTGGGGCGGGCTCGACGCGCGGGCCTGCTGGGCCGTCGATGCGCTGACGGAGGCTTGGCCGCAGGCCGGCTTCCTGGTCTTCGTCGAGGCGCCGGCCGCGGCGCTGGCCGCATGGCTGGCGGCGGGGGGGGCCGGCGATCCGGCCGACGCGCTGCAGTGCTGGCGCGCCGGCGCACGGCGCCTGCTGCACCATGCTCACCGGTATCCGGCGCGCTGTCTGCTCGTCGACGCCGCCGAGGCGCGCACCCGCGTCGCGGCGCTCGCGACGCTGTGCGCCGAGCGCTTCGGGCTGGCGCTGAGCGGCGTCGCGCCGGCCCCTGCTGCGGTCGAGCCGCTCGGCGCGGCGCTGGGCGCTGCACTCGCCGCCGGCGACCGCGAAGCGCAGACGCTCTATGCCGAGCTCCACGCCGCCTGCCAACCCCTCGACGAGACCGCCGCCGAGCTGCCGCCGGCGGACGCCGGCATCGACGCCGCGGCCGCCGTGCAGCGCTGGCACGAGATCCAACGCACCGCCGCCCGGCTCCGCGACGACAAGGCCATGCTCGAGCAAGAGCGCGACGCCACCGCCGCGGCCGCGCGCAGCCTGCAGTCCGAGCTCGACGACGCAAAGCGCCGTGCCGACGCCGCACAGGGCGAGAACGACTTGCTGCTGCTGCAGTTGCACCAGGTGCAGGAGGAGCTGGAGCACTACTACCTCGAGTGCAAGAAGCTCGAGAGCGGTCGCGTCGCCGCGCCGCAGGCGCTGGCCTACGCGGCGCGGCTCGAGGTCACCACCGAGCGCGACACGCCGCCGCACCGCGAGCTCGGCTTCGTGCTGCACGGCGCCGGGGGCGACGGCCCGGGGCGTGTCGAGCTGCGGCTCGTCGAACATCATGGCCACCCGGGGCTGGTCGTCTTCGCCGCCGAGGGGCCACGGCAGCTGCTGTCGGTGTGGCAGGAAAGCGGCCGCGAGGACGGCCGCGCCTACCAGCTGCTCGTGCCCGGCGATGCCGCCAGTGCGCCGCACTGGCAGCGCATGCCCAGCGCCGACTGGCTGGCGGTGCACGACCTGCTCGATCGCATCGATGCCTTGCTGCGGCAGACCGACCCGGCCCGTGCCAGCCGCTGGCAGGATGTGGCCGCGCGGCTTCGAGTGCAGCTCGCCGAGCTGCCGGCGCGGCTGCGCTACGACCGGCTCGAGGTGCGTGCTGCCGCTGAGGGCGAGGGCGCGCTCGCGGTCGCGTTCGGCCGGGTCGTCTTCGGCGCGCGGCGTTTCGACCGACTGCAGTTGCTCTGGCGTCCAGGCCAGCCGCAGCCGGTCGAGCTGCCGGCCCCGCCCGCCGGCGAGCTGCTGCCGCTGAGCGCCTGGCCGGTCGGCGATTCAGGCCGCCCGGCGCCGCATTGGCCGCTGCCGCTGGGCGGTGGCATCGACGCCGCCGATGGCCGCCGCCGCTGGGCGGCCTTGCCGCCGTTCGACCGCGAGCTGCTGCTCGGCCTGCTCGACGCGCTGCCTGCCGCGGCCGAGCATGTGGCCGAGGCGGAGATCCCCCCGGGCTTCGACCGCGCCGCCTTGGCCGGTGCCGCCGCGCGCCTGCTGCAGGACGCCCACAAGGCCCTGCGACCGACGCTGCGCCAGCGCCTCGCGCGCCTGCTGGGCCGGCGCCCCGCGGCCGCCCGCTGAGGCCAGCACGATGAGCAGCCTGATCGACGCCCTGGCCAGCCTGCCCGTGCAGGCGCTCGGCACCGTCGTCCATCTCGGCGCCGGGCGGGGTGAGACGCTCGCGGCCTACGCCGCGCTTCGGCCGCGCCGGCTGGTGCTGGTCGAGGGCGATGCCGAGGCCGCGGCCGAGCTGCGCACCGGCGCGCGCGCGATCGCCGGCGCCGGGGTGGTCGAGGCCGTGGTGATGCCGAGCGCGCAGACCGCAAGCTGGCAGCGCCACAGCCTGACCAGCCTCGACGGACCGATCGCGGTGACCGGCCTGGCGCGCTACTACCCTCGCTTGCGCCGGCTCGGCGCGCTGCCGGTGCAGGGGGTGGCGCTGGACGACCTGCTCGGCCGAATCCTAGGCACTGACGGCGACGCGGCGGTGCCGGCGCTGCTGGTGATCGACCTGCCCGGCCAGGAAGCCGCGCTGCTCGACGCGCTGCCCCCCGAGCGTCTGCACGCCTTCGACTGGCTGCTGCTGCGCGGTTGCAGCGAGCCGCTGGCCGACGGCGTGCCGGTGTTGGCCGAGGCGCTGGCGCGGTTGCCGGATCATGTGCCCGCTGGCCCGCCTTCGGGCGCGGGGTTCGACCCGCTGTGGCCGGTGGCGCTGCTGCGTCTGGACCGCCGGAGTGTCGAGCTGCGGCGGCTGGCCGAGCGGCTGGCCGCGGCCGAGCGCGCGGCAGCCGCGTCCGAGGTCGAACTCGCCGAGTTGAAGACCGTCAACGCCGCGGAACGCGAGCGTCACGCGCTGCAAGCGGCGGAGCAGCAGCAGCAGGCTCTTCAGCTCGAAGCCGAGTTGGCCGAGATGTCGGCGCGCCAGCGCCTGTTGCAGGAAGAGCTGGTGCGGGCCGAGGCACAGACCGAGCTGATCGCCGACCTGCTGCTGCGCGAGGTTTCGCTGTGACAGCGGCGCGGCGCACCGGTGCGCGCGCGCGAGTCAAGACAAGCGCAGTGGCAGGGCCGGAGGCGCTGACGACCTCTGCGCCGGGGGGCGACGCCAGGCGCGCCGCGGTTTCGGTGCTCGATGTGCATCCTCATGACCCGGCCCTGCTCGACACCAGCCGCGCGCGCTGGCTGGCGGGCGACTGGCAGGCCGTGAGCCAGTTGTCGCTGGAAGCGCTCGATCACCATCCCGACCGTGCTCGGCTTGCCTTGTTGGTGGCCGCGGCTCACCTTCAACTCGGCAACCGCCTCGCGGCCCGTGCCTGCGCGCGCCGTGCCGTCGACTGGGGCTGCGACCGCGCCTGGGTCGGCCGGGTGCTGCTCGCAGGGTTGTTCAACACCCTTGGTCGAGCCTCGATGGCGGCGGGTCGTGAGGATCGGGCCGGGCGCCATTTCGAGCGGGCCGTCAGTGCCGGGCAGCTCGGTTCGGAGGTGCGCCGGCTCGGGCAGCAGCGCCGCGACGACATGTTGCGCGAGCTGGGCGCTGCGCAATCGGCTTCGGCCGCGCAGCGTCGGCTCGGTATCGCGCAGAGTGCCGAGGCGCCGGCCTGGTTGAGCGAGGTCGCCAACCGCTGCCTCGCGGCCGACGATTTCCACGACGGCGTCGACCAGGCGCTCGCCACGCTGGTGACGCGGCCGCGCGATCGCTTGCAGTTGCACCTGTTGCTGTCGGCTGGCTTCGAGGCCCGCGGCGACCGCCTGACGGCGCTGCACTTCCTGAACCTCGCACGCCAGGAGGCTGACGCGGCGGACCCCGCGCTGCGCGCCGAGCTGATGCGCCGCTACGTGGCGCTCGGCCGTGCGGGAGACGCGGTCGATCTGGTCGTCGACAGTGCGCTCGGCGGCGCCGGCCTGGCCGACGAAGCGCTGGCGCAATCGATGCGCCAGGCCTACCAGCGCGCGCGGCAGGCCGAGCAGGCGCGCGAGGAGCATGGCCACGAGCTGCTGCTGGCCTACCTGCGCGTGCACCTGGCGGCGCTGCGCGCCACCATCGCGGGACGTGCGCCGACGCTGGTGGAGATCGGCACCACGCGCGAGCTGGTGCCGGGCCAGGGGTCGACGACCAAGCTGGCCGAGTACTGCCGCGAGCAGCACCTGCATTTCATCACCGTCGACATGGACCCGCACAACGCCGGCGCGGCGCGCGGCCTGTTCGAGCGCCTGGGCGTCGGCTTCGAGGCCGAGGCGATGAAGGGCGAGGATTACCTGCGGGGGCGCACCGACCCGATCGACGTGGTGTTCCTCGACGCCTACGATTTCGACCACGGCAAGCACAGCGAGCTGCGGCAAAGCCGCTACCGCAAGTTCCTCGGCGCGTCGATCGACGAGCGGCAATGCCATCGCATGCACCTCGAGTGCGCCGAGGCGATCGTGGCACACCGCTCGCCCGCCGAGGTGGTCTGCATCGACGACACCTGGCTCGACGCCGGCCAATGGACCGCCAAGGGCACCCTCGCGATGCCTTACCTGCTCGAGCATGGCTACGAGCTGGTGGAGGCGCGCAACCGTGCCGCGCTGCTGCGCCGCATGGCGCCGGCGCGCTGAGGGGCGGGCGGCGGATGGCCCGCGGATCGGTGTCGTCGCGCGTCGCGAGCCTGCGTGACCGGCATGCAGGCGAGCGCTGCGTGATCGTCGCGAACGGCCCGTCGCTGAACCGGATGGCGCTCGGCTTCCTGAAGCGCGAGCACGTGATCGGCCTGAACAAGATCCACCTCGGCATCGCGCGCTTCGGCTTCTACCCGCGCTATCTCGTGGCCGTGAACCCGAAGGTGGTGCGGCAGTCCTTCGACGCGATCCGCGCGCTCAACTGCGTCAAGTTCATCGGCGGACGCGCGGCTCGCGAGACCGGCATGACGGAAGACGCGCTGACGCACATCGTCGACACCGACAACCCGCCGGGCCGCTTCTCGACGGACCTGGCGCTCGGCATGCACGAGGGCTGGACCGTCACGCATGCGGCGCTGCAGGTGGCCTTCCACCTGGGCTTCGTCGAGGTGGTGCTGATCGGGCTCGACCACCGCTACACCTACCAGGGTGAGCCGAACGCCGAGGCCGTGCTCGACGGCCCCGACCCCAACCACTTCAGCCCCGGCTACTTCGGCCACGGGCAGGCCTGGGACCATCCCGACCTGGAGCGCTCCGAGGCGTCGTACCGCGAAGCGCGGGCGCATTTCGAGCGCGCTGGACGTCGCATCCTGGACGCGACCGTGGAGGGTGCCTGCTCGGTGTTCGACAAGACCGACTACCGCGCGCACTTTGCCGTGGTGTCCGGCCCCCGCTCCTGACCGCCCCGTCATGCACGCCAGCATCGTCATCCGCACGCTCAACGAATCGCGCTACCTCGACGAGCTGCTGGCCGCGGTCGGCCGGCAGCGGCTCGATGGGCTGTCCTGCGAGGTCATCGTGGTCGACTCGGGCTCGACCGACGGCACGCTCGACATCGCCCGCCGCCACGGCTGCAAGCTGGTGCACATCACCCGCGAGCAGTTCTCCTTCGGCCGCTCGCTGAACCTCGGCTGCGCTGCGGCCTCGGGCGATGCGCTGGTGATGGTCAGCGGCCACTGCGTGCCGACCGACGAGCACTGGCTCGCCAGGCTCTGCGCTCCGCTGGCCGCCGGGACCGCGCAGTACAGCTACGGGCGCCAGGTCGGTGGCCCGAGCAGCCACTACAGCGAGTGCCGCATCTTCGCGAAGTATTTCCCCGAGACCTCGGCGATCCCTCAGGACGGCTGGTTCTGCAACAACGCCAACGCCGCGCTCGCGAAGACCGCGTGGGAGCGGCACCGCTTCGACGAGGAGCTGACCGGCCTGGAAGACATGGAGCTCGCCAAACGCCTGGTGGCGGCGGGCGGCCGCGTGGCCTACGTGGCCGAGGCCTGCGTCCAGCACCACCACGAGGAGAGCTGGCCGCAGGTGAAGCGACGCTTCGAGCGCGAGGCGATCGCTCTGCAGAGCATCATGCCGCAGGTGCACGTGGGGCGCCGCGACTTCGCGCGCTACCTGGTCACCAGCGTCTGGAAGGACCTGCAGAGCGCGCGCCGCGATGGCGTGCCGGCGGCACAGTGGCGCAACATCCTGCAATACCGCTTCTGGCAGTATTGGGGCTCCTACAAGGGCAACCACGAGCACCGCAAGCTGTCGCGTGCGCAGAAGGACTTGTACTTCTACCCTCACTGACGACCTCCGATGATCGCCCCCTCCTACAAGACCGTGGCCCTGCTGCCGATGAAGGCCAACAGCGAGCGTGTGCGCGGCAAGAACTTCCGCGAGTTCTGCGGCAAGCCGCTGTTCCGCTGGATGCTCGACACGCTGCTCGAGGTGCAGGAGATCGACCAGGTCATCATCAACACCGATGCGCGCCAGATCCTGGCCGACAACGGCCTGAACGACTCCGACCGCGTGACCATCCGAGACCGCAAGCCCGAGATCTGCGGCGACTTCGTGTCGATGAACCTGGTGATCGCCGACGACATCGCCAACGTCGAGGCCGACACCTACCTGATGACGCACACCACCAACCCGCTGATGAGCGCCGACACGGTGCGCCGGGCGCTGGCCGCCTTCCATGAAGCGAAGACCGCCGGACGGGCGGATTCGCTGTTCACGGTGGACAAGGTGCAGACGCGCTTCTACCGCGCCGACGGCAGCGCGGTGAACCACGACCCGGACAACCTGGTGCGTACGCAGGACCTGGAGCCCTGGTACGAAGAGAATTCCAACCTCTACATCTTCACGCGCGAGAGCTTCGCAACGACCCACGCGCGCATCGGCCGCAAGCCGACGATGTACGAAGGCCCGTACTTCGAGTCGATCGACATCGACACGCCGCAGGACTGGGACTTTGCCGTCGTGGCGGCGCGCTTCATGCAGGAGCAGGCCCGGGCGAAAGAGGGCGCCAAGTGAAGATCCTGGTGACCTGCCCGCCGATGCTGGGCCTGATCGACGAGTTCATCCCCGTGGCCCGGGAGCGGGGTTTCGAGCTGGTGCCCGCCAAGGTGACGCAGACGCTGAGCCAGGACGAGCTGGTGGCGCTGCTGCCGCAGTACGACGGCTGGATCATCGGCGACGACCCCGCCACGCGGCGCGTGTTCGAGGCCGGCAAGGCCGGCAAGCTGAAGGCGGCGGTGAAATGGGGCATCGGCGTCGACAACGTCGACTTCGCCGCCTGCAAGGACCTGGGCATCCCGATCATCAACACGCCGCAGATGTTCGGCGCCGAGGTGGCCGACGTGGCGCTGGCCTATGCGATCGGCCTCGCGCGGCAGTTGTTCGCCATCGACCGCGGCGTGCGCGAAGGCGCCTGGCCCAAGCCGGCCGGCGCAAGCCTGGCCGGCAAGACGGTGGCGCTGGTCGGCTTGGGCGACATCGGGCGCGCCCTAGCGCGGCGGCTGCTGGCCTGCGACATGCGCGTCGTGGCCTACGACCCCGGCGTGGACGGCGACTGCGCGCTGCATGGCGTGCAGCGCGCCGCCTGGCCCGAGCGTGTGGACGAGGCCGACTTCATCGCCTTCACCTGTTCGCTGAACGAGCGCAACCGGCACATGCTGAACGCCGAGGTGCTGGCGCGCTGCAGGCGTGGCGTGTTCGTCGTCAACGTCGCGCGCGGGCCGCTGATCGACGAGCCGGCACTGGTCAGCGCGCTGCAGTCCGGTCAGGTGCAGGCGGCGGCGCTGGACGTGTTCGAGAACGAGCCCTTGCCGGCCGACTCGCCGTTGCGAGCGATGCCGCAGTGCGTGTTCGGGTCGCACAACGGCTCGAACACGAAGGACGCCGTGCGCCGTGCGAGTCAAGAGGCGATGACGCGCATGTTCGGGTTCCTGCGTGGCTGAAGTGCAGCGCCACGCGGTCGTGACCGGTGCCGCCGGCGGCATCGGCCGCGCGATCGTGAGCGCCTTCCACGAGGCCGGCTACGCGGTGATCGCGACCGACGTCGTGGCGCGGCCTGCCGATCTGGACTGCAGCATTTATCTGCAAAGCGACCTCGAGTCCACGGTGTCCGACGAAGCGTATGCCGAGAAGGTGTTCGCGAGCATCCGCGCTGCACTCAGTGGCGGGGGCCTGCATGCGCTGGTCAACAACGCCGCCATCCAGATTCTCGGCGGCGCCGACAGCCTGACCCGCACCGACTGGCGCCGCACGCTCGACGTGAACCTGCTTGCGCCCTTCGTCTGGACGCAGGCGCTGCTGCCGGAACTGGAAGCCGTGCAGGGTTGCGTGATCAACATCAGCAGCATCCACGCACGGCTGACGAAGCGGGACTTCCTGGCCTACGCGACCAGCAAGGCGGCGCTCAGCGGCATGACGCGGGCGATGGCGGTGGATCTGGGCGGGCGGGTGAGGGTCAACGCGATCGAGCCTGCGGCGATAGCTACAGAGATGCTCGCGGCCGGCTTTACCGGTCGCCCGGAGGCCTACGCAGCGTTGGCCCGATGCCATCCTTCGGGGTGCGTGGGCAGCACGCAGGAAGTGGCAGTTCTGACGCTCGCACTCGTTGACCCGCGCATCGGCTTCGTCAATGGTGCCTGCGTGGCAATCGATGGCGGTATTGGCGGCGTTCTGCACGACCTGCAGCAGATGCCATGAATTCGGCGGCGCGGGTTGAGATGAGAACGCCAGCCGATGGAACGGCTGCGGCCGTGCGACCGCTGCTTGAGCTGCGAGCGCAACTCGGTGAAGGCTTGCACTGGGATGCCACACGCGGCTGTCTGTGGCTGGTGGATATCGAAGGGCAACGGTTGATTCGCTGGGTCCCCGGCGCGGCGCGATGGGACGAGTGGGATACACCGCAGCGCCTCGGCTGGGTGCTGCCCCGCTTGCGTGGCGACGAATTGGTGCTTGGCTTCGCACAAGGTATGGCGCGCGCGCTTATCGACGGAAACAGCCTCGAATGGTCGTGGATTCGTCGGCCCTATGAGTCGCAGCCCTGGATGCGGTTGAACGACGCGAAGATGGACTCGTACGGCACGATCTGGGCCGGCTCCATGAACCAGCGTGACGAAACGTCAGCTGACGGGTGTCTGTTGCGCTTGCGTACCGATGGAAATCTGACGTGCATCGATTCAGGGTATGCGGTCCCGAATGGCCCTGCCATCCGGGCCGATGGTCGCCTGATGCTGCACACGGACAGCGCGCGACGCGTGATCTATGCCTTCGACTTGAACGTGAGCGATGGCAGTGTCTCGAACAAGCGTGAGTGGCGCCGCTTCGGCCCTGACGAAGGATCCCCGGACGGTATGTGTTTTGACCGTGATGGATGTGTTTGGGTGGCGCACTGGGGCGCCGGCTGCGTGTGCCGTTACGGCACCGATGGACGCCTGCTCCGCCGGGTGCCTATGCCGGCGACACTGGTCACCAATGTGTGTTTTTGCGGCCCGGGTCTCGCTCGGCTGGTCGTCACCACGGCCCGACGCGGTCTGGACGCGGGACAGTTGGCGCGGGAGCCTTTGGCTGGATCGCTCTTCGAGGTGTTGGACCCGCGCACCTCTGGTTTCCACTGGGCTTGATGTTATCGGCCCGACAACGCCGCGCCACGTCCTGAAACGCGAACTCTCGCTAGCGAAGCGCACACCACCGTCTCGGACCGAGCCTGTTTCGTCGACTTGAAGCCGAGGAGTAAGCCATGCGCACCATCGCCATCAACGAGTCCCTCAGTCTCCTGCGTAGGATTGGCCTGCCGGTCGAAGACGTGCTCGACGTCGGTGTGCAGCATGGCACGCCGGCATTGATGGAGGTGTTCGGCGACAAGCTCCACCACCTGTTCGAGCCTGTGGACGACTACTTCCCGAAGATCCGGTCGAACTACGGCGCGATACGCCACGAGCTCATTCAAGCCGCCGTGTCCGACCAAGATGCCGAGGTGTTCCTGCATTCGGAATACAAGACCGGGTCGGGCCAGGTTTCGCACAGCTGGATCAGCACCGTCGAGACCAGTTCGAGCCGGCGTGTACCGACGCTGAAGCTCGACACCTATGTCGAACGCGCCAAGCTCGCCGGCCCGATGTTGCTAAAGATCGATGTCGAAGGTGCCCCGGTGCCGGCGGCCATCCTGCATGGCGCGGCAGGTACGTTGTCGCAATGCTCGGCCGTCGTGATCGAGATGACCGTCGAACGCTGGTTTGAGCGAGCGGCGCTGCTCGACGCCTCCGGCTTCGACCTGTGGGATCTGACTGCGTTGAGCTACTACGGCGAATGCCTGTGGCAGTTCGACGCGGTCTACGTTCAGCGCAACTACAAGAAGCTGCTGCCGAGCCTGCAGCCGATCCACCAACTGCCTTTCGATATGTCGCTCTGGCAGCAGGGCTGACCTGCAGCTGCGTACGCGGTCTATCGCCATGCACTTGAAGATCAGCGTAGTCACGCCGAACTACAACGGCGAAGCCTTTCTCGAGCAGACCATCCTCTCGGTGGTCGAGCAACGGTATCCGAACCTCGAATACATCCTGGTCGACGGCGCCAGCACCGACGGCAGCATGCGCATCGTCGAGCGCTACCGCGACCACTTTGCGCATGTCGTCTGCGAACCCGACAACGGCCACGCCGAGGCGCTGAACAAGGGCCTGGCGCTCGCCACTGGCGACGTCATGGCCTGGATCAACTCCGATGACCTGCTGCTGCCTGGCTCGCTGGCGCGAACGGACGCGGTCTTCCGGTCGCTCGACAAGGTCGACTGGATCACCGGGAGGCCGTCCACGGCCGACGAGTCCGGGTGCATGGACCCTCCACGCGCGCTCCGCCTGTGGTCCTGGCAGCGGTTCCTGTGCGGCGACTTCCGCCACATCCAGCAGGAAAGTACCTTCTGGCGCAGCAGTCTCTGGCACGCCGCTGGGGGTCGGCTCGATACGCGCCTGCGGCTGGCCAACGATTTCGAACTCTGGCTGCGTTTTTTTGAGCGCGCCGCTTTATACACCGTCGATGCGCCCATGGGTTGCTTTCGCGCTCGTCGCGGTCAGCGCTCGGTTGCGCAAGCTCAGGACTACGAGATCGAGTGCGAGCACGCGCTTACCGCGTTCATCGACCGGCTTCCAGCCGAGCTGTTGGCACGCTGCATGCGTCTCGTGCCCAATGATCAGCTTCGATCGCGGCGCCACAAGCCGCAGCACCTGCCGGCCGAGCTTGCCGCGTTCGATCCGCCCGTGATCACCTTCGAGGCAACCTCCGATTTACCCCGGTTGCCGCACGATTTCGATTTCAGCCGTCCTATGGAATACCAACCGACACACCACGTCACCGAAGACCTCGTGTTCGACGGTATCGACCGCGTGGTCTGGCGCGATGGGCCCGACTTCGCCCGGCATGAACTGATCGCTGTCGAGATCGACATCATTCCCTTCTCGCCTGCCGCGGTCGTTACCGACCCGCTCGGGGAGACCTCACCACCGATGGTGTGCCTGGTGGGCCCAATGTCGATCTCCGACTGGGGTGCCGGTAAGCACACGGTATCGGTTCGCTTTCGCGAAGGCGTCGTTACCCACGATCTGTACTTGTCCGAAGCGGGCAGGCGTTACCGTGTCAAGCTGGTGCTGGAGCCGGTTCGCTACACGCTGCTGCTCGACGGAGCGGTCGTCGGCACCGGCGCTACGCGAGGTGCGCAGGCGATGCAGTCGACCGTGGTGCTGGTGGGTGGTGGCCACGCACAGCGCTACTGGTTGGGTGCTGTCGAACGGCTGGTGGTCTCGTCCGGGACGCGCAGCGCCGGCCCTGCTGGTACGGTGCAGACGCACATGATTTCGCACCAGGAAGGCGACTTCGGGCTGCCGCGGCAGCGGCGTCCATCGCTCGTGGCCACGCGACCGGTGACCACGGGCCTGAGCGAGTCGGCCACGCCACTCGCGGCGTGGCGCAACAGGCACCGCGGGGAGCGCTGCTTCGTGATGGGCAACGGGCCCTCACTGAACAAGATGGATCTTTCCCGACTCGCTGGGGAGACCGTTTTCGCGTGCAACGCCGCCTTCTTGCTGTTCGACCGCGTTGTCTGGCGACCGACGTACTACACCTGCGTTGACTCGCGCGTGATTCGTGACCGCGCGATCGACATCACGCAGATGCTCGATTCGCATCCTGGCATCACTGCCTTCTTTCCCACCGTGGTGCATCTGCACGACGGCAGTGGCCAGGAATTCGCGGGGCGCAACGTGATTCCACCGGGGTCCAATCGCCACTATTTCTACGAGGTCGGGAATCGCGAATCGCATCATGTCGAATCGATGTTCTCGCTCGATGCCGATGACTTCGTGGTGCAGCCCTACACGGTCGCCATCACGATGTTGCAGTTGGCCGTGTACATGGGCTTCAGCGAGATCTACCTGATCGGCTGCGACACCAGCTACAAGGTTAAGGAGTCGGTGCAGCAGGCCGGCCGCGAACTGGACGGTGTGGGTCTGCTGCTGACTTCGACCCGCGACGACGACGACAACCACTTCGACCCGAGCTACTTCGGCCAGGGTCGCGAATGGCACAACCCCCAAGTCGCCAAGATGCTCGAGCATTACCGCTGGGCTCGCTTGGCGGCACGGCGCAAGGGGGTTCGCATCGTCAACGCGACGGTGGGTGGCCAGCTCGAAGTCTTCGAACGAGTGGCCTTCGATAGCTTGTTCCCGCGCCCAGTGGACCACCTGCGGCTTTCCGCACCAGCGGCGCCACCGGCCCCACCGCTGCTGAGCATCGCCATCCCGGCGTACGACCGACCCGGTCCGCTGTTGCAGGCGCTGGAGTGCTTTGTGGCGCAGATCCAGGGTCGCTTCGAAAGCGAGGTGGAGATTGTCGTCAGCGACGATTGCACACCCGAAGACCGACTGCGGCCCGTGCGCGCCTTCGCCGCGAAACACCCCTTCATCTGCTGGCGCCGCTACGACGCGAACATGGGCCTCGAGCGCAACCTGCTGGCATGCGCCGACGTCTGCACTGGCGAGTACCTGTGGCTGTTCGGCGACGACGACTTCCTCGAGACCGACGACGCGCTGGCGCAGGTTGTGACCGTGCTGCGTGAAGGCCGCCACGACATGCTGGTGCTGAATCGCACACGTCGCAGTACCGACCTGAAGACCCTGATCTCGCCCAACTGGATGGGCCTGGACTCGGCGCTGCGCAAGTCCTATTCCGGTTTGCGCGCGTTCTGCCTGGAGTTCGGCTTCATCAGCGTGCTGGGTTTCATCTCGGTGAACGTGTTGCGCCGGCGCCTGTTCCAGCGCGTGGACGCGTCAAGATACATGGGCACGATGTACCCGCAGCTGGGCGCCATGCTAGAGGCCTTCCACGACCGTCCGACGCTGCTGATCGGCACGCCGCTGGTCTGCCACCGCACCCAGACAGCCGAGGAGAAGCGCCGCACACTCGGGCAGAAGGCCGGCGAGGCCGATTTCATGGCCGATGCGCGGCGCCGCAACGCGCTGTTCTTCAGTCACCCCTACGTCGCGATGCTCGACGAACTGGTCCAGCGCGGCGCCTTCTCCGCTGAAGACGTGCTGCGCCTGCGTGAGAACACCGTGATCGACGGGATGCTGATCGACTTCCTGATCGAATGCATCCGGCTCAATGACGAGATCCCGGCCGGGCAGGCTGGCGCAGGCTCGCCGGAGCAGTGGCAACGGACGCGTCGCTTCTTCGACGCCCTGGCGCTGGACGAAGAGCGGCACCGCCGCATCGGCGGCATCCTCGCCCGCCACGATGCGGCCCGCCCGCTTCTCACGATCTCGGTGGTGACACCGAGCTTTAACCAGGCCGAGTTCCTGCCCGATTGCCTGCGATCGGTGCGCGACCAAAGTTATCCGGCCATCGAACACTTGGTCTACGACCCCGGCTCGAAGGACGACAGCCGCGCGATCGCCGCGGGCTTCGGGCAGGTCACGCTGGTGGGCGAGTCCGACGAGGGGCAGTCTGACGCGTTGAACAAGGGCTTCACACGCGCGTCCGGCGACATCATCTGCTGGCTCAACTCCGACGACCAACTCGCGGACAACGAGGTGTTCCGCCGCGTCGTCGAGCGCTTCTCGCAGCCCGATGCACCGGACATCGTCTACGGGCGGGGCATCTACATCGACGAGGCCGGCGCCAAGCTGCGCGATGCTTACATCAACAAGGATCCCGGCAGTCTGCATTGGCGCTTCGCGCAGGAAGACGGGATCATGCAGCCGGCGCTTTTCATGCGCCGTACGGTCATCCAGCGTGTCGGTTTCTTGCGCAAGGACCTGCATTTCTCCATGGACTACGAGTACTGGATCCGCTGCGTGAAGGCTGGCATCCGCTTCGTCTACATCGATCACGACCTGGCGGTGGCACGGTATCACGTCAGCAACAAGACCTACGGCCAGCGCGGCAGCAGCTACGCCGAGGTCTGCCGCATGGTGAAGGAGCACTTCGGCTACGTGAGCCATGTGTGGTTGCGCCGCTATGCCGAGTTTCTGGCCGATGGCCATGACGGCGTGCTGGCCCACAGCCAGAACGCAGGGGTGCGCGACCCCGCGGCGCTGGAGCGTCTGTACCGCGAACTGCTGATCGAGCACAACGGCGACGCGCAGGCGCAGGACAACCTGCGGCGCGGCGCCGGCCAGCGCGGCGTCGGTGAAACCCTGCTGGAGATGCAAGCCCAGGGTCTGATGCCCGCGACCATGCCTCGTTCACATGCCGCCGCAGCCCCCGCGCTGTTGGGGCCGCACGCTCGCGAAGAGCATGCGCATGTCGACGAGACAGGCAGTGTGGCGCGTCTGTTCAGCAGCGCGATCGCGGCCGGTGCACGCTGGGGCGGTTCTGCACGCCCCGGCGTCATGATCGACGTGGGCGCGCACCATGGTACGGCGCTGGCGCCTTTCGTCGACCTGGGGTGGCGCGTGTTTGCCTTCGAGCCTGACGAGGCCAACCGAGCGGTGCTGTATGAGCGCTTGCGCAATCATCCCGAGGGTTCAGCCGTCTCGGTCGACGTGCGTGCGGTCACTCGCCAGGCCGGACAGCAGCTCGCGTTCTTCCGGTCCGAGGTCAGCACCGGCATCAGCGGTCTGTCGGCTTTCCACGCAAGCCACCGCGAGGTGCAGCACGTGGACTCCGTGTCGCTCGACACCTACATGGCCGAACATCGCATCGGTGCGGTGGATTTCCTCAAGATCGACACCGAAGGCCACGACCTGTTCGTGCTGCAGGGCTTCCCGTGGGATCGAGCGCGCCCGGCGGTCGTGGAGTGCGAGTTCGAGGACAGCAAGACCGTGCCGTTGGGCTACACCTTCCACGATCTGGCGCGCTTCCTTCTGGAGAAGGGCTACACGGTCTACGTGAGCGAGTGGCATCCGATCGTGCGCTACGGCATCAGGCATGACTGGCACCGACTGACGCGCTACCCGTGCGAACTGGCCGACGCGGACGGGTGGGGGAATTTGCTTGCCTTTCGGGACGCTGTGGACGAGACCGCCATGCGCCGGGCGCTGGAGCCGCAGACCATCGCAGCGGTTACTGCTGTCGCGCAAGAACTGGCTCCAGGAGGCGACAGGCTGACGACCATCGCCGCCGGGCGAGCGTTCTCCGCGCGCGATGACGGAGCATGGCAGTTCGTCAACCCCGCGGTACCGGGCGAGAGCCTGTGGGCCAACATCTACTGGAACCGTCTGCCCAGCGAGTACCTGGGCAGCTTGGCTATCCGCAGCGACGTAGCTGCGTCTGTGCGTGTGACGCTGGGCCGCCACGGCAACAGCTTTTGGGAAGGCGCGAGCACGCTTGTTGACCTTGTCGCGGGAGAAACAAGAACAGTCCGCTTGAAGCACCGCTTCCAGCACCACCATGCCGGCGTTCGGATTCAATTGGAGGTTCTGCCCGAGCCTGCCGTCGAGAGATGCTGCACGCGGATCGAGCATGCGTTCGTGTGCGAGACCGTTGCGGGGCTTGAAGGTCGGCTCGGTGCATGCGAGTTACAGCTACGCAGCGCCAACCAGTTGTTCCAACAAGGCGACTTGACGGCCGCACTGCCGCACTACCTTTTGCTACGAAGGTTCCATGGGCTTTCGATGTACGGCTTCAATGCGCAGGCCACGGCCAAGCGGCTGGGGCTTGGCGCGGACCTTCAACCGGAAGACCTCGATCGCATTTTTAGCTGAGCCTGAATCGGTCTACCGAACGGCAGGTTGGCTTGGAGTTGAAGCGGCCACGATGCGATCCCCCAACCATTGGACAAACATATGAATGACACGCCACGACCCTCGAAATCCAATGTCGTTTTCGTCCGGCGTGATCTGATGACCGGAGCCACACTTCCGGGCATCGGGCAGTTCGACGGTGCTCTTTGGCGTCCTTTCGTGCCGTGATCTCACTCCAAGCGCTTGCGAAGCGGTGTCAACGTGACCGCAGAACGAGATCGAACGTGCTGTGCAGCTCGTCATCGCCTCGCTACGAGCCGCCACCCCACGCTGAATGATGTGCTTTCCTTCGTTTCTCCCGGCCGCTACACAGCAAATGGTTCGCGTACCGAAACCTCGCGCTCGATGTCCCGAAGGGTCGGCAGTGTCTTCAGATCGAAGTTGGCCTGCATGACCAGGCAGGACGCTGCATCGCCGCCGAAGTGTTTGGCCAAGCGCGCGGCGGTGTCGGCCGTGATGGCGCGCCGCTCCTTGACGATCTCGTGGATACGGGTCGCAGGGACACTCAGCGCCACGGATAGCGCATTGACGCTCAGTCCCAGCGGGGCGAGTTAGTCTTCGCGCAGCACCTCACCGGGATGAACGGCGCGCATGCGGTTGACGGGTCGTGCCATGTTGGCTCCTTCAGTGGTAGTCCACGATCTCAACGTCCGCGGGCCCGACATCCGTCCACACGAAGCAGATGCGCCACTGGTCGTTGATGCGGATGCTGTGCTGACCTTTCCGGTCGTCTTTCGGTGCTTCCAAGGGCTTGCCCGGCGGTGCTTTCAAGAATCCCAGGGTCTGTGCCGCGTATCCGCGGTCTGTCTAGCGGTGCCCTAGTATGTGTGTGACGTGACCGATCCCAAGCCCGCCTCCCCGCCCGACTGGCTCGTTTGCGCAGCCCATGTGTCGCCGCTGCTCGCCAGCGCCGACGCCGCTTCCTGGGGCGGTGAGGACGGCGTGCTGCGAGCCTTGTTTGATGCTCTGCCGCGGCAGGACGGCTTCGCGGTCGAGTTCGGACAGCGCTCCATTGCGTCGGGCACCGTCGCCACGCTGGTGCGCGAGCGCGGCTGGAGCGCGCTGCTGATGGACGTCGCGGCGCCCGAGCCGACGCAGCGTGTCGTGGTCGAAGGCGGCGGCACGGTGACGCTGGCGCGCGAGCGTATCGGCCCATCGAGCATCAGCGCGCTGCTGCGCAAGCATGGCGTGCCGCCACGTCCCGACTGTCTGGTCATCGATGTCGACGGGCTGGACCTCTGGGTGTGGGAGGCGATCGAGCCGCAGTTCCAGCCGGCGCTGGTGGTCATCGAGTACAACGTCCATGTGGGTCAGCGCATCGAGGCGACGGTCGCGCTCGACGAGGGCTGGGAGTACCGCCGCACCAAGGACTACGGCGCCTCGTTCGCCGCGCTGTGCGCGCTGGCGGCGCGCAAAGGCTACCGGCTGGTGCATGTGCACGGGCCGTGGAACCTGTACTTCCTGCGCGCCGACCTCGAGTGGCCCGCCGCGCGCAGCGTGCGCGCCGATCTGGATGAAGCCGCGTTCGCGCTGCTCACCGACACCACGGGCTTCTACGACGCGCTGTGCGGCGGCAAGCGCCCGAGCTGGTTCGACGCGCCGCCGCCCGATGTGTCGCGCGCGCCTTGGCAGATCCTGTGCGCGCCGCAGCGCAGCCAGACGATCGACATCGACGGCGTCGCGCTGCAGGTGCTGGCCGACAAGCACGACGTGCAGTGGTACCAGCAGCGCAAGGTGCACGAGGAGCGTCACTCGCTGCTGTACCCGATGCTGGCGGCCGAGGGCTATGCCAACCTGGTCGATGTCGGCGGCAACGTGGGCATGGTCTCGATCTTCGCGCGCCGCGCGGCGCCGGGCCTGCGGCTGCTCTGCGTCGAGGCCGACCCGCGGCTGGTCGGCCTGCTGCGCAGCAACCTGGCGCACCACGGTATCGACGACGCCGTGGTCGTCAACGCCATTGCCGGCAGCGAAGACCGGCCCGCCGCCACCTTCAGCCTGAACCCGACCAGCACGCTGGACAACCGCGTCGACGTCGCCCGCTGGCCGCAGCAGCACGTGCCCGCGGTGCGGCTGGATGGCTTGTTGACCGAGCTGCAGTTGCGGGGGCGTACCTTCATCAAGATCGACACCCAAGGCTTCGAGCTGCACGTGCTGCGCGGGCTGACGCAGTTCCTGCAGGGTCGCGACGACTGGCTGCTGAAGTTGGAGTTTGCCCCCGACTGGCTGGAGTCGCAGGGCACCGATCCGCTGGCGCTGCTGGCGGACCTGCAGGCGTATCAGGTTGCCGAGTTGCTGGAGCGCATCCCTTATGGCGCAGCGCGTACCGACGATCTGTTCGCGCACACGATCCCGCCCAGCGCGCACGCCGACTTCGTGCGTCACGTGCGGGCGCAGAACCGCAACGGGCTCGGCTGGGTGGATCTGATCGTGCGGCCACGCGCGACCGGATAGCATCACGCTGCTTTCCGTAAGCCAGTCAGTCGCCCGATCCATCTGCATGATGACTAAGCGCGCCCTCATCACCGGCATCACCGGCCAGGACGGCAGCTACCTCGCCGAGTTCCTGCTCGCCAAGGGCTACGAGGTGCACGGCATCAAGCGCCGCGCCTCGTCGTTCAACACCCAGCGCGTCGACCACCTCTACGAGGATCCGCATGTCGAGCGCCAGCGCTTCGTGCTGCACTACGGCGACCTGGCTGACAGCTCCAACCTCACGCGCATCCTGGCCGGGGTGCAGCCCGACGAGGTCTACAACCTCGGCGCGCAGTCGCATGTGGCGGTCAGCTTCGAGGCGCCCGAGTACACGGCCGATGTCGATGCGATGGGCACGCTGCGGCTGCTCGAGGCGATCCGCTTCCTCGGGCTCGAGAAGAAGACGCGCTTCTACCAGGCCAGCACCTCGGAGCTGTATGGCCTGGTGCAGGAGACGCCGCAGAAGGAAACCACACCCTTCCACCCACGCAGCCCCTATGGCGTGGCCAAGCTCTACGCCTACTGGATCACCGTCAACTACCGCGAGGCCTACGGCCTGTACGCCTGCAACGGCATCCTGTTCAACCACGAGAGCCCGCGCCGCGGCGAGACCTTCGTCACGCGCAAGATCACGCGCGGGCTGGCCAACATCGCCCAGGGTTTGGACCGGTGCCTCTACATGGGCAACCTGGATGCGCTGCGCGACTGGGGCCACGCCAAGGACTACGTGCGCATGCAGTGGATGATGCTGCAGCAGGACGCGCCGGAAGACTTCGTGATCGCCACCGGCAAGCAGTATTCGGTGCGCGAGTTCATCGAGTGGTCGGCCGCCGAGCTGGGCGTCGGGCTGCGCTTCGAGGGCCAGGGTGTCGACGAGAAGGCCTTCGTCGCCGCGATCGCCGGCGACAAGGCCCCGGCGCTGAAGCCCGGCGATTGCGTCGTCGCGGTCGACCCGCGTTACTTTCGTCCGGCCGAGGTCGAGACGCTGCTGGGCGACCCGTCCAAGGCCCGTGACAAGCTCGGTTGGGTGCCCGAGATCACTGCGCGGCAGATGTGCGCCGAGATGGTCGCCAACGACTTGCAGGCCGCGCAGCGTCTGGCGCTGCTTCGAGCCCACGGTCACGAGGTGTCGGTTGCGCGGGAGGCGGGTCATTGATCTTGGCTTGACTTAGTCTTATGACTTAGTCAACATCTTCAACCGGAGATCATCATGACCATCGTCGTCAACGTCCACGAAGCCAAGACCCACCTGTCGCGTCTGCTCGAGCAGGCGCACGCCGGCGAGGAGATCATCCTGGCCAAGGCCGGCAAACCGTATGCGCGGCTGATGCCCTTGCCAGGCCCGGCGCTGCAGCGGCAGCCCGGGCGGCTCAAAGGTCAGATCGATACCGCCGCATTTTTCGAGCCGCTGCCCGAAGACGAATTGCGCGTCTGGGAAGGGCGCTGATGCGCCTGCTGCTCGATACCCACGCCCTGCTGTGGTGGTGGAACGACGATGCGCAGCTGAGCAGCCGGGCGCGCGAGGCGATCGCCGATCGAAATCATGAGGTGCTGGTCAGTGCGGCCAGCGCCTGGGAGATCGCCACCAAGCAGCGTCTCGGTAGGTTGCCCGGGGTGCCGCGCTTGGCCTCGGACTACGACCGGCTTGTCGCGGACGATGGCTTCCACTCGCTGCCGGTCAGCGCAGAGCACGCCTGGCGCGCCGGCTCGGCGGTAGGAGCGCACCGCGATCCCTTCGACCGCATGCTTGCTGCTCAGGCCGAAGCCGAGCAGTTGGTGCTCGTCACCTGCGACGGGGCCTTCGCGGGTTTCCCGGTGCAGACGCTGTGGTGAGGCCGGACTCGATCGATGTGCATGATGCATAGATGCTCAAGTGCAAATATGCGAACCACGATCGACATGCCCGACAGCCTGTACCGCCAGCTCAAGGCGCGCGCCGCGTTGGGGCGACCGGTCAAGGATCTCGTCGGCATGCTGTTGCAGCGCGGCCTGGCCACCACTGAAGCGGCTGCTTCGCCTGCGCGCGGCCGCAGCGCCTTGCCCACTCGGGCGGTCGCCTCGGCCTTCCCGTTGCCTGCACCCAGCAACGCGGCGTTGTTCGAGTTGCTGGACGAGGCACCGGACGGCGCATGATGTCAGCCTCCGTCGATCTGCCCGATGTCAACGGGTGGCTGGCGCTGTCGGCCAGCCACCATCCGTATCATCGGCGCGCTCGGGCTTACTGGGAGCAAGAAGCGGCGCCCGAGATCAGCTTCTGCCGCGTGACGATGCTCGGCCTGGTGCGCCTGCTGATGCAGCCGCGGGTGATGGGCGATGCGGCGCTGCCCACGGTGCAGGCCCTCGGCCTGTGGCAGCGCTGGCTGCAGCTGCCCGAGGTGTCGCTGCGAGCCGAGCCGGCGGCCTGCGAGGCCACGTTGCAGGCTCTGGCCACACCCACACTGCCGCCACGGCGGCTGACCGATGCCTACCTGGCGGCCATGGCACTCAGCGGCGGCATGCGTCTGGTCAGCTTCGACAGTGACTGCCGTCGCTTCGACGGCCTGGACCTGCTCCGCCTGGAGCCCGAGGAGCACGCGGCATGACCTCGACCGACACGTCCGTCTTCGTTGCCGGCCACCGCGGCATGGTCGGCTCGGCCATCGTGCGCCGGTTGCAGGCGCTCGGCCGCGGTCCCATCCTCACCGCCTCGCGCGCCGAGCTCGACCTGACCGACACGCGCCGGGTGCAGCAGTTCTTCGGCGACCATCCCATCGGCCAGGTCGTCCTGGCCGCCGCCAAGGTCGGCGGCATTCATGCCAACAACGCCTACCCGGCCGAGTTCATCCACGAGAACCTGATGATCCAGGCCAACGTCGTGCACGCGGCGCACACCGCCGGCGTGCAGCGGCTGCTGTTCCTCGGCTCCTCGTGCATCTACCCGCGCGACGCGGCGCAGCCGATGCGCGAGGACGCGCTGCTGACTGGCACGCTGGAACCCACCAACGAACCCTATGCGATCGCCAAGATCGCCGGCATCAAGCTGTGCGAGAGCTACAACCGCCAGCATGGGCGCGATTACCGCAGCGTGATGCCGACCAACCTCTACGGCCCCGGCGACAACTTCCACCCCGAGAACTCGCACGTCATCCCGGCGCTGCTGCGGCGCTTCCACGTCGCGGTGCAGGCCGGCGCGCCGGAGGTGGTGATCTGGGGCAGCGGCACGCCGAGGCGCGAGTTCCTGCATGTCGACGACATGGCCGCCGCCAGCGTGCATGTGATGGAGTTACCCGCAGAGGTCTACCGCGCGCGCACCCAGCCGATGCTCAGCCACATCAACGTCGGCAGCGGCGTCGACTGCACGATCCGCGAACTCGCCGAGACCATCGCGCAGGTCACCGGCTACACCGGCCGGCTGGTGTTCGACGCCCGCAAGCCCGACGGCACGCCGCGCAAGCTTTTGGACGTGTCGCGGCTGGCCGCGCTCGGCTGGCGCGCGACGATCGGCCTGGAGGACGGGCTGCGCGACGCCTACGCCTGGTTCCTCGCCCACCGTGCGGCGGCGCGGCACTGACGCGCCGATGACCGCGATCGCGCCCCCGGCCGCCGCTTGCCCGCCGGTCAGCGTGGTGATGCCGCTGCTGAACCAGGCAGCCTTTCTGGCCGATTCGGTGACCAGTGTGCTGACGCAGGCGCCCGATGGGATCGAACTGGTGGTCGCCGATGGGGGCTCGACCGACGGCGGGCTCGAACGGCTGGCCGAACTGGCCGCGCGTTTTCCCGGGCGGTTGCACTGGGTTTCGGCGCCCGACAGCGGCCCGGCCCAGGCGGTCAACCGTGCGGTCGCCCGGGCCCGCGGGCCGGTGATCGGCTGGCTCAACGCCGACGACCTCTATGCGCCCGGTGCGGTCGCACGCGCGCTGGCACAGTTCGACGCGCAGCCGGAGCAGCTCATGGTCTATGGCGAAGGGGAGCACGTCGACATCGACGGCGCGAGCCTCGGCCGCTACCCGACCCGTGGCCCGGACACGCCGCTGGCGGCCTGGGCCGAGGGCTGCCCGATCTGCCAGCCGACGGTGTTCTTCCGCCGTGAGACCTTCGTCGCGCTGGGTGGCCTGGACGAAACGCTGCGCGCGGCCTTCGATTTCGAGTTCTGGCTGCGGCTGCTGAAGGCCTACCCGGGGCGCGTCGGCTTCGTGCCGGCGCTGCAGGCGCACTCGCGGCTGCACGCCGGCGGCATCACGCTGCGCGAGCGCCAGCGGGTCGCGCTGGAGGGCATGCAGGTGATCCACCGCCACCTCGGGCCGGCACCGGGTGCGTGGCTGCTGACGCACTTCGGCGAACTCAGCCGCCAGCACCCCTTCCATGCGACGCCGAAGGACCTGGTGGCGGAGCTGCACCGGCTGGTCGACACCGCGGCGCACTGGATCCTGCCCGAGACGGCCGCCATGCTGCGCGGCCGCATCGACGGCGACCGGCCGCTGCAGCTGGCCACGCCGCAAGCCTACGTCGATGTCCACCCCGACGGCTGGGCCGGCGCCAGCCTGGAACTTCGGGTCTGGCAGCCGCCGCGCCCCTGGGCGGCACTGCGACTGCAAGGCCGCAACGCGCGGCCCGGCGGCGGCACGCTGCGGCTGCGCATCGTTGCGCCGGATGGCGCGGTGCGGACCGCCGAGGTGATCGGGCCCGGGCCCTTCGAGCTGGTGCTGCCGCTGGGCGAGCCGCAGGGTGACGAGCAGGTCATCGTCCGCGTCGAATGCCTCGATTCCTACGTGCCCGCGGACCATGAGCCCGGCTCGGACGACCGGCGCGCACTCGCCTTTCTGGTCGAGGGCTGGGCGCCGCTCCCGGCTCAGGCGGGCGGCACGGGCTGAGCCGGCTTCTGGAAGAACAGGAAGGCGCCGAGCTCGCCGCCGTGATCGGTGAACTCGGTATGCATCCGCTGCACGCCGGCGCGCTGCAGCAGGAAGCTCAGCTCGCTGAGGTTGTAGGGGTTCATCAGCATCTCGGGGTCGTCGGGCGCAGGCGGGGGTTTGGCGGCGCCGAGACTGAACAGTCGGCGCAGGCCGCCTTCTTCGGTCGCCGACGGCGGCTGGCCGTAGGTGTCGGGGTGGTAGGCCTTGGCGGTGGTGACGTGCAGCGCGCCGATGCCGCCGTCGGCCAGGTGCTCGAGCAGCCGCGCGAAGAAGCACCGGCCGCGCACGACGTCGATGTGCTGAAAGACGATGAAGCAGTGGACCAGGTCGAACCGGCCCTGCAGCGCCGACAGCGTGTCGTCCGACGGCAGCAGCTCCAGGTTGGTCAGGCCGCGGTCTGCGGCGTTGCGGCGAGCCTCGGCGAGCATGGCGGGCGACACATCGACTCCGACGACCGCGTCGATCTGCTCGGCCAGCGGCAACGCGACCCGGCCGACGCCGCAGCCGAAGTCGAGCGCCCGGCGGGGCGAGAAAGCCGGGTCGACCCGGCGGCGGCAGGTGTCGAGCACGTAGCTCACATGCTCGGCGCCGGAGGCGAAGAACCGCGCTTTCGCCGCCGCGTCGAGGTCGGCGGCGCGGAACGCCGGGTCGGTGATGACCGCGAAGTAAGGGTCCTGCTCGCCCCAGCGCACCCAGGCCAGGTCGGTGCTCATGGCGTCGGCGCGTCTCAGCGTGTGATCTGGATGACGTTGAGCACCGGGTAGAGCGCCGAAACGACGAGGTTCAGGAACTTCTGCAGTTCCGCACCCGAGGCGTTGCTGACGTACATCACGTCTTTGTTCTGCAGCGCGAAGCTCTGCATCACGAAGAAGCTCGCCGGGTTGCGCAGGTCGACGCGGTAGACCACCGGCACCTTGCCCTCGGGGGTCGTCTGGACGGGGCGACGCGGCCAGTCGACCGCGTCCTCGGCCTCGAAGCGGAAGATGAACACGCCTTCGGGGTTGGCGCGGTTGTCGATCAGCCCGCCGGCGCGCGCCAGCCCCTGGGCCAGCGTGATGCCCTGCGCCTCGAAGGCGATCTCCTCGTTCTTGCCGGTGGCCCCCAGCGCGGTGAAGCTCAGCGGCTGGAACAGCGCGGTGACGACGTCGCCCGGACGCAGCGGCACGTTCTGGCGCGGGTCGCGGATCACCTGGTCGAGCGGCAGCGCGTAGAAGTCGGCGCCGCGGGTGACCTGCAGCGTCGTCTTGTTGACCGGCTGGCGCACGCCGCCGGCGGCAGCCAGCGCGTCGAGCAGGCGCTCGCCGCTGGCCGTGAGCGGCATGCGCACGCTGGCCGCGACCTCGCCGACCACGGTGACGGTGGCCGAGCCGTTGCGGGTCGGGCGCACCAGCACCTCGGGCTGGTTGGCCTTGCCGCGCAGGCGCTTGACGATCTCGGCCTCGATGGCCTGCGGCGTCTGGCCGGCCGCGCGGATGCGGCCGGCGAAGGGCACGGCGATGAAGCCGTCGCGATCGACCATCTGCTCGGGCAGCACGGTGGGGTGCGAGGTCGAGGGCAGCCCGGGTACCGCCGGCGCCGCGCCGAACAGCGTGGCGGGCGGCGCCTCCCAGATGTGCACCTCCAGGCCGTCGCCGGTGCCGACGCGGGAATCGTCGACGCGCCGCTCGCCGAGCGTTTCGGAGAACAGCCGCTGCTGCCTCTGCGCGAGCAGCCGGCGCGCGAGCGCGTCGGTGACGTCGACGACCTGGATGACGGCGGTGCCCGGCGGCTCGGACGCCGCACGCACCTCGTCGCCGGTCGGGCCGGACTTGGGCAGCTGGACGCAAGCGCTCAGCAGCAAGGTCAGCGCCGTGCAGGTGGCAAGGGATCGGAGGGTCGGCGGCATGGTCGGCGTCGGTGGGTTCAGGGCAGGGCGGGGTGGTGGTCGGGGTCGCGGGTCAGCGGCGGTCGGCAAACGCCGGCGCGGCTGCGTCCTTGGGCGACAGCCTGGGCACCAGGCCGTCGAGCGGCCAGTCGATCGCGAGCGTCGGGTCGTTCCAATGGATGCAGCCCTCGGCATCGGGGCGGTAGTAGTCGGTGGTCTTGTAGAGCACGTCGGCGGTTTCGCTGAGCACCAGGAAGCCATGCCCGAATTCTGGCGGGACCCACAGCTGACGCCGATTCTCACCCGACAACTCGACGCCGATCCAGCGGCCGAAGGACTTGCTGCCCGGGCGCAGATCGATGGCGACATCGAAGATTAGACCCGCCGTGACCCGCACCAGCTTGCCTTGTGCAAAAGGGTGGCGCTGGTAATGCAGCCCGCGCAGCACGCCGCACGCCGAGCGCGAATGGTTGTCCTGCACGAACTGCACAGGGTGGCCTACCGCGGCGTCGAAGGCCTGCTGGTTGAAGCTCTCCATGAAGAAGCCCCGTTCGT
>ERZ1066138.50-NODE-50-length-37571-cov-8.918541_pt1 | contig 37571 bp, 26 predicted proteins | sample MGYA00382785_ERZ1066138 | MGnify/ENA primary metagenome ERZ1066138 (study PRJEB33369, sample SAMEA5778368) | biofilm metagenome | biome: Industrial cooling water; feature: Water cooling tower basin; material: Biofilm | place: United Arab Emirates | collected... | reverse complement strand
GAGGGCACGCGGATGATCGCGAAGGGCCTTGGGTCGGGATCTAGGCGCGAGGAGGAGGAATGGTGGTTCCATTGCGACGACGAGCAACGACGAGACCGGCGCAACGAACGAGCGAGCGCTGCGTGAGCCAGGACATGGCCGCGCGCACTTCCTCGTCTCAATGCGCGTCCGGAGTTGCCCGTAACCGCAACGGAGTCGAGCCATGTCCTTGCAACCTCGCGAAAGACCCGAGCTAGGCTGCCATGACGATCGATGCCTCGCCCTTGGTGCTGCCGCTGCCCCCGGCAGCCCACCAGCCGGTCTTGCTCGGCGCCACGCTCGCCGGATTGGCGGTGCGGCCGGACGGGTGTTACGTCGATGCCACCTATGGCCGCGGCGGACACAGTCAGGCCTTGCTGGCGCAACTGGGTGCGGCGGGGCGTCTCTTGGTGTTCGACCGTGATCCCGAGGCGATTGCGCATGCCGTGGCGGTGTGGGGTGGCGATCCGCGCGTCAGTGCCCGGCAAGCCAATTTCGCCGACCTGGGGGCGTTCCTTCCGGAGCGCGGTGTGGATGGGGTGATGTTCGACTTCGGCGTGTCCTCGCCGCAGTTGGATCAAGCCGAACGGGGCTTCAGTTTTCTACGTGACGGACCGCTGGACATGCGCATGGATCCCACGGCCGGGGTCTCTGCGGCCGAATGGCTGGCCGGGGTGAGTGAGGCGGAATTGGCACGAGTGCTCAGCGAGTACGGTGAAGAGCGGCACGCCCGACGCGTGGCGCGCGCCCTGGTGGCGCGGCGCGGCGAACGCCCGTTCCTGCGCACGCTGGATCTGGCCGAATGCATTGCCGCCCAGCTGCCGCGCGGACCAGGCGTGCATCCGGCCACGCGCAGCTTCCAGGCCATCCGGATTGCAGTGAACGGCGAGCTTGGCGCCATCGAGGCCGGTCTGGCTGCAGCCGAGCGCGCCCTCAAGCCGGGCGGTCGCTTGTGCGCGATCAGCTTTCATTCGCTGGAAGACCGCATCGTCAAGAACTTCCTGCGCGAGCGTGCGCGCCAGGCTGCCGGATCGCGCCGCCTGCCGCTGCCCGAGGTGCGGGCGCTGAGCTTCCGCGAACTGGGCAAGGTGCTGCCTGACGCTGCCGAGATGGCGCGCAATCCACGCGCCCGCAGCGCAGTGCTGCGCATTGCGGAGCGCCTGCCATGATCCTGCGCCGCGCCCTGTTGATGGTCTTGCTGGCGGCAGTGGTGTCCAGCGCCGTGTTCCTGGTCTACGCCCGCCATCTCAATCGCGAGTACTTCGTCGCCCTGGAGCGGCTCAATGCCGAGCGTGACGAACTCAACATCGAGTGGGGCCAGTTGCAGCTGGAGCAGGCCACCTGGGCCGACGGCAATCGCATCGAGCAGATCGCCACGCGCGATCTCGACATGGTGTTCCCCGAGTCACGCGAGATCCAGGTGGTGCGGCCATGAACAAGACCCGGCTGCGGCCACCCAACTATCGCTTGCGTCTGTACACCGTGCTGATGGTGATGGCGCTGGCCGGCACCGGTCTCGTCGCCCGCGCCGTGGACGTGCAGGTGCTGCGTAGCGACTTCTACCAGGAGCAGGGCGCCGAGCGCTTCCTGCGTGATGTGCCGATTCCCGCCTATCGCGGCGCGATCCTGGATCGCAATGGCGAGCCGCTGGCGGTGTCGACGCCGGTCGCCTCCTTGTGGGCAGTGCCCTCCGAACTGATCGAGGCGCGCGAGCGTCTGCCGGAACTGGCGACGGCCCTGGGCATCGGCGTCGAGCCGCTGATGCAGCGCCTGGTGCAGCGCTCGGGCCGCGAATTCGTCTATCTCAAGCGCCACGTCAGTCCGGATGAAGCCAATGCGGTGATGGCGCTGGAGCTGCCGGGTGTCAACGTACAGCGCGAGTTCCGCCGCTACTACCCGGCTGGCGAAGTGGTGGCGCATGTCATCGGCTACACCAACATCGATGATCGCGGTCAGGAAGGCCTGGAGCTGGCCTTCGAGGATTGGCTGGCCGGTCAGCCTGGCAGCAAGCGCGTGATCCAGGATCGGCGCGGCCAGCGCGTCGAGAATGTCGATCTGCTGCGCCCCGCGCAGCCGGGCAAGGACCTCACCCTGAGCCTGGATCGGCGCATCCAGTACCTCGCCTATCGCGAGCTGAAGGCGGCAATCGCCGAGCACGATGCCAGCTCGGGCAGCGTGGTGGTGCTGGATGCCAGCAACGGCGAAGTGCTGGCGATGGTCAATTTCCCCTCCTTCAATCCGAACGCACGGCAGCGGCGCTCGGGTGGCTCGGTGAAGAACGCCGCAGTCACCGATGTTTTCGAGCCCGGCTCGGTGGTCAAGTCCTTCACCGTGGCAGCGGCGCTGGAGAGCGGCAAGTACGAGCCCGATACCAAGATCGACACCGCGCCCGGCACCATGCCGGTGTCGTACCACATCGTGCGCGACATCCGGAACTTCGGCCTGCTCGATGTCACCGGGATCATCACCAAGTCGAGCAATGTGGGCGCGACCAAGCTCGCCTTCGCCGTGCCGGACGAGCACCTCTACGACATGTTCCACCGTTTCGGCTTCGGTGCAATCACCGGCTCGGGTTTCCCTGGTGAGTCGCCGGGCGTGCTGCCTGACTACCGCCGCTGGGGTGTGCTCGAGAAGGCCACGCTGTCCTATGGCTACGGGCTTTCGACCACCGCTCTGCAGCTGGCCACGGCCTATGCCGCGCTGGCGCATGGCGGGCGCATGCGGCCGCCCACCTTCGTCAAGGATGGGGCGATGCCAGATACGGCGGTGATCGATCCAGCCCTGGCGCAGACGCTGCTCGGCATGCTGGAGACGGTCACCGGTCCCGGCGGCTCGGGCGGCAAGGCCGCGGTGGCCCACTATCGCGTGGCCGGCAAGACCGGCACCTCGCGCAAGGCCGGCGCGCAGGGCTACCAGAGCCGTTACATTTCGCTGTTCGCCGGCATGGCGCCGGTCAGCAACCCGCGCCTCGTCGGCGTGGTGGTGATCAACGATCCCAAGGGCGCGGTGTACTACGGCGGCCTGGTCTCGGCGCCGGTGTTCGGCAAGGTCATCGGTGGCGCCTTGCGCCTGCTCGATGTGCCGCCCGATGGTGCCGACATCGACACGCTGCTGGCGGTGGATCCGGCGCAGCAGCTGGAAGCGGCTGCCGAGGCGGTCGGCGGAGCGACGCCGCCATGACCCGCATCCAGCGCCTCGACCAACTGCTCGAGCCCCTGGGCATCCAGGCACCGGCGCTCCGCATCGAGGGCATGGCCCTGGACAGCCGGGCCCTGCGCCAGGGCGATCTCTTCGTGGCCCTGCAGGGCGAGCGCGAGCATGGCCTGCGCCACCTGGAGAGCGCACTGGGCAAGGGCGCAGCGGCGGTGTTGGTCGAGCGCGTGCCTGGGCTGAGCCTGCCGCAGTGCCCGGTCCCGCTGGTGCTGGTCGACGCCTTGCGCAGCCGACTCGGCCTGCTGGCCGATCGCTGCTACGGCGCGCCATCGGCGGCGCTGGATGTGGTCGGGGTCACCGGCACCAATGGCAAGACCTCGACGGTGCAGTTCATCGCCGAGGCCATCGAACATCTGGGCGGCTGCAGCGCCACGCAGGGCACCCTGGGTGCCGGCCTGCGCGGCGCGCTGAAGGCTGGCGAGCGCACCACGCCGGACGTGCTCAGCACGCATCGCCTGTTGCGCGAAGTGCTGGATGCCGGCGCCGACACGGTGGCGATGGAAGTGTCCTCGCATGCGCTGGTGCAAGGCCGCGTCGACGGCGTGCGCTTCGACGTGGCGGTGTACACCAATCTGACCCGCGATCATCTGGATTACCACGGCACCATGGACGCGTACTTCGCGGCCAAGGCCAGCCTCTTCGACTGGGCCGAGCTGGGTGCCGCGGTGATCAACCTCGACGATGCGCATGGCCGCCGCCTGTGGCAGGCCTGTCGCTCGCGCGTGCCGAGTTTCGGCTACAGCGCCGCCGCCGCACCCGAGGCGCGGGTGCGCGCCCAGGCGCTGGAACTCGGCCCGGCCGGCATGCGCTTCGAGCTGGTGCTGGACGAGCAGCTGTTCCACATCGCCAGTCCGCTGCTGGGCCGCTTCAATCTGGCCAATCTGCTGGCCTGCGCGGCCAGCCTGCGCGCCCTGGAATACGCGCCGGCCGAAGTGGCCGCTGCGATGAGCGCCCTCACGCCCGTGCTCGGCCGCATGAATCGCCTGGGCGGCGGCGCGCAGCCGCTGGTCGTGGTCGACTACGCGCACACGCCGGATGCCATCGAGAAGGCGCTGAGCGCGCTGCGCGAACACTGTCCGGGCCGTTTGACCATCGTGTTTGGCTGCGGCGGCGAGCGCGATCGCGGCAAGCGGCCCGAAATGGCCCGCAGTGCCGAAGCTGGCGCCGATCGGGTGTGGCTCACCGACGACAATCCGCGCGGCGAGGATGGCGATCAGATCGTGGCCGATGCGCTGGCTGGGTTCCTCACGCCGGCCAAGGTGCAGGTGCAGCGCGATCGCGCACGCGCCATCGAGACTGCGATTCGCGAGGCGACGGCGGGCGATGTGGTGCTGATCGCCGGCAAGGGTCACGAGCCCTACCAGGAAGTGGCGGGCCGCAAGCTGCCCTTCGTCGATCACGAGGTGGCGCAGCAGGCGCTGGCGAGGTACGCCGCATGAAAGCGCGTGCCTCTGACATCGCGGCCTGGACCGGCGGACAGCTGCACGGTGAGGACGTCTTGGTCCAGGGCGTGGGCTGCGACTCGCGTCAGCTGCCGGTGGGTGCCCTGTTCGTGGCGTTGCAGGGCGAGCGCGTCGACGGCCACGACTTCGTGGCGGCGCTGCAGCATCACGCCGCTGCGGCGCTGGTGTCGAGGCTGCAGCCGGTGGGCCTGCCGCAGATCGTGGTGGCGGATGTGGAGCAGGCGCTGATGCAGCTGGCGCAGGCCTGGCTGGCGCAACTCCCGGTGACCGTGCTGGCCCTGACCGGCAGCAATGGCAAGACCACGGTGAAGACCTTGCTGGCCGCGATCCTGGCGCGCCGCGGTCGCACCCATGCCACGCCGGGCAATCTGAACAATGAGATCGGACTGCCGCTGAGCGTGCTGGGCATCCAGCCCGAACACGAATACGCGGTGCTGGAGATGGGCTGCGGCAAGCCGGGTGACATCGATCAGCTGGCGGCAATCGCGCCGCCGGATGTGGCCCTGGTCAACAACGTGGCAGCGGCTCACCTGGAGCGTCTGCACAGTGTGGAAGGCGTGGCCCAGGCCAAGGCCGGCATCTATCGCGGCCTCAAGCCCGCCGGCATCGCGATCCTCAATGCCGATGACGCGCAGGCGGCGCTGCTGGCCGGCCAGATCGGCGCCCATCGCCAGATCCGCTTTGGCCTGACGGCCGACGCCGAGGTCAGCGCGCAGATCCACAGCCTGAGCCCGACCCCGCGCTTTCAGCTGCACACGCCGGTCGGCGAGGCGGAGGTTCTGCTGGCGCTGCCGGGCCTGCACAACGTGCGCAATGCGCTGGCGGCGGCGGCGATGGCGCTGGCGGTCGCGACGCCACTCGCCACCATCGTCGAAGGGCTGCAGTCGGTGCAGGGTGTGGGCGGGCGGCTGCGTCGCCTGGAACACGCCGGCGTGCACTGGTACGACGACAGCTACAACGCCAATCCCGGTTCCCTGGCGGCGGCGATCGAGACCTTGGCGCTGGAGCCGGGCGAGCGCTGGCTGGTGCTGGGCAACATGGCGGAATTGGGGCCGGAGGCAGCACAGCTGCACCGCCAGAGTGGGGCGCTGGCGCGCGAACGCGGCATCGAGCGCCTGTGGACGGTGGGGGAACTGGCGGCCGAGGCCGCGGCCGCCTTTGGTCCAGGGGCGACGGCCTGCGCCGACGTGCAGTCGCTGATCGAGGCCCTGCGTGCGGCGCTCAAGCCGGGCCTGACCGTGGTGGTGAAGGGATCGCGCTCGGCGCGGATGGAACGCGTCGTGGCCGCACTGGCTGCGCCGGGCGAAGGGGGGCACTGACGATGCTGCTATGGCTGGCCGAATGGCTTGAGCGCTACATCAGCGCCTTCAACGTCTTCAACTACATCACCTTCCGCTCGATCTTTGCCGCGCTCACTGCGCTGTCGCTGTCGCTGTGGCTGGGTCCGCGGCTGATCCGCTCGCTGACCGAGAAGCAGATCGGCCAGACCATCCGCAAGGACGGTCCGCAGTCGCATTTCTCCAAGGCCGGCACGCCGACCATGGGCGGCCTGCTGATCCTGCTCACGGTCAGCGTTTCCACGCTGCTGTGGGCCGATCTTGGCAATCGCTACGTGTGGATCGTGCTGGCCGTGCTGCTGGCCTTCGGTTTCATCGGCTGGATCGACGACTACCGCAAACTCGTGCTGAAGGACAGCCGCGGCCTGCCGGCGCGCTGGAAGTACCTGCTGCAATCGATCTTCGGCCTGATTACCGCGCTGGTCCTGTACTTCACCGCCGACACCCCGGCCGCCACCGCGCTCTACGTGCCGGTGTTCAAGGATGTGGTGATCCCGCTCGGCGTCGGCTTCGTGGTGGTGGCCTACTTCTGGATCGTCGGCTTTTCCAATGCGGTCAACCTGACCGATGGCCTGGATGGCCTGGCGATCATGCCCTCGGTGCTGGTGGCCGGCGCACTCGGCATCTTTGCCTATGTGGCGGGGCATGCGGTGTTTTCCGATTACCTCGGCATGCCGCGCATCCCGGGCGCGGGCGAGTTGGCCATCTTCTGCGGCGCACTGGCCGGCGCCGGGCTGGGCTTTCTGTGGTTCAACGCCTATCCGGCGCAGGTGTTCATGGGCGACATCGGCGCGCTGGCGGTGGGCGCCGTGCTCGGCACCATCGCGGTGATCACCCGGCAGGAGCTGCTGCTGGTGGTGATGGGCGGTGTGTTCGTGCTGGAGACGCTGTCGGTGATGCTGCAGGTCGGTTCCTTCAAGCTGACCGGCAAGCGCATCTTCCGGATGGCGCCGCTGCACCATCATTTCGAGCTGAAGGGCTGGCCGGAGCCGCGCGTGATCGTGCGCTTCTGGATCATCAGCGTGGTGCTGGTGCTGCTCGCCCTGGCCACCTTGAAGGTGCGCTGAGATGAATGTGATCAGCGCCCACGCCCGCCGCCTCACCGCCGCCACCAGCGCCCCGCTGGACGCCTGGGTGCTGGGCATCGCCCTGACCCTGGCCTCGATCGGCGTGGTGATGGTGGCTTCCAGTTCCATCGCCATTGCCGAAGGCCTGGAAGTGGGGCCCTTCTACTTCCTGTTCCGCCATCTGGTCTTCCTCAGCCTGGGAACGGCGCTGGCCTACGCGGTGTACCGCCTCGACCTGGAATGGCTCAAGCTGCACTCGCAGATGCTGATCCTCGGTGCCTTCGCCTTGCTGCTGCTGGTCTTCGTGCCGGGCCTGGGCGTGGAAGTCAAAGGCGCGCGGCGCTGGATCAACCTGGGCCTGTCCAACTTCCAGGCGGTGGAAGCGGTCAAGCTGATCCTGGTGGTGTACCTGGCGGGTTACTTCGTGCGCCACCAGGAGGCCATGCAACACAAGATGGTCGGCGTCCTGAAGCCCCTGTTCGTGGCGGGCGCGCTGATCGGCCTGCTGCTGGTGCAGCCGGATTTCGGCGGCGCGGTCCTGATCATGTCCATCGCCGGCGGCATGGTGTGGCTGGCCGGTGGCTCGGCACGCCATCTGGTTGCCGTCGGCCTGGTGGCGATGCCGGTGATGGCCTTCGCCGCGCTGGCCGAGCCCTATCGCATCAAGCGCCTGTTCTCCTTCATGGATCCCTGGGCCGATCCCTTCAAGGACGGCTTCCAGCTGACTCAGGCCTTGATCGCCGTCGGCCGTGGCGAGTGGTTCGGCGTGGGCCTGGGCGAGAGCGTGCAGAAGCTCTACTACCTGCCCGAGGCGCACACCGACTTCATCCTCGCGGTGATCGCCGAGGAAACCGGATTGTTCGGCGTGCTGCTGGTGATCGGCTTGTTCGCCGCCTTCGCCGGTCGCGCCTTCTGGCTGGGCCTGCATGGCCTGCGTCACGGGCGCGCCTTCGAAGCCTATCTGGCCTACGGCATCGGGCTGTGGTTCTCGATCCAGGCCACCATCTCGATCGGCGTGAACCTCGGCGCGCTGCCGACCAAGGGTCTGACCCTGCCGCTGATCAGCTCCGGCGGCTCCAGCGTGATGATCAGCTGCGTGGCGGTGGGTCTGTTGCTGAAGGTGAGCGCTGCGTTGCGCGAGCCGCGCGCAATCGGGCACCACGATGCCGTCATGTCGGGAGGAGCCTGAAGCCATGGCAAAGGCACCGGTCATGATCATGGCAGGCGGCACCGGCGGACATGTGTTCCCGGGCTTGGCCGTGGCCGAGGTATTGATCGCGCAGGGTGTGCCGGTGGTGTGGCTGGGCGCCGTGGGCGGCATGGAAGCACGCCTGGTGCCGGCGCGTGGCATCGAGTTCGAGGGCATTGCCATCCAAGGGCTGCGCGGCAAAGGCTGGGTGCGCCTGCTGGCCGCGCCCGTCCTGCTGTTGCGCGCGCTGTGGCAGGCCTTGATGGTGCTGCGCCGACGCCGTCCGCGCAGCGTCCTCAGCATGGGTGGGTTCGCCGCCGGACCCGGTGGCATCGCCGCCTTCCTGCTCGGCCGGCCGCTGCTGGTGCACGAGCAGAACGCGATCGCCGGCTGGACCAATCGCATCCTGGCGCGTCTCGCCCGCGCCGTGCTGACCGGCTTCGCGCGCAGCCTGCCGCCCAAGGGCGAATGGCTGGGCAATCCAGTGCGTGCCGCCATCGCCGAGTTGCCGCCGCCCGCACAGCGCATGGCCGCGCGCGAGGAGCGACTGCACCTTTTGGTGCTGGGCGGCTCGCAAGGCGCGCGCGCCCTCAATCGGGTGCTGCCGCAGGCGCTGGCGCAGATGGCGGCCGAACAGCGTCCGCAGGTGTGGCACCAGAGTGGCGAGCGCCTGCATCAGGAAACGCTCCAGGCCTATGCCGAGGCCGGCGTCGAGGCGCGCGTCACGCCCTTCATCGAGGACATGGCGGCGGCCTATGCCTGGGCGGATCTGGCCGTATGCCGGGCCGGCGCCCTGACCCTGGCCGAGCTGTGCGGTGCCGGACTGGGCGCGCTGCTGGTGCCTTATCCACACGCCGTCGACGACCACCAGACCGCCAATGCGCAGAGCCTGGCGGCAGTCGGTGCCGCCGAACTGTGGCCGGAATCCAGTCTGGAGGCCAGCCGCCTGGCGGCGCGCCTGCAGCACTACAGCGCGGCGCGTCAGGAACTCATCGCCATGGCCGAGTCCGCGCGTGCCCTGGGTCGACCGCAAGCGGCCGCCGATGTCGCCCGCCGTTGTCTGGAGGTGGCGGCATGAGCATCGGCATTCGCTTCCGCGCGGGTGAGGACCTGATGCGCGCCTTCCGCCGCGTGCACTTCATCGGCATCGGCGGCTCGGGCATGAGCGGCATCGCTGAAGTCATGCACAACCTGGGCTACAGCGTCTCGGGCTCGGATGCCGCCAGCAGTGCGGTCACCCAGCGTCTGGCCAGCCTCGGCATCCGCGTCCACCAGGGCCACGCTGCTGCGCATGTGGCCGAGGTCGACGTGGTGGTGGTGTCGAGCGCGATTGCGGCGCACAACCCGGAACTGATCGCCGCGCGTGCCGCGCACCTGCCGGTGGTGCCGCGCGCCGAGATGCTGGGCGAGCTGATGCGCTTCAAGCGTGGCATCGCGGTGGCCGGCACGCATGGCAAGACCACCACCACCAGCCTGGTGGCCAGCGTGCTCGGCGAGGGCGGACTCGATCCCACTTTCGTGATCGGTGGCCGCCTCAACAGCGCCGGCACCCACGCGCGCCTGGGCAGCGGCGAATACTTGGTGGCCGAGGCCGACGAGAGCGACGGCTCCTTCCTCATGCTGCAGCCGGTGATCGGCGTGATCACCAACATCGACGCCGATCATCTGGAGAACTTCGGCGGCGATTTCGACCGCCTGCGCGCGGCCTTCGAATCCTTCCTGCATCGCCTGCCTTTCTACGGTCTGGCCGTGCTGTGCATCGACGACCCCGAGGTCAAGCGCCTGGCCGACCTGAGTGCGCGCGCGGTGCGCACCTATGGCCTGGATCCCGCCGCCGACGTGCATGCGACGGCGATCCGCCAGCAGGGCGCCAGCATGCATTTCGAGCTGCATCTGCCGGACAGTCCCGCGGTGACGGTGGAGCTGCGTCTGCCCGGTCGTCACAACGTGCAGAACGCCTGCGCGGCCGCTGCCATCGCCTACGAGCTGGGACTGTCGCCGGCGCAGATCGCGCAGGGGCTGAATCGCTTCAACGGCGTGGGTCGGCGCTTCCACATCCATCCAGCGCTGGCCTTGCGCCAGGGCGAGGCCATGTTCGTCGATGACTACGGCCACCATCCGCGCGAGCTGAAGGCGGTGATCGCCGCGGCGCGTGGCGGCTGGCCGGACAAGCGCCTGGTGATGGCCTTCCAGCCGCATCGCTACACCCGCACGCGTGATCTGCTGGATGACTTCGCCGAGGTGCTCAGCGAGGTCGATGCCCTGGTGCTGACCGAGGTCTACGCCGCTGGCGAGGCGCCCATCCCCGGCGCCGACGCGCGCGCCCTGGCGCGTGCGGTGCGCAGTCGCGGACGCGTCGATCCGGTGCTGATCCGCCATCCGCGCGAGTTGCGCGAGGTGCTGCCCGCACTGCTGCACGATGGCGATCTGTTGCTGCTGCAAGGCGCTGGCGACATCGGCGCGGCGGCGCAGGATCTGGATGCGCGCGGACTCAACAAGGACGAGGAGGGACGCGCATGAGCGCCATTCAAGCCAGCGACTTCGGCCGCGTCGCCGTGTTGATGGGCGGCACCAGTTCGGAGCGCGAGGTCTCGCTCGACTCCGGTCGCAACGTGCTGGCGGCGCTGCGCGCGCGCGGCGTCGATGCCGCAGCCGTGGATGGCATCCCGGCGCTGCGCCAGGCCTTGGTCGAGGGCCGCTACGATCGCGTGTTCAATGTGCTGCACGGCCACCACGGCGGTGGCGAGGACGGCGTGCTGCAAGGCCTGCTGGAGTCCTTCGGCATTCCTTACACCGGCTCGGATGTGTTGGGCTCGGCGCTGTCCATGGACAAGATCCGCAGCAAGCAGGTGTGGATCGCGCTGGGCCTGCCCACGCCGGCCTACCGTCGCCTGGCACCTGGCAGCGATGTGCATCAGGCCGCCGCCGAACTGGGACTGCCGGTGATCGTCAAACCGGCTTGCGAAGGCTCCAGCGTGGGCGTCAGCCGCGTCTATGCCGATGCCGATCTGGAGGCCGCCGTGTCGCTGGCTGCCCGCTATCCCGGTGAGCTGCTGATGGAGCAGCTGATCGAAGGCGGCGAGTACACCGTCGGCATTCTTGGCCGCGAGGCCCTGCCCAGCATCCATATCGTGCCGGCGGGTGCCTACTACGACTACCACGCCAAGTACGTGGCCGAAGACACGCAGTACATCTGCCCGGGTCTGGTCGATCCGGCGGCCGAGGAAGCGATGCGCGCGCTGGCCCTGGCTGCCTTCGAAGCGCTGGGTTGCCGCGGCTGGGGGCGCGTCGATCTGATGCGCGATCGCGCCGGCAAGAACTATCTGCTGGAAGTGAACACCGCACCCGGCATGACCAGCCACAGCCTGGTGCCCAAGGCCGCTGCAAAGCTGGGCATCGATTTCGAGAGCCTGTGCTGGCGCATCCTGGCCGACACGCTGGGGGAGGGCGCGCGATGAAGTCTTGCTCGCGCCATCGCCAGCAGGCCGGGCTCGCCTCAAGGAGGGCCGGCGCATGAATCGACGCACGCTGGTGATGAGTGCTTCGGCCACCCTGGCCGTGCTCGCCGTGGTGGTGCTGGTGGTGGGCGTGGCGATGGCGCGGCGCGGCGATGCACTGCTGCCCTTCCGCTATGTGGAAGTCACCGGGCCCTTCCTGCGCGTCAGCGCCGAACAGGTGCGCGCCGCTGCGGCGCCCGCGCTGGCCCATGGCTTCCTGTTTTCCTCGCTGCCCGAAGCGCAGCAGCGGATCCTGACCCTGCCGTGGGTGGCCAGCGTGGAAGTGCGCAAGGTGTGGCCGGACACGCTGGAAGTGCGCTACCTGGAACGCGAGGTGCTGGGCCATCTGGGCGACGATCGCCTGGTCGACCGCGCCGGCAGCATCTTCCAGGCGCGCGGCGCCGGCGAGACCCGCGGCTTGCCTCTGCTCGATGCCAGCCCCGAGGACATGCCGGCGCTGACCCACAGCTTCCAACTGGCCCAGGCCGAACTGTCCGGAACCGGCCGGCAGATCGTGGCAGCGCGGCTGTCGCCCCGCGGCAGTCTGAGCCTGCGACTCAATGACGGCATGGAGATCGCCGTCGGCACCCGCGAGCAGGGCGAGCGCTGGCGCCGTTTCGTGCGCAGCCTGCCGCGCATCCAAGACGCGCAGGGACGTCCGCTGGTGGCGGCCGATCTGCGCTACACCCATGGTTTTGCGCTGCGCTTCCTGGCCCCCGAACCCGCAGCAGCGGCTGCGGCGACGCCAGCGAGCGCGGCTGGAGGCATGCGATGACCCGCAAGTCGGACAAGTCCCTGATCGTCGGCCTGGACATCGGTACCTCGAAAGTGGTGGCGATGGTAGGCGAGTACGCGCCGGGCGAACCGGTCGAAGTGATCGGCCTGGGCAGCCATCCCTCGCGCGGCATCAAGCGCGGCGTGGTCGTCGACATCGAGTCCACCGTGCACTCCATCCAGCGCGCGGTGGAGGAAGCCGAGGCCATGGCCGGCTGCGAGATCCACTCGGTCTACGCCGGGATCAGCGGCTCGCACGTCAAGAGCCTCAACTCGCATGGGATCGTGGCCATCCGCGACAAGGAAGTCACCGACTTCGACGTCGACCGCGTGCTCGACGCGGCGCGCGCGATGCCCATCCCGGCCGATCAGAAGATCCTGCACGTGCTGCCGCAGGAGTACGTGATCGACGAGCAGGAAGGCATCCGCTACCCGATCGGCATGAGCGGCGTGCGCCTGGAAGCGCGCGTGCATCTGGTGACCGCCGCGGCCAGTGCCGCGCAGAACATCACCAAATGCGTGGCCCGCTGCGGGCTCACCGTCGACGATCTGATCCTGCAGCCGCTGGCCGCCAGCTACGCGGTGCTGACCGAGGACGAGCGCGAGCTCGGCATCGCCCTGATCGACATCGGCGCCGGCACCACCGACATCGTGGTCTTCGCGCAGGGCGCGATCCGCCACACCGCGGTGCTGCCCATCGCTGGCGATCAAGTCACCAATGACATCGCGGTGGCGCTGCGCACGCCCACTCAGCACGCTGAAGAAATCAAGCTCAAGTACGCCTGCGCGCTGGCCAATCTGGCCACGGCGGAGGAGAGCATCCAGGTGCCGAGCGTGGGTGACCGCCCGCCGCGGCGGCTGGCGCGGCAGACCCTGGCCGAAGTGGTGCAGCCGCGCTACGAGGAGCTGTTCACGCTGGCGCAGTCGGAACTGCGGCGCTCGGGATACGAGGATGTGGTGGCCGGCGGCGTGGTGCTGACCGGCGGTGCGGCGCGGATGGAAGGTGCGGTGGAACTGGCCGAGGAGATCTTCCACATGCCGGTGCGCCTGGGCGTGCCGCAGGGTGTGACCGGCCTGTCCGAAGTGGTCAGCAATCCCATCCATGCCGCCGGCGTGGGCCTGCTCAAGTACGGCGCACAGCTGGACCGTCCGCGCGCAGCGCAGCGGCCGCCCAGCGGCGCGCGCGGCTGGATCGAGAAGATCCGGCAGTGGATTGGTGGCGAGTTCTGAGATTCATGGCAGTCGCGGCGGGAACGCGGCGGCTGCCGGGGTGAAAAGTGGCGCTCCACTTGAAGGGCGTCCGCTGGGGAGTCGGGAGGGGCGAAGGAACGCCTGACCCGGATCGACAACAACAAAGGCTGGTAGCGAGGTGCAGTCATGTTTCAGTTGATGGAAAGTGCGACACCGAATGCGGTGATCAAGGTGATCGGCGTGGGCGGCGGTGGCGGCAATGCCGTGCAGCACATGCTCGGTGGCAGCGTCGATGGCGTGGAGTTCATCGTCGCCAACACTGACGGTCAGGCGTTGAAGCGCGTGGAAGGGGCCACGTTGCTGCAGTTGGGAACCAACGTGACCAAGGGACTCGGCGCCGGCGCCAATCCCGAAATCGGCCGCCAGGCGGCCCTGGAAGATCGCGAGCGCATCAGCGAAGCGCTGCGCGGCGCGGACATGGTGTTCATTACCGCCGGCATGGGCGGCGGCACCGGCACCGGCGCGGCCCCGGTCATCGCGCAGATCGCCAAGGATCTCGACATTCTCACCGTGGCTGTGGTCACCAAGCCCTTCCCCTTCGAGGGACGCCGACGCGCCCAGGTGGCGGTCAAGGGCATCGAGGAACTGGCCCAGCATGTGGACTCGCTGATCACCATCCCGAACGAGAAGCTGCTCTCGGTGCTGGGTCGCGAGGTCTCGCTGCTGAACGCCTTCCGCGAGGCCAATGACGTGCTGCTCGGCGCGGTGCAGGGCATCGCGGATCTGATCACGCGTCCGGGCCTGATCAACGTCGACTTCGCCGATGTGCGCACGGTGATGAGCGAGATGGGTCTGGCCATGATGGGCACCGGTCGCGCCAAGGGCGATGACCGCGCCGTGGCGGCAACCGAGGCGGCGATCGGCAATCCGCTGCTGGAAGACATCAATCTCAAGGGCGCCTGCGGCATCCTGGTCAACATCACCGCTGGTGCCAACCTCACCATGCGCGAGTACCACGAGGTCGGTCAGACCGTGGCCGAGTTCGCTGCCGAAGACGCCAACATCAAGATCGGCACGGTGCTGGACATGGATCTGGAGGACGAGATCAAGGTCACTGTGGTGGCCACCGGCCTGAACCGTCAGGTGCAGCGTCAGCCGAGCATGGAGCCAATGCTGGCCGCGCGGCCTGGTAATTCCGGATTCCGTGTGGTGCGCCCGAACACTGCCGAAGCCCTCACCGGCACGGCGGCTCCTGCACCGGCCGTCACCCCGCGCGCGACAGCGCCCGCGCGTCGCTTCGGTGGCGCTGCGGCAAGCGCCGCGGCCGCACAGCCCTTGCCGCAGGCGGCGATGGAATCCGAGATCGACTATCTCGACATTCCCGCCTTCCTGCGTCGTCAGGCTGACTGAGGGCCTCGTGTTGGAGCGCGCTTGCGCGCGATCAGCCCCGCACCAAGGCTGTCGCGCCCAAGGGTGCTCCTGCAGGGTCAGGGTTGAGCCCAAACGCCAAGTGCGGCTGAGCGGCGCCTTCACCACCCGTCCCCGTGACGCGCATCGCGTGCGGGGCCAAGGTGAGTGATGCGCGCGGCAGCCGCGCCAGGCGCGAGTGCTCAGGGGCGATGCGGCCTCTGGCGCAAAAGCGCCCCGCGCCAGCGCGGGCGCGGAGCGTCACGCCGGCGATCGCCCTGCACGCACGACCAGCCAACCGGATGCGCCGCCAAGGAAGGCGGCGCATCCGGCGTGTGCGCCCGCGGCCCCTGTGGGAGCCCGCTTGCGGGCGATCAAGCCGCATACCTTGGCCAGACCCGATCAGTCCTTGCTGAGCCCCCAGCCACGCCGGATCTGCACCCCATGTTGCGCTGCCGCAACACTTCGTTGCGTAGGCCCGACGTTTCGGCTTGTCAGCCGGCGAGCCTGTGCTAGCATCCGCCGGCCATACTGTCCCGAATGCATAAGACCAAAGAACTCATGATCCGCCAGCGCACGCTGAAAAACGTGATCCGCGCGACCGGCGTCGGCATCCACTCGGGCCAAAAGGTGTACATGACCTTGCGCCCGGCCGCGGTGAACAGCGGCATTGTGTTTCGTCGTACCGACCTCGCCACCCCTGTTTGCATCGAAGCGCGGGCGGAAAACGTCGGCGACACCAGTCTCTCCACCACGCTGATGCGTGATGGCGTGCGCGTGTCGACCGTCGAGCATCTGTTGTCGGCCTTCGCCGGCCTCGGGATCGACAATGCCTATGTCGACCTGTCGGCGTCTGAGGTGCCGATCATGGATGGCAGCTCCGGTCCCTTCGTCTTCCTGCTGCAGTCCGCTGGCATCGAAGAGCAGAACGCGCACAAGCGCTTCATCCGCATCCGCAAGGAAGTCGTGGTGCGCGATGGCGACAAATGGGCACGCTTCGAGCCCTTCGATGGCTTCAAAGTCGGATTCTCGATCGAGTTCAACCATCCGGCCTTCAGCCGCAAGAACTCGCGCTCCGAGATCGACTTCTCCACCACCTCCTTCGTCAAGGAAGTGAGTCGCGCGCGCACCTTCGGCTTCATGCGCGACATCGAGATGCTGCGTGAGCGCAGCCTGGTGCTCGGCGGTTCGATGGACAATGCCATCGTGCTCGACGACTACCGCGTGTTGAACGAAGACGGTCTGCGATACGAAGACGAGTTCGTCAAGCACAAGATCCTGGACGCCATCGGCGATCTGTATCTCCTGGGTCACAGCCTGATCGGCGCTTTCTACGGCCACAAGTCCGGCCATCAGCTCAACAACCGCCTGCTGCGCACGCTGATCGCGGACGAGTCGGCGTGGGAAGAGGTGGTGTACGACGATCCGGCAGAGGTTCCAATTTCGTATGCCCATCCGGCTCAGGCCACCTGAGACGGCGGGAACAGCGCTCGATTGCCCCTGAGTCGCTGTAAGAGTTGCCAAGACGGAACGCATAAAAAGAGCAGGCAAGGAAGCCCTCGAATCGGCCAAATGGCCACCCAAGACCGGGAAACCGGTCGGCTTCGACCACTGCTGACGCGGACACGCGCAGGGTGGAAGGGGGACAGGGTCGGACGCGCTTGAGGTGTGCGGGGAATCCGCCTCAGGAGCGAGCGATCTTCACGGTGAGTCGCGAGTACTGCTGACCGCTGGCCCTGGTGGCCTCGGCAAGGAGACTTCGACTCTTCAGGCGCAGCTTGGAGGCCCACGGGGCCGAGCTGGCGAGGAACACCAGTTCGCCGTCACGGCAGTTGGCGAGACGGCAGACCTGGGCAAGTTCCGGCGGGAGCAGTGCACGCAAGCGCTGATCCATTCCCGCCAGGAATTGGGCTCGGGTCAGCAGGGCGGCTAGCCCGGACAGGTGTCCGAGTTGCTCACCAAGCGCGGGGTAGCGAGACATCGCGAACCTCGGAAAAGCGCACCGGCGAAGGACGAGAGGCGTAGGGCATGAACATCATACTGGTGGGCGGTCGGCGGGGCGTTTCACGGACAATCAATTTGCAGTGCCGGCGCATGCGCGCGCTGGTGGCCACGGGTCTGGGCGTGTGTCTGACCACGTTGGTGGCCTTGGGGTTCCTGGTCGGCCGGCAATTCGCTGGTGCACCGGCCAGTGCCAGTGAGCTCGAACAGCTGCGCTCGCAGCTGCTGACGCAGCAGACGCAACTGGACGAAACCGAGGCGCGTTCGCGGCGTGATCTGGATGCACTGGCGATGCAGCTGGGCGACCTGCAGGCCCAGGCGGCGCGCATCAATGCCCTGGGTCAGCGCTTGACCCGGATGGGCAAGATCGAAGGCGAGTTCAACTTTGCCTCCACGCCTGACATCGGCGGCCCGGAAAACCTGGGCGAAGTGCCGAGCGACCTGATCTCGGACGAGTTTGCTCAGACCATCGGCAGCCTGCGCTCGCAGTTCGAGACCCAGGCCGCGCAGTTGGGCCTGCTCGAGACCTTGCTGACCGATCAGGATCTGGATGCGGCCTTCGTGCCCTCCGGCATTCCAGTGCGCACCGGCTTCGTGTCGAGCGGCTTTGGCTATCGCTTCGACCCCTTCACCGGTTCCAAGGTCTTCCACGCCGGCGTTGATTTCGATGGCCCGCGCGGTGCCGACATCCTGGCCGTGGCCAGCGGTGTGGTGACCTGGTCGGGCAAGCGTCCGGGCTACGGCAATGTGGTCGATGTCGACCACGGCAACGGCTACATGACGCGCTACGCGCACAACGACAAGAATCTGGTCAAAGTGGGCGATGTGGTGGAAGGCGGCCAGCTGATCGCCAAGATGGGTGCCACCGGCCGCGCCACGGGCTCGCACGTGCACATGGAAGTCTGGTACCAGGGCAAGCCGATCAATCCAGCGCAATTCGTCAGCGCGATTCGTTGATTTCCCCTTGAAGTTTCTGACGCACGGCCCCAACTGGGGCCGTTCGTGTTTCTGTATCGCGGCTGCGCCGGAACTTGGGCATGGCGCGACGCCTTCGCGGGCCTGCTGCTAGACTCCGCGCCCTTTCGTCTCCACCTTTCCTTCACGAACTTCTCATGCTGACCGCTCTGCTGACCAAGATTTTTGGCAGTCGCAACGATCGTGTCGTGCGCGGCTTGCGCAAGACCGTTGCGCGCATCAACCAGTTGGAGCCGAGCTTTCAGGCGCTCAGCGACCAAGACCTCAAGGCCAAGACCGACGAGTTTCGCGCCCGCCTGGGCAATGGCGAAACGCTGGACCAACTGCTGCCGGAGGCATTTGCCGCCGTGCGTGAGGCGGCGCGGCGAACGCTGGGTATGCGCCATTACGATGTGCAGATGATCGGTGGCATGGTGCTGCATCAGGGCAAGATCGCCGAGATGCGCACCGGTGAAGGCAAGACCCTGGTGGCCACCTTGCCGGTGTACCTCAATGCGCTGGAAGGCAAGGGCGTGCACGTGGTGACCGTGAACGACTACCTGGCCAAGCGCGACGCCGGCTGGATGAGCCCGGTGTACGCTGCGCTCGGCATGACGGTGGGCGTGATCGTGCCCGGCCAGGCCATGGACTCGAAGCGTCAGGCCTATGCCTGCGACATCACCTACGGCACCAACAACGAGTACGGCTTCGACTACCTGCGCACCAACATGGCCTTCTCGGCGCAGGATCGTCTGCAGCGGCTGCCGCACTACGCCATCGTCGACGAAGTGGACTCGATCCTGATCGACGAGGCGCGCACGCCGCTGATCATCTCCGGTCCGGCCGATGAATCGCCCGAGCTCTACATCAAGGTCAACCGGATCGCGCCGCAGTTGGTGCGCCAGACCGCCGAAGACGGTGATGGCGACTTTTGGGTGGACGAAAAGCAGAAGCAGGTGCACCTCTCCGAAGAGGGCATGCGCCATGCCGAGGAACTGCTGCGCAAGGCGGGCATCCTGGGCCCCGACGCGGGTCTGTATGACGTGCAGAACCTCGCCGTGGTGCATCACCTCAACGGGGCGCTGCGTGCTCACAACATCTACAACCGCGATGTCGAATACATCGTGCGCGATGGCGAAGTGATCATCGTCGACGAGTTCACCGGCCGCACCCTGCAAGGGCGCCGCTGGTCCGATGGTCTGCACCAGGCCATCGAAGCCAAGGAAGGCGTGCCGGTCCAGCGCGAGAACCAGACGCTGGCTTCGATCACCTTCCAGAACTACTTCCGCCTGTACAAGAAGCTGGCCGGCATGACCGGCACCGCGGACACCGAGGCCTACGAGTTCCAGCAGATCTACGGCCTGGAAGTGATCGTCATCCCGACCCATCGGCCGATGGTGCGCAAGGACCACACCGACCTCGTCTTCCTCAACAAGAAGGACAAGTTCGCGGCGATCCTGGAAGACATCCGCGAGTGCCGCAAGCGCCAACAGCCGGCGCTGGTCGGCACCACCTCGATCGAAACCTCCGAGCTCTTGTCCGGGATGCTGAAGAAGGAAGGCATCCCGCACGAGGTGCTGAATGCCAAGCAGCACGAACGCGAGGCGCACATCGTCGCGCAGGCGGGCAAGCCGGGAGCGGTGACCATCGCCACCAACATGGCCGGCCGCGGCACCGACATCGTGCTCGGCGGCAATCCGGAAACCGAGATCCACGCACTGGGGCCGGAAGCCACGGACGCGCAGAAGGAAGCGGTCAAGGCCGAATGGCGCACGCGCCACGAGCAGGTTTTGGCCTCTGGCGGCCTGCACATCATCGGCACCGAGCGTCACGAGTCACGGCGTATCGACAACCAGTTGCGCGGCCGTTCCGGTCGTCAGGGCGATCCGGGTTCCAGCCGCTTTTATCTGGCCTTCGATGACACCCTGATGCGCATCTTCGCCTCCGACCGTCTGGCCAGCCTGATGCAGCGTCTGGGCATGAAGGAAGGCGAGGCCATCGAGCATCCGCTGGTCAATCGCGCCATCGAGAATGCACAGCGCAAGGTGGAAGCGCACAACTTCGACATACGCAAGCACCTGCTGGAGTTCGACGACGTCGCCAACGATCAGCGCAAGGTGATCTACGAGCAGCGCAACGAGATCATGGACGCCAACGATGTCGAGTCGGTGATCGCCGACATCCGCCGCGACGTGACCGCAGCCAGCGTAGCGCAGTACGTGGCGCCGGAGTCGATCGACGAGCAGTGGGATCTGCCTGGCCTGCGCAAGGCCTTCGCCGATGATTTCGGTGTCGAGATCGATCCGGAAGCCTGGGTCAAGGAAAACCCCGACATCAATGCCGAAGGCATCAACGAGCGCGTGCAGGAGGCAGTCGATCGCTACTTCCGCGAGCGCGAGACGCTGATGGGCTCGGAAGTGATGCGCATGGCCGAGAAGGCCATCCTGCTGAACGTGCTCGACACCAGCTGGAAGGATCACCTCGCGCGCATGGATTACCTGCGTCAGGGCATCCACCTGCGTGGCTACGCGCAGAAGCAGCCCAAGCAAGAGTTCAAGCGCGAGTCCTTCGAGCTGTTCCAGCAGATGCTGGAGCGAGTGAAGACTGAAACCGTGCGCCTGATGGCACGCGTGCGAGTGCGCGACGAGAGCGAAATCGCCGCCGCCGAGGCGCAGCGTCGCCAGCCGGTGCCGATGCAGTATCAGCACGCCGATCCGACCGCGACGCCAGTGCCGGCCGAGGCGCCTGCGCTGGCTGCGCAGGCACCGGCTCCGATCCTGTCGGCGCCCGCCACGCGCGATGCTTCCAAGGTCGGCCGCAACGATCCTTGCCCTTGCGGTTCGGGCAAGAAGTACAAGCAGTGCCACGGTCGGATCGACTGATCCGACGATGAGGCAGCGCCCGCTGGTGGTGGTGGCGGGCGTGCTCACGCGCGCCGACGGCCACTGCCTGCTGGCGCAAAGACCGCCCGGCAAGCGCGAAGCGGGCTTGTACGAGTTTCCGGGTGGCAAGCTGCGTCCCGGCGAAAGCCTGGAGGCGGCGCTGGCCCGTGAACTGGACGAGGAACTCGGGATCCGCATCGGCCCCGCACAGCGCTGGCGCTGTGTGCGCCAGCCGCTGGGTGCGGGCCGTGTGCTGCATCTGCATGCGCTGCGCGTGGCGTCCTGGCAGGGCGAGCCGCAGGCGCACGATCATCAATGCCTGCGCTGGGTGCGCCCGGCCGAACTGATTCGATATCCCATGCCGGTGGCGGATCGACCGCTGGCGGCCAGCCTTGCGTTCCCGCGCCACTACCTCATCACACCCGCGGTCGTGGAGGCCGTCTTGCCAGGCTTGCGGCAATCGCTGGCGCGTGCTCGTGCAGCGGGCTGGCTGCAGGATCTGGCGGTGTGTCTGCGTCTGCCTGGCGTGGATCGCCAACGACTGCACGAGGTGGCCTTGGCGGTGCGCCAGCTGACCCGCGCCGAAGGCATTCCAGCCATCCTGCATGGCGACGCCGAACTGGCCGAGGCACTCGACTACGAGGGCTTGCACTCCAGCGCCGCGCAGATGCGTGCAGTCAGCGGCCGGCCGGTGTCCGCATCGCGCTGGTGGATCGCCTCCTGCCACGATCGCGCCGAGCTGGCGCAAGCGGATGCGCTGGGCGCGGATCTGGCCACCTTGTCTCCAGTGCAACCCAGTCTGAGCCATCCCGGCGCGCCCAGCCTGGGATGGAAGCGTTTTGCCGCCTTGGCGCGCCATGCCAACCTGCCGCTGCTGGCCTTGGGTGGACTCGCGCCTGCGGACCTCAACACCGCGCAGCAACACGGTGCGCACGGCATCGCCGGAATTCGCGGCTTCTGGTAGGCGCGAAAACTGCGCGCCGGCCGCCCATCAGGCGACCAGGAGGGCGCCGCTCCTGCGGCGCCAGCCCGATCCGCGATGCGATGCCGCCGGCGTGCGCAGCATGGCGCCGCAGGAGCGGCGCTTTCGCTGCGCAGGCACTCGTGTACCCGAGCGCACGCTTCGCGCCCGGGAACTGCTGCATGCGACCGAATCAGCCGCCCTTGCCGGCCAGGCCCACGATGAAGGCGAAGTCGCGCGCCGTCTCTTCCAGTTGCTCGAAGCGGCCGGAGCGACCGCCGTGACCGGCTTCCATGTTGATCTTGAACAGCAGCGGGTTGCGATCGGTCTTCAGCGTGCGCAGCTTGGCCACGTACTTGGCGGGCTCCCAGTACTGCACCTGGCTGTCGTAGAGGCCGGTGGTGATCAGCATCGCGGGATAGGCGCCGCGGCGCAGCTGATCGTAAGGCGAGTAGCTCAGCATGTAGTCGTAGTAGGGCTGCTGCTTGGGATTGCCCCACTCGTCGAACTCGCCGGTGGTCAAGGGAATGGTCTCGTCCAGCATCGTGGTCACCACGTCCACGAAAGGCACGTGCGAGACGATGCCGCGATAGCGCTCGGGGGCCTGGTTGACCACCGCGCCCATCAACAGACCGCCGGCGCTGCCACCGATGCCGTAGACCTGATCCTTGGCGGCGTAGCCCTCGCGCACCAGAAAGTCGGTGACATCGACATAGTCGTTGAAGGTGTTCTTCTTGTTGAGCATGCGGCCCTGGTCGTACCACTCGCGGCCCAGCTCCTGGCCGCCGCGGATGTGCGCCAGTGCGAACACGAAGCCACGATCGAGCAGCGAGAGGCGCGCCGAGGAAAAGCTCGGATCGCGCGACAGTCCGTACGAGCCATAGGCCGAGATCAGTATCGGCGCGCTGCCATCGCGCGGCGTGTCCTTGCGATACACCACCGACACCGGCACCTTCGCGCCATCGCGCGCCGGCGCCATCAAGAACTCGCTCTGATAGCGGGCCGGGTCGAAATCACCGAGCACCGGATCGCGCTTGAGCTGGGTGCGCTCGCCGCTGCCAAGGTCCAGCTCATAGGTGGTGGTCGGCGTGGTCAGCGAGGTGTAGACGTAGCGCAGCTTGCCGCTGTCGAGGTTGGGCGTGGGCGACAGCCACATGGTGTAGGCCGGTTCGTCGGCGGCAATGTGTTCCTGCTTGAAGCTGCGCAGACTCACCGTGCGGATCTTGCGCAAGCCACCCGAGCGCTCGCTGACGGCCACCACATCACGGTAGACCTCGATGTCCTGGATGAACACGTCCTCGCGATGCGGCACCAGTTCGCGCCAGCGGGCACGGTCCAGGGTGGCCGAGGGATCGACGCGGAAGATGCGGAAGTTGGGCGCCTTGTAGTTGCTGCGTACCAGGAACTCATTGCCCACCTGCTCGACCTGGTACTCGTGGTCGCGTTCGCGCGGCAGGAAGACCTTGAACATGCCGGTGGGCTCATTGGCCGGCAGCGTGTGCCATTCGGTGCTGACCGTGCTCTGCACGCCGATGTACAGCATCTGGTCGGACTTGAAGCGGCCGACGAAGGTCAGGAAGGTGTTGTCCTTCTCCTCGTAGATGGTGATCGCCAGCTTCGGGTCGAGGCCCAGCTCATGACGGCGCACGCGGTAGGGCAGCAGGGTTTGCGGATCTTGTTCGACGAAGAACACGTGCCGACTGTCGTTGGCGAAGACCATGTTGCCCGAGGTGTTCTCGAAGCGTTCCGGCAGCCACTGTCCACTGCGCAAGTCGAGGAAGGACAGCGTGTACTGGCGGCGCCCCACGCGATCCTCGGCCACCGCCAGGATGTTGCCGTCCTCGCTCACTTCCCAGTTGCCGAGCTGATAGAAGTTCGAACCCTTGGCGCGCTCGTTGCCGTCCAGCAGGATGCTTTCCGGTCGCTCCATGGAGCCCTTGCGGCGCGCCACGATGGGGTACTGCTGACCGGGTTCGAAGCGCGTGTAGTACCAGTGGTCGCCGTCCAGCACTGGCACGCTGCTGTCGTCTTCCTTGATTCGCGCGCGCATCTCCTTGTACAGGCTCTGCTGCAGTTCGGCGAAGGGCGCAAAGCCGGCCTCGAAGTAGCGGTTCTCGGCCTCCAGGTAGGCCAGCATTTCCGGGTTCTTGCGCGAGTCGTCGCGCAGCCAGTAGTACGGGTCATTGCGCGTGCCGTGCGGGCTTTCCACCGCGAAATCGCGAGGCGCGGTAAGCGGCGGTGCCAGCTCCGGCAGGAAGGCCGAGCTATCCGGCGGCGTTGCGCCGGTCTGGGGACTGCGCTCGCCGGGCGCGCTGCACGCGCTGAGCGCGAGCGCTGCAGCCAGGCCGAACAGCCACGGATGGGACGAACGCAATAGCGACAATCTCGACATGACAGCCTCGCAGCGGAGCGGAAGCGCGGAAGATAGCGCTCCCGCGCCATGTTCCCGTGTGCAGGAAGCTCAGGCCGTCTTCACGCTGCGGGCTGCCGGTGTGAAACGCCGACCCGCTCCTGCGCTAGCGACCGCGCCGCGCCTTGTCGCGCAAGCTCTCGCGCAGGCCTTTCTGGGCGCTCACGACCTGCTGCTTGCGCGCCTTCTGGCCGAGGGCATCGCGGCTGGCGCGATGGATCTCGGCGCCGAGCTTGCGCCAGTGCTCCAGGCGTTCGGCGCGCAGTTGTCCCGCTTGCACCGCGGCGCGCACGGCACAACCCGGTTCCTGATCGTGGCGGCAATCGCGGAAGCGGCATTCGCCGGCGAGGATCTCGATGTCGTCAAAGCCGGCTTCGACCAGATCCTCGTCACCGGTGAGCTTGATCTCGCGCAGGCCAGGGGTGTCGATCAGACAGGCGCCGCTGGCCAGATGCTTGAGCGCGCGCGAGACTGTGGTGTGGCGGCCGCGGCCATCCTGCTCGCGGATGGCGCCGGTGCGCTGCGCCTCATGGCCGAGCAAGGTATTGGTCAGGGTCGACTTGCCGGCGCCCGAGGAGCCTACCAGCACCGCGGTCTGGCCCGGCCCGAGCAGGTCAAACAGCGGTCTGCAGCTCGGCCCGTCCTTGGCATTGGCGGCGAGGATCTGCACCTGCGGCAGGCGTTCGCCCAGGTCGGCGAGCAGATGCGCGGCGTCCGGGTTGAGGTCGGCCTTGGTCAGCACCACGCAGGGCCGCGCGCCGCTGGCGCTGACCAGCGCCAGATAGCGCTCCAGCCGGCGCGGATTGAAGTCGCGATCGAGACCGCAGACGATCAGCACATGGTCGATGTTGGCGGCGATCGCCTGGCGCGCGTAGCGCTCGCCAGCGGCAGCGCGCACCAGCGCCGAGTAGCGCGGCAGCAGCGCATCCAGGATCCACTCGTTGCCCTGCGGACGCGCGCGCGCGAAATCGCCCACGCAGGGACGATCATCGGCATCCACGTGACGCAGGCGCGGCAACGCCTTGGCGGCGAAGGCAGTGCGACCATCGTGCACCACGAAACCGGTGCGATGTTGCTCGATCAGACGTACCAGCCGGGCGTCTTCGGGCACTTCCAGCGGCGGGAAACGCTCGGCGCGAAACCCAATCGCCTGCAGATCGACAGCCTGGCTCAAGCCGCGCGCATCCGCATCAGCGCCGCATCATCGCGCCGAAGATTCCGGCACCCGCGCGCAGCAGATCGTCGGCATCGACATCGCCATCGCCGTCGGTATCCAGCACGCTGGACAGACCGCTGCCGCCGGCCGCCGCGCCGCCGGCCGGTGCGCCGCGCATGCGCGCCACGTCCTGCCCGAGGATGCCGGCCAGCCCGCCCGCATCCAGCCCGCGCTGCTGCTGGCTGCGGCCCAGCGCGGCCATGATCATCGGCGCCAGCATCGCCATCAGCTGAGCCGCGCTGCCCGGGTCCATGCCCGAAGCGCGCGACACCCCTTGCGCGGCGCGATCCTGTCGCGCGCCAAGCACATGGCCCAGGATCGCCATGCCGTTCTCGATCGGCGAGCGCTGCGCCGGCGCGCTGTGGCCGCCGCCCATCACCACACCCATCACCGCGCCCAGCAGTCCGCCGCCCCCGCCTTGCTGTCCACCCAGCATGCCGCCCAGGCCGCCACCGCCGCCGCCGAGCATGCCGCCCAGCAACTGGCCGAGATCGACGCCGCTGTGGTCGCGCTGCACGGCACGGTGCAGGGCTTCCGCGCCATTCGGCGTGGATGCGTTGCGCTGCATGGCGCCGAGGATCATCGGCAGCGCGGCCTGGATCGCCGACTGCGTCTGCTCAGGCGAGGCACCGACACGTGCTGCCATGGCTTGAATGGTGCGAGGGTCCAGATTCGACAGCAGAGACTCAAGTGCGCTCATGGCGGGCTCCGGCGGCAAGATGGCCAGCAAGTTAACAGCTTCAGGCGACGCCCGTCACTCATTCATCGCGACTTCAAGCCCGCATCGGAAGCATCCACGGCCTCATTGTTGAGGAGCGAAATCATGATGCGGATGCACAAGCTGGCCCTGGTCGTGTTGCTGCTGGGCGCGGTCAGCGCCGAAGCCACCGAATGGAAGGGCAGCGGCGAGTTGGGCCTGGCCTACGCGCGCGGCAATGCGCGCTCGGAGAGCCTCAACGCCAAGCTCGGTTTCAGCCGTGAAGACGATCAATGGAAGCACGCGCTCGGCTTTGCGGCGCTGCGCCAGAAGGGCGAGTCGGCAGTCAGCGAGGAATTGGAGCTGACCGCCAATCGCTACGAGTTCACCGGCAGCTCGGGCTACAAGTTCAGCGAGCTGAGCTATCTCTCCGGTTCCCTGCGTTATGAGAACGACGACTTCGCGCCCTACGAGTACCAGACCACGGCGGCGCTCAGCTACGGTCATTACCTGATCAAGTCGGAGCCGACCGAACTCCTGTTCGAAGTCGGTCCCGGTTACCGCCGCTTCAAGGAAGTTGCCAGCGGCGAGACCGATGGCGAGGTGATCCTGCGTGGCCTGATGAGCTGGAAGCACGCGCTGACCGAAACCACGGCGATCGAGAATCTGCTGCTGGTCGAAGCCGGTTCGGACAACACCTTCGCCCAGAATGACCTGGGCGTGGCGGTGAAGATGAGTGATGCCTTCGCCCTGAAGGCCGGTCTGCAGTTCCGCCACAACACCGAGGTGGCGCCGGGCCTGGACAAGACCGACACCTTGTTCACCACCAACCTCGTCTACAACTTCTGAGGATGGTTCACCGGCGGGCGCCGTTGCTGGCGCCCGCCGACCATGGCGCGCGGGGCCGGGACGGCGCCCCGCGGCGGCGTCAGTCTCACGCCATGAGACGGGGCTTGCGCGTAGTCTCCGGGGCTTTTCCAGCGGAGAAGGACGATGTCCGCCCAAGCTGTGCGTTCGGTGCTGATCGTAGGCGGCGGTACGGCCGGCTGGATGGCAGCCGCGACCCTGGCCAAGCTGTTTGACCGTCATCTCGCCATACACCTGATCGAATCCGACGAGATCGGCACGGTGGGCGTGGGCGAGGCCACCAGCCCGCAGATCCGTCTGTTCAATCAGACGCTGGGGCTGGACGAGAACGATTTCGTGCGGCAGACCCAGGGCACCTTCAAGCTTGGCATCCAGTTCGTCGACTGGTGGCGTCCCGGCGAGTCCTACATCCACGCCTTCGGCCCGGTGGGCGGGCGCGATCTGGGTCTGGTCCCCTTCCACCACTACTGGTGCAAGCTGCGCCAGCAGGGCAAGGCCGGCCCCATCGGCGATTACACCTTCAACACCGTGGCGGCCCTGAAGAACCGCTTCATGCGCTCGGCGAACATGCCGAACTCGCCGCTCGGCAACATCTACTACGCCTTCCATTTCGATGCCGGCTTGTACGCCCGCTACTTGCGCGGCTACAGCGAGGCGCGCGGCGTGAAGCGCACCGAGGGCAAGATCGCCGAGGTCCACCTGCACCCGGACAGCGGCGCCATCGACGGCGTGACCCTGGCCGACGGCACGCGCCATGCGGCTGATCTCTACATCGATTGCTCCGGCTTCCGCGGACTCCTGATCGAGCAGGCGCTGCGCACCGGCTACGAAGATTGGAGCCGCTGGCTGCCCTGCAATCGCGCGCTGGCGGTGCCCTGTGCCTCAACGCCGGACTATGTGCCCTACACGCGCTCCACCGCGCGCAGCGCGGGCTGGCAGTGGCGCATTCCGCTGCAGCACCGCATCGGCAATGGCTACGTGTATTGCAGCGATCACATCAGTGACGACGAGGCCGCCGCCACCTTGCTGGCCAATCTCGATGGCGCCGCGCTCGCCGAGCCGCGGCCCTTGCGCTTCGTGACTGGCAAGCGGCGCAAGTTCTGGAACAGGAACTGCGTGGCGGTGGGGCTGGCCAGTGGCTTCATGGAGCCGCTGGAATCGACCAGCATCCACTTCATCCAGTCCAGCATCGCCAAGCTGGTCAGCTTCTTCCCCAACCGTGGATTCAATGAGCTTGAGATCGAGGAGTACAACCGCCAGGTCAGCTTCGAGTTCGAACGCTCGCGCGATTTTCTGGTCCTGCACTACCGCGCCAATCAGCGCGAGGGCGAGTTCTGGCGGTATTGCCGCGAGATGCCGATCCCGGACACCCTGGCGCAGAAGATCGAGCTGTTCGAAGAGGCCGGGCGGATCTACCGCGAACACGAGGAGCTGTTCACCGAGGTCAGCTGGCTGCAAGTGATGCTGGGTCAGGGCCTGCTGCCGCGCCATTACCATCCGATGGTCGATCTCCTCGGTCAGCCGGAGCTGGAACAGTTCGTCGGCGGCGTGCAGCGCGTACTGGAAAACGCAGCGCAGGTGATGCCCACGCACATCGACTTCATCCGCCAGCACTGCGCGGCCGCGAGCGCCTGATTGCCCATGGCGGAGCCCGGCATCCACATCCACCGCGCCAGCCGCATGGAATGGCTGGCGCAGCGCCTGCACGAGGCGGTCCTGGCGGAGTGGCCAGACCCCTTGCACGCGCCCTTGGTGGTGGTGGGCCATCCGGGCCTCAAGACCTGGTTGCGACGCTACCTGGCGGCACTGCCCGGCCCGCGCGGCGAGCGCGGCATCTGCGCGCATTGGCGCCTGTTGCTGCCGGGCGAGTGGCTGGGCGAGCGTCTGCAGGCGCTGTGCCCGGAACTGAGCCCACCGGCACAGTTGCCGCTGACTGCCGATGGCGCGCCGGATCTCGATGCCCTGCTCAGCACTCAGGCTGGCGATCCCTGGTCGCGCGAGGCGCTGAGCTGGCGCATCCACGCCGGTCTGGGCCTGCTCGATGAGCCCGCCCTGCGACGCTACCTCAGCGCCGATCGCGACGGCCGTCGGCGCGTGCAGCTGGCGCGACGTCTGGCCGATCTCTACTCGCGCTATCTGGTGTATCGGCCGGATTGGATCGCAGCCTGGGAGGCCGCGGAGCCGCCGTCGCATCCGGGGCGTGGAACGCCCACTGCCGACGACTGGCAGGCGCGGCTCTGGCGCGCCTTGGCGACGGATGCGGCCGCAGCGGGCGGCGCACATCGTGCGCAGGCCGTGGCGCAGGCGCTCGACCGCTTGCGCCTGCAGCGCGACGCGCGCGCCCTGCCGCCACCTGGCGCACCGGCCCTGCACGTGTACGCCAGCCAGCATCTGCCACCGGATGCGCTGGAGCTGGCGCTGGCCGAATCGATCCACATGCCGGTGCACCTGTACTTTGCCGAGCCCTGCCGCGAGCTGTGGGAAGACCTGGTCTCCGAGCGCGAGCTGGCCCTGGCCGGGGCCAGCGCCGAGTGGCGGCATCTGGATGTCGGACATCCGCTGCTATCGGTGCTGGGTCGGCTGGGCCAGCAGCATTCCCGGCGCCTGCTCGAGCTCGATGCCCTGCACGACGAGCGCGACCCGGCCGATGAGTCGGAGGCGAAGCCGGTCACGCTGCTGGGCGCGCTGCAGGACAGCCTGCGCCGCCTGCAGCCACAGCTGATCACGGACCATCTTTCCGCGCACGGCGCAGATCCCAGCCTGCGCATCGTCGATGCCCACACACCGCTGCGCGAACTGGAAATCCTCAAGGACGCGATCTACGACGCACTGGCCGCCGATCCGCAACTCAGGCTGCACGACATCGTGGTGATGAGCGCCCAGCTGGCCACCCATGCGGCGCTGCTGCCCGCCGTGTTCGGCGCGCCCGCGGATCGCGATGCCGCGCTGCCCTATCGCATCAGCGATGGCGCCGAGCCCGCGCACGAGGGGCTGCTGGCCCTGCTGGGCGCCGTGCTCGATCTGCCCCTGCGTCGCTGGACGCGCAGCGAATTCCTCGAGTGGCTGCGCCTGCCGGCGCTGGCGCGCGCGCTCGATCTGGATGCCGAGGCGCAAGCGCGGATTGCGGCCTGGTGCGAGGCCGGCGCCTTCGCCTATGCCCTGGATGAGCAACCCGATCCGGCCAGCGGCATGCTCGGCAGCACGCACAGCCTGCGCCAGAGCGTGGATCGGCTGCTGGCCGGCAGCCTGCTGGGCGATGCCGAGCCCGGCATCCTGGATGAGCTGCTGGCGGTGCCCGTCGGTCACGCCGATCAGGACTTGCTGGGGCGGCTCGATCGCCTGCTGGAATGGATGCGTCGCTGGCGGCTGGAGGCGCGTGGCGAGCGCAGTCTGGCTGACTGGTGCCTGCGCCTGGAATGGCAGTTCAGCGAGCTCCTGTCGGCCGAGCAACTGGCCAGTCCCGCGTGGCCAGAGGCGCTGCAGACCATCCGCGCGCCGATTCGCGCCGCGCAGGCCGCCGCTCTCAATCCGCGCCTCGGCTACGCGGCGGTGCGTGAGTGCTGGGACGGTGCCATCGCCGAGGCACGTAGCGAGGCACCCTGGCTGAGCGGGGCGATCAGTGTTTGCGGCCTGGTGCCGCAGCGTGCCGTGCCCTTCAAGATGGTCGCCATCCTGGGCCTCGACAGCAGCGCCTTCCCGCGCCAGGGCGAGGATGTCGAACTCGATCGCATGCGCGAGGCGCCGCGGCGGGGCGATCGCAATCTGCGCGACGATGATCGCTACCTGTTCCTGGAAGCACTGCTCGCCGCGCGGCAACGTCTGCACCTGAGTTTCTGCGGTCGTGACGCCGCCACGGGCAAGCCCCGCGCACCAGCCAGCCCCTTGGGCTTGCTGCTCGATGTGCTGGCGCGTCATGGCGGCAACCGCCCTGCCGAGTACCACGAGCGGCATCCGCTGCAGCCCTTCGACCGACGCTACTTCGAGGCTCCGCGTCGCGCGCTTGCATCCTGGCAGCGCACCTACGCCGAGGCCCTGTGCAGTGCGCCGGCCGAGCCCGAGGCCTTCTTCGACGGCCCCCTGGTGGCGCCGGGTGTGCCGCTCACCGCGCCCGAGCGCATGAGCAGCGCCGAGATCTTCCGCTTCTGGCGCGCGCCCTTGAGCGCACAGCTGAAAGCCCGTCTGGGCATCCACCTGCCGCGGCGAGCTGCGCATCCCGCCGACGAAGAACCGCTGGATGCCGACTGGACACTGGGCCCTGCGGATGCTGCGCGCGTGCTCGAACAAGTGCTGCGCAGCGGCGGACGACTGCCCGATCTTCCGCCGCGCTGGTTGCGCCTGAGCGGACGGCTGGCCGAGGGCGCGCTGGGCGTGGAAGCCTGGCAGGCGGCAGCGGCGCGCCTGCAGCCGATGATCGAGAGCTGGCAGCGGCTGGCGCCCGATCTCTATCCCAGCCAGATGCGCGCCCACGCGGTGCGCCTGCGCTGCCTGGACAGCTGGATCGAGGGCAGCGTGCCCAGTGTCAGCCTGCGCAACGAGATCCTGTGGCTGTGGCGCTTCCAATTGCAGCCACTGGATTGGCGTGCACGCCTGCGCACGCTGCTGGAGATCGCACTGTTGCGACTGTCCGCGCCGACGCGTGAGATCAAGCTGGTGCAGTGGGCGCCAGCGGTCAAGCACGGCGAGCTGGCGCGCGACACCGCCTTCGAGGCCTGGTCGCGACTGCCGCCGGAGGCGCTGCGTTCGCGCCTGATCCGCTTGCTGGAATGGCAGTGGGCCAGCCGCGAGGCCCTGCTGTGGCTGCCGCTGCGTTGCGCCGAGAGCTGGCACAACGCACGCGAGAAGGGCCCCAGTGACCAGCTGCGCAAGGTTCGGCAGACCTGGATGGGCGACGACAACAGTCTGGGCGAGGCCCATTTCGATGACGGCGTCGGCGCCCTGCTGGCGCGCGATCGCGACTGGCTGCGACTGGACGCGGCGGAGTACCAGCAGATGGGCTGGCTCGCCACCGAGATCGGTCGTCTGCTCGATCTCGAATTCGCCAAGGCCACGCTATGAGCGCGATCCGCGAATTCAAATGGCAAACGATGCGCCTGCACGGGCGGCACCTGATCGAAGCCAGCGCCGGCACCGGCAAGACCCACAATCTGGTGCGCCTGTTCCTGCGCCTGATCCTGGAAGGCCGCTGCCAGATCCAGGAAATCCTGCTCAGCACCTTCACCGAAGCGGCGGCGGCGGAACTGCGCACGCGCATCGAGCAGCGTCTGCGCGATGCCGTGGCCTGGCTGGAAGGCAGTGCCTTGCTCGCCGCGAGCGATGATCTGGACGAGTGGATGGCGACGCGTCCGCACAGCGAAGCCGCGCAGTTGCGGTATCGACTGCGGCTGGCTCTGGCCGACCTGGATCGCGCCCAGGTGATGACCATTCACGCCTACTGCCAGCGCGTCCTGCGCGAGCTGCCCTTTGCCGCCAGCGGCAGTCTGCGCGCGCCGGAACTGGTGGATGCCGAGGCGCTGCGTCGCGAGGTCTTTCTCGACGAATGGCGGCGCTGCTTCCTGCGCAGTGGCGCTTCACCGCTGCGCCTGGCGGCGGTGACCGCCCACAGTCCCGAAGCGTGGCTGGGTGCGCTGCGCGAGGTGGAGGCACAAGGCGAGCCCCGACTGCTCGGCGCCGCCTTGCCGGATGTGGCGGCGATAGAGCGCGAATTGCACGAGTGGGACACTGGGGCAGGGCAACCCGCCTTGGCGGAGCTGCGCCGGCGCTGGCCCGAGTTCGAACTGCGCGACGATCGCAGAGCCTCGGCCGCGCTGCGCAGGATCATCGATGCCGCCGTACCCTCGCGCGCCATCCTCGCCACTGAAGCCGAAGACTTCAACGAGGCCAAGCTCGAGAGCGCCCAGCGCAAGGCCCGCAAGACCAGCGTGCTGAGCCTGGCCAGCGTGCGTCGACTGCTCGATCTCAAGCAGCGCATCAGCACCCTGCTGCCCTTGCTGCGGCGGCAGTTCCTGGTCGAGGTGCAGGCGCAGGTGGCGGCGGAGACGCGCCGTCGTTGCGCGACGCGCGAGCAGATCACCTACGATGGTCTGATCGACGGCGTGCTGCAGGCGCTCAAGGGCAGCGAAGGCCTGCCGCTGGCCCGCCGTCTGGGGCAACGGCATCGCGCCTTGCTGATCGACGAGTGCCAGGACACCGATGCACGCCAGTACCGCATCTTCGAGCGCATCCATGCGGCACAGGAGCAGGGCCTGTGGGTCCTGATCGGCGATCCCAAGCAGTCGATCTACGGCTTCCGCGGCGCCGACATCGAGGCCTATCTGAAGGCCCGGCAGCAGTCGAATTTGCACCACTTGCCGCGCAGCTTTCGCGCCGTGCCGCGATTGCTGGAGGCGGTGAACGCCTTCTACGCCGCCAGCGCCGACGGCGGTTTTGCCCATCCGGACATCCGCTACCAGTTCTTGCAGAGCGGTCGCCAGGTCTCGGCAGCAGCGCTGCAAGCGGCCGGAGCGGCGCCGTTGGTGCTGCGCTGCTTCGAGGCTGAGCGCGATGGCGTCGGGCCGCCGGCTGAGACGGCTGCCGAGGCCGCGGCGCAGATCATCCGTCACTGGCTGGACGATCCCACCCAGCGCATCGACGAACGGCGCCTCGCGCCGGGTGATGTGGCTGTCTTGGTGTGGACGCATCAGCAGGTCGAACTGATGCGCCGTGCCCTGCAGCGACAGGGCATTGCCTGCGCTGCCGGACAGCGTGCGCAGATTTACGCCAGCCGCTGGGTGCAGTCGGTGCTGCTGTGGCTTGCCGCCGCCGCCGAGCCCATGCATCGCGGCCGCCTGCGCGCGGCGCTGGCCGCCGAGGCCATGGGCTACGGCGCCCGCGATCTGGCGCGATGGGCCAGTGGCGAGAGCGAGTTGCCGGCCTTCGCCGACGCCACCGAGTGGGCGCGCAGCATCGAGCGCCTGGGGCCGCTGGCCTGGGTGGAAAACCTCTTGCAGCAACGTGCCGCATGGCTGCTGGCGCAGGGCGAGGGCGAGCGCGCGATGACCGATCTGCGCCACCTTGGCGAGCTGTTGCAAGACAGCGGTCACCGCGATGCCGCCAGCCTGCTGAGCTGGCTGCAAGCAGCCATCGCCGCACACCGCAATGCAGCCGACGAACGTCGCGAACTGCGCCTGGACAGCGAGGCGCAGCGGGTGCAGCTGATGACCGTGCATGCCAGCAAGGGCCTGGAGTTCGAGCGCGTGCTGCTGCCCTATGCCTGGCGCGCACGCGGTGCGCAGGAGGCGCTGGTGCTGACCTACCAGCGCGAGGCGCAGCGGGTCAGCGAGTGGATCGAAGGTGCTGCAGCCAGCGCGCAAGAGGCGGTGGCGCAGGAGCGCGCCCGCGAGGATCTGCGCCTGCTGTACGTGGCCCTGACGCGGGCGCGGCAGCGCGTGGAGGTCTTCCACCATCCTGATCCGCAAGTCAGGCGCACCGCCGGCAGCAGTGCCGGCAGCAGCGGCCAGTCGCCGCTGGCACGCCTGCTGGACAGCATGGGCGCCGAGCTGGCGCGCGCCTCGGCCGAGGATCTGACAGCCCGTTTCGCAGCGGCGCCGCAGATCCAGATTCAGCGCGGCTGGCACCCAGATCCCGCTGCCGCGGCAGCGCAGCCGCTATCCGCAGACACTCCTGTGGCGACCGCTGCCTCGGCATTGACCCTGCCGCCGCTGCCGCCCCGCCGCGAGCCCGAGCAAGCCTTGAGCTTCACCAGCCTGGTGCGCGATGAACCGGATGCACTGCCGGCGCTGGCGGGCGCGCCAGCCGCCGACGAGTCGGCGAGCAACGGCGAGGTCGATCCCACAGACGATGCCGATCCCGAGCTGCAGGCGCTGGCCGAATGGCGCGGCACCGAGTTCGGCAATGTGGTCCACCGCGTGCTCGATCAGCGCGAGGCGGGTCCGCTGTGGCCTGCCCAGTTGCCATTGCTGATCGACAGTCTGCGGCGCGAAGGCTTCCCCATCGATCGCGGCGACGGTCGGGCGCGGCTGATCCTGCTGCGCCTGCCGGCGCTGATGCACAGTCTGGATCGCGCCTGGCACAGCGAGATCGCCGCCGGGCTCAGCCTGGCCTGCTTGCCCGGCGCCGATCGGGCCGGCGAACTGGCCTTCGAGTTCGCCTGGGAACAAGTCGACACCCGTGCCTTGGTGGAGTCCTTGCGCGAACACGGGCTGAGCGCACTGTGGCCGGCCTGGCGTGCCGATGAAGTGCTGCATGGACGGCTGCGTGGCGCCATCGATCTGGTGTTCCGCTGGCAAGGCCGCTACCACGTGCTCGACTACAAAACCAATCAACTGGGGCTGCGCCGCGCCGACTACGACAGCAGCGCCCTGAGTGCGGCGATGGACGCGCGGCATTACCGGCTGCAAGCCCTGCTTTACAGCGTGGCGCTGCACCGCCATCTGCGCCTGTGCCTGCGCGATTACGATCCGGCCCGCGATCTCGGCGACAGCTGGTATCTGTTCCTGCGCGCGCTGGGGCTGGCGCCCGGCCTCGGCGTGTGGCGCGGCAGTTGGCCGATCGCCTTGATCGAGACCTGGGATCGCTTGTTCGACGGAGGCCGCGCATGAGCCTGATCGAGCTGGGCGTGCGCTGGCTGGAAGCGCAGGGCGCGAGCTGGCGTCCCATCGATGCGGCGCTGAGCCGCTTCGTCAGCGAGCGCACCGGTTCTGAGGCGCTGGGCTGGCTGGCGGGGCTGCTGTCGCAGGCCGAGGGTGAAGGCCACAGCGCCATTGATCTCGAACAGCTGGCGCGCGAGGGCTGCCCCTTGCCCACAGCAGAGTGTCTGCAGCACCCCTGGGTGACACGCGGCGATGCCATGCAGCCGCTGGTATGGCGCGCGCCGCGTTTGAGCAGCCTGCGCCAGTACCGTCTGGAACACGCGATCGCCGAAGCCCTGCGCGCGCGGCTGGCAGCCAAGCCTCTCGATGAGGCGGCGCAGCAGCCGATCGCCGCCACGCTGGAGCGCCTGTTCCAGGGCCAGGACCCACGCGCGACGCAGAGTGCGCGTGCCGCCGTGATGGCCGCGCTGGGCACGCGACTCTTCGTGCTCAGCGGCGGACCGGGCACTGGCAAGACCACCACCATGGCGCGGCTGCTGGCCTGCTTCTGCGCCCATGCGCGAGCGCTGGGCTATGCCGAGGCGCCGCGCCTGCGCCTGGCGGCGCCCACCGGCAAGGCCGCGCAGCGCATGCGCGAGGCGCTGCAGGCGGCACTGCCGCAGCTGGCCGCGGCCTTGGCCGATGGCCCCGATGGCGCTGCCGCGCTGGCCACCCTGGCAGGCGTGGAGCCGACCACCTTGCATCGACTGCTGGGCTATCGCCCGCACGATGGACGCTACGCGCACAACGTCGACGATCCGCTGATCGCCGATCTGGTCGTGGTCGACGAAGCCTCGATGATCGATCTCGAACTGATGCATGCGCTGCTGCAGGCCTTGCCCGAACGCGCGCGCCTGGTGCTGATCGGAGACGCCGAGCAGCTCAGTCCGGTGGGCGTGGGTTCGGTCTTCGCCGATCTGATCGGCCTGCGCGAACACCCCGCGATGCGCCAATCGGTGGCGGTGCTGGAGCACGTCTGGCGCAGCGAGGGCGCCTTGCGTGAGGCCTGGCGCTGTCTGCGCGAGGAACCAGGACTGTTCCTGGACGCACTCCGATCCGGTGCCTACGGCGAGGCCTTGCAGTGGGAGCCGGTGCTCGATGGCGGCGGACTACAGAATGCGGTGCGACGCTGGTTCCTGCGCCCGGAAGTGCGCGCCGCACGCACCGCCATGCAGCAGGCCGCGCACGCGCCAGTGCCGGCGCTGGCGGCGCTGCGCCAGGCCCAGCTCCTGTGTGCCCTGCGCGACGGCCTGGCCGGGGTCGCCGGCTTGAATCGCCTGAGCGCGCAGATCGAAGGGCGCATCGAAGGCTGGCACAGCGGCCAGCCGGTGATCCTCACCGCCAATGACCCAGCGCGCGGCCTCGCCAATGGCGACATGGGCGTGGTCTATCAACACGAGCGCCGCTGGCGCGTGCGCATGGCCACCGGCGAGGCCGAGGGCCGCGAGTTTGCGGTGGCCGACCTGCCAGCGCTGGTCCCCGCCGATGCGCTGACCATCCACAAGGCACAGGGTTCGGAGTTCAACCAGGTGGCCCTGGTGCTGCCGCTGGAAGCAAGCTCGCGAGTGCTGGATCGCGCCTTGCTCTACACCGGCGCCACGCGGGCGCGCCAAGGCCTGTGTCTGATCGGATCCAGCGCCGCGCTGGAGCGCGCCTTGCAGCATCAGCGTGGCCGGGTCAGCCAGCTGCCGGATTTGCTGGGACTGGATTGAAGCGCTACGCGCGCGATGGCGCCCGCGCATGGTCCTAGTGTGGTGTTCCGCAATTACCTTGAACAATTTCCGCGTCTTTTGCCCCGAT